>Ga0209181_10007018_pt1 | contig 15593 bp, 17 predicted proteins | sample MAT05_FD_187208 | JGI IMG/M metagenome (GOLD analysis project Ga0209181, IMG submission 187208) | Freshwater microbial communities from Lake Fryxell liftoff mats and glacier meltwater in Antarctica - MAT-05 (SPAdes) (version 2) | ecosystem: Environmental > Aquatic > Freshwater > Ice > Liftoff... | reverse complement strand
GGTGACAGATATAACCCGATCGATCGTAGTCAGTTCCTACCAAGCTTGGATTTGAATTTGTTGGTTCGAGTAATTAAGCTGTCAATTCAGTCAGATCAATTTGATGCTTTACTTGAGTTTCGGAATACGTTGCGCTAATTTTTGTTTAAGTAACTTGTTTAAATTAAGTCGATCAGTAGAGGGTAGGGTTGAGTAAAAAGTATAAAGTCGCTATTTTGGGTGCTACAGGCGCAGTTGGAACTGAATTCCTGTCCTTACTGGCAGAAAGAAATTTTCCGATCGCTGAATTGAAACTACTAGCTTCAGAAAACTCTGCGGGTAAAACCGTTGAATTTGGTAGCGGCGATCGAAAATCAACCCTCACGATCGAAGCCGTCACACCAGAATCCTTCGACGGTGTAGATATTGTCCTAGCTTCGGCAGGTGGCAATGTATCGAAACAATGGGCACCGATCGCCGCACGGGCTGGGGCAGTTGTGATCGATAACTCCAGTGCTTTTCGGATGGACTCCAACGTGCCATTGATCGTGCCAGAGGTAAATCCTGACGCAGCCGCCAAACATCAAGGCATTATTGCCAACCCTAACTGCACCACAATTTTGATGAATGTGGTAGTCTACCCGTTACATCGAGTTAATCCCGTCAAGCGAATCATTGCTGCCACTTATCAGTCGGCAAGCGGTGCAGGAGCAAGAGCGATGCAAGAGTTAACGCAGCAATCTCAAGCTATCCTGAATGGCGAAACCCCAAAACCAGAGATTTTCCCCTACCCAATCGCGTTTAACTTGTTTCTGCACAATACAAAGCTGAATGAGTTAGGCTACTGTGAAGAAGAGATGAAAATGGTGAATGAAACCCGTAAAATTTTTAATGCTCCCGATCTGCGAGTGACTGCAACTTGTGTGCGAGTACCTGTGTTGCGGGCACATTCGGAGGCGTTAAATCTAGAGTTTGCTGAACCATTCGACCGCGAAACGGCCCGGCAAATTTTAGCAGAAGCCCCAGGTGTAAAGCTGGTAGATGATTGGGAAAATAACTATTTCCCGATGCCGATCGATGCCAGTGGTAAAGACGATGTGCTAGTGGGAAGAATTCGGCAGGATCTTTCTCATACTCACGCTCTCGATCTATGGCTATGCGGCGATCAAATTCGCAAAGGGGCGGCTTTGAACGCGGTGCAGATTGCGGAACTTTTAATTGACAGGAACCTTCTATAAGTTTATGGGTTTGATCGACTTTGGTCGGCTGATGACGGCAATGGTAACGCCTTTCGATCTTAAAGGCAAAGTTGATTATGAGGCGGCGGCGAAGCTAGCAGTGCACCTCCAAGCAACTGGCACAGATACGCTGGTGATCTGTGGTACTACAGGCGAGTCTCCTACCCTATCTTGGGATGAGGAGTATGAACTGTTTAAGGTTGTGCAGCAAGCTGTAGCAGGTAAAGCCAAGATTGTGGCGGGGACGGGATCTAACTCGACTTCGGAAGCGATCTCAGCCACCCAAAAAGCCGCCGCGTTGGGATTAGATGGGACGTTGCAGGTGACACCCTACTACAACAAACCACCACAAGAAGGCTTATACGCTCATTTCCTATCGATCGCGCAAGCCGCCCCAGAAATGCCAATAATCTTGTACAATATACCTGGACGTACTGGTTGCAAACTAGAGCCAGCTACAATTGCTCAGTTAGCCCAAGTCCCAAACATTGTTGCGATCAAAGAAGCCACTGGTGATCTCGATCAAGCAAGTCAGGTTCGAGCTACTACGCCACCTGAGTTTGATATCTATTCTGGTGATGACTCTCTCACTTTACCGATGATGGCAGTGGGAGCCAAAGGTGTTATCAGTGTTGCTTCTCATCTTGTGGGTAAGCAGATTCGGACAATGATCGAAGCCTTTGTCGATGGTAATGTGCAACTTGCCACTCAGACACACATTCAGTTATTTCCCCTGTTTAAGGCTTTGTTCTACACCACCAATCCCATTCCACTCAAAACAGCTTTACATTTGATTGGTCAAGATACAGGGGTAATGCGATCGCCCCTCGTCAAAGGTTCACCCGAACTAGCAGCCAAGCTCAAAATGGTAATGGATGAATTAGGTCTGATCTAACAAGTCTGGTTTATCTAAACAAACAAATAGTGGTTAGTCATGATTAGTCAATAGTGAACGGCACTAACAGCTAATTAGCAACTAACTAACACTATAAACAGCTTTCCTTTTAACTTATATACTCAACAAATCGGTAAATATGACAAAAACAGCAAATTCCCCAGCCCTCAAGATTATTCCTTTGGGTGGTCTCAAAGAAATTGGTAAGAACACCTGGGTATTTGAAATTAACGACGAGATTATGCTGCTCGATGGCGGGCTGTCATTCCCTGAAGATGGTATGCATGGTGTGAATATCGTGCTGCCTGACATGACCTATCTGCGCCAAAACAAGCACAAGATCAAGGGCATGATCGTGACGCACGGACATGAAGATCACATCGGCGCGATCGCATTTCACCTCAAGCAATTTGATATTCCTGTAATCTATGGGCCACGTTTGGCGATGGCGTTACTTGAAGACAAACTACGTGAAGCGGGTGTATCTAATCGCACCGAGTTGCGTCGGGTTGGACCGCGTGATGTCGTGCGGGTCGGTAATAGCTTCTTCGTCGAGTTTATTCGTAATACTCATTCGATCGCTGACAGCTTTACAATCGCGATCAACACTCCTGCGGGTCTAGTGATTCACTCTGGCGACTTCAAGGTTGACCATACGCCTGTCGATGGTGAATTTTTTGACTTCCAACGTTTAGCAGAGCACGGTGAAAAAGGCGTATTGTGTCTGATCAGCGACTCTACCAATGCCGAAATTCCTGGGGTTACGCCTTCAGAACGATCGGTCTATCCTAACCTCGAACGCATATTCGCCGCCGCTAAAGGTCGCGTCTTGGTCACGACATTTGCGTCCTCGGTGCACCGCGTCAACATGATTCTCGATATCGCTGACAAACAAGGTCGTGTGGTTGGGATTGTGGGTCGATCGATGCTTAACGTGATTGCCCATGCCAGAAACTTGGGATATATCAAGTGCCGTGATGATTTGATGCAGCCTTTAAATAATCTGCGCCACTACCGCGATGACCAGATTTTGATCTTGACCACAGGTTCGCAAGGTGAACCGATGTCTGCACTGACCCGCATGGCAAATGATAGTCATCAAGTTAAGATTCGCCAAGGCGATACGGTAGTATTTTCGGCGAACCCAATTCCAGGTAACACAATTCCTGTGGTGCGGACGATCGACAAGCTGATGGCAATGGGCGCAAATGTGATCTATGGCAAGGATAAAGGTATCCATGTCTCTGGTCACGGCGCGCAAGAAGATCAAAAGCTGATGTTGGGACTGGTTCGTCCTAAGTTCTTCTTCCCTGCTCACGGTGAGTTGCGGATGTTGTTGCAACACGCCAGAATGGCGGAAGCGATGGGTATTCCCAAGGAAAATATTGTGATCGCCGAAAATGGTGATGTGATTGAAGTTTGCCAAGAACACATCCGCGTTTCTGATAAAGTGCCTTCTGGTGTGGAATTGGTTGATTCTTCGCGTGAAGGTGTAGTCAAGGGTGATGTGTTACGCGATCGACAACAGATTGCAGGTGATGGCATCGTCACGATCGCCGCTTCGATCGGTTTAGATGGCAAACTCTCGGCGACACCTGACATTCAGCTTAACGGTGTAGTGTTGCCAATGGATCGATCGCAGATTCTGGCATTCATTACCGAGGCAATCCAAAATACTTTATCGCGTTCTTGGACCGACTTTGCTCGGACTCAAGATGACCTGAAGGTCGAAATTGACTGGGTTGGATTGCGCCACCAACTAGAGCGCGATCTGACTCGCACTCTGAAAAATCAAATGCAGAGCCGTCCAATGTTGGTGCTGCTGTTGCAGACTCCTGGCTCGGCTGTACCTCCGGCGGTGGCTAAGTCTGACACTCCGAATAAGAGCGTTATTCTCAATCCAAATAATGGCTCATCTCCTGCTGCTAAACGCCGCCGTGCTACGGCTGGGGCTGTCTCTTAGTCTCTTAGCTAGTAGTTAAATTAAAAGAAGATGGTTTGTTTAATCGACAAGCCATCTTTTTTATGTGAGTTGGTTTCGACTCTGCTAAGTCAACATTGACCGAGCACTAATTAACCCTACCCGTAACTGGCGAACTCGCACTAGCATAAGCCTTTACAGGAATCCGTCCCGCCAAAAATGCCAACCTACCCGCCACCGTCGCCATCCCGATCGCCCTACCCATGCTTACAGGATCGTGAGCTTGCGCGATTGCCGTATTCACCAACAACGCCGCCGCCCCCAACTCCATCGCCGCCGCCGCCTCACTTGGCGCACCAATACCAGCATCCACCACCACAGGAATTTTTGACTGCTCAATGATAATTGCAATATTCGCTGCATTCTTTAAGCCCTGCCCCGAACCGATCGGCGAACCCAGTGGCATCACCGTCACACAGCCAATTTCCTCCAAAGCCTTTGCCAACATCGGATCGGCATTGATATAAGGCAGCACGGCAAAACCCTCTTTAACCAATTGCACTGCCGCATGATAAGTCCCCAGTGGGTCAGGCAATAAATACTTCGGATCGGGAATCACCTCCAGTTTGACAAAATTATTATCTTCTTGCCCCAAAACCTTCGCCATCTCTCGCCCCAGCCGAGCCACCCGCACTGCCTCATCCGCCGTCTGGCAACCCGCCGTATTTGGTAAAAGCCAGTATTTCTGCCAATCTAGAGCCTCCGCCAGACCCTCATGCCCTGCCGCATTGGTCTGTACTCGCCGCACCGCTACCGTGATAATTTCGCATCCACTCGCCTCGATCGCCGCCTGCATCACCTTAAAATCAGAGTACTTACCCGTACCAGTCATCAGACGCGAGTTAAATTTCCGCCCCGCGATCGAAAGCGGCTGGTCAAGCGTAGGTTGTAAAGTCTTTTCGGTGGTGAGCATGAATGGCAGCCTTAAAAGTTAAGTTACAGGTATTGTAAGGTAATCACAGAGAATCATATTTGATGAAATCGATCGAACAGCCACAAATTAACCTCGCTAAAGTACGAGTAAGGGAGCATGTCAACCCACTCGGCAAAAAATATCAAGAACCCACACCTGCGCCTGACTGGTCAAGTGTATATGGCGATTGGTCAAAACCGCTTAGTCTCGATATTGGCTGTGCTAAAGGCGGATATATTCTGGAAATGGCGCAACTCCAACCCGAGTGGAACTTTTTGGGTTTAGAAATTCGGGAGCCGTTAGTGCATCGCGCGATTGCGATCCAACAAGAACTGCACTTAGACAACCTGTATTACTTATTTTGTAACGCTAACAACTCATTAACAAGCTTACTCCCGCCCGCCAAAGTGCAACAGGTGACAATTCAGTTTCCCGATCCTTGGTTCAAGCGACGACAACACAAACGACGTGTCGTGCAGCCCGAATTGGTAGAAACCCTGACCAAAATCCTGATACCTGGGGCGCAAATTCTATTACAGTCAGATATTCAGCCCGTGTCGATCGAAATGATCGAGTACTTTGATGCCCACCCAAGATTTACGAATTTAGCGGGCAAAGGACAGTTTGCCGATTACGATATTTATCCACCTCATCAGCCCACAGAGCGGGAACAGTGGACGATCGATCGGGGTGGTAGAGTTTACAGGGGCGTATTTACTTATCAATGACTAATTCTCTGAGCATTTAGACGAAACAGCATAAGCCTCAATCTATTTGCTGATGTTAAAAATTATTACTTATTGTAAAATAATATAAATAGACTTTAGTAATCGGTCAAAGTAAGGAAGGTTAAATGTTAAGTAAGCTGGAAAAAATGAGCGTCGAAATCGAAAGAGGTTATGCCACTGACGAAGACTTGCATTTCCTCAAAGATTATGTTGACTCATTTAGTCTGCGACTGAGTGCTTACAACAAAATCCGTGAGCTGGAAAAAGAGATTGTCGAACAGGTTGAAGCTAAGCTGAATAAGATCGACCCTAACCTCCTCAATACTGGTGACAAAGATGTGAGTGGCAAGTGGAGGCGTGACACCTTCAGGGCTTTGCGGCACTCAGCGATTACAGTTTTGATTGACGATCCCGATCGACTAAAAGATCAATTCCTGACTTGGTATCAAACGATCATGCAGGCTTTTGGTGCCGAAAAAAGCTGCAACGCTACCTATTCAGTGATGCAAGATGTGGTAGAGCGAGTTTTACCACCTAGTGAGGCCAAACTACTACGTTCAGTATTAGAACTAAATCGCAGCATCCTCGGTAGTGTGCCACGCTCTACCTAATGTCATACTGGTAATAGTTCGTAACCTAACTAAATAATTTTGATGTATACCGTTGAATTAACTTTAAAAGGCAGTCCGATGGCTGTGTCTGTACAGCGCAAAGAAAAAGAAGACGCAGAAAAGCTCTATCAATCAATTGTTGACATGCTGCAATCAGGCAGTGCGAAGTTAGTTGAACTTACCTGTGAAAAGCAAGAAGACAAAAAACTGACAGTGCTTACGAGCGAGATTTCGGCGATCCAAGTCTCTGAAAAGACTGGTTCTGCTTCAATGGCAAATGTTGGCTTTGGTCGCAGTTAGGGCGCTATGAGCATTTCTACTAGCAATGCGATCGCCACAGTCGATCTGTCTTTTGGTTGGAAATCGACCGCACCAGTGCTAGACAAATGCACTCTATCAGTACCCAAGGGCGAATTTTGGATGCTATTGGGTACTAATGGTAGCGGTAAATCGACCTTACTAAAACTGTTGGCAGGGTTGCTGACACCACAATCAGGGCAGATTCAACTTAACGGCAAGGTCGGATTTGTGTTCCAAAATCCCGATCATCAATTAGTCATGCCCACAGTCGGCGCAGATGTGGCTTTTGGCTTAGTGTCTGAGAATCTCTCGCATATCGAAACTCAAGCACGAGTATTTGACGCGCTCAGTGCCGTAAATCTCCAAGGGTTGCACCGTCGTCCCATTTATGCGCTCAGTGGTGGACAAAAACAACGGATTGCAATTGCAGGGGCGATTGCGCGTCAAGCTGATATCCTCATCCTCGATGAACCAACCGCACTATTAGATGCCGACAGCCAGTCCGATCTTGTGGTTGAGGTGCGCCGCCTCGTCAAAGAACAATCCCTCACAGCTTTGTGGGTCACCCATCGTCTTAATGAACTTGATTATGCGGATGGAGCTTTCCTGCTCAAGCAGGGGAAAGTCACCGATCGAGGCAACCCTGCTCGATTAAAACGGCTACTCACCGACTAAGCTGATAATTTGGAGTAAATCCGCATGAATGAAGCTAAAGAGTTGAAATATGCTTACTATCCTGGCTGTGTGTCAAAAGGAGCTTGCAAAGAACTACACGCTTCGACTACAGCGATTGCTAAAGCCTTAGGAATCGAATTAGTTGAACTGCAACAAGCCTCCTGCTGTGGTTCTGGCACGTTTAAAGAAACTGATGAGTTATTGGAAGATACGGTAAATGCGCGGAATATCGCTCTCGCCGAAGCGTTAAATTTACCTGTGATGACGCAGTGCAGCACTTGTCAGGGTGTTTTAGGGCGAGTGAATGATAAGTTGAAGTTTGGCGATCCGCAACGTCGCGATCGAGTCAATGAATTCCTCGCTGCCGAAGGTCATCATTATCAAGGCACGACCGAAGTTTTACATCTCCTGTGGGTTTTACTGCGAGATTATGGCTTAGATCGGTTGAAAGAGAAACTGAATCGATCGCTAGCACCATTAAAATGTGCTTCTTTTTATGGCTGCTACTTGCTACGGGCGCAAACTGTCACACGTTTTGACGATCCCTACAATCCCGAATCGCTCGAAAACGTGTTTCGCACCGTGGGAGCTACACCTGTTTATTACGAAGGACGTGTGCAGTGCTGTGGCTGGCCGATTTCCAGTTATGCCACCAATGCCTCATTCTCAATGGCAGGGCGACATCTTGCGGCATCGATCGATGCGGGTGCAGATTGTATTGTCACTCCCTGTCCACTCTGTCATCTCAATCTCGATTCCCGTCAGCCTGAAGTCGAAAAAGTAATCGGACGTAAGTTAGGCATTCCCATCCTCCATCTACCGCAGCTAATCGGCTTGGCACTTGGCATCGATCCTGTGACATTGGGACTAAATCACCATATTGTCTCGACTACACCTGTGTTGAGAGTACTTAGTGAGTGAGAACTTCGCTAATTATTCCTAAGTTCGTTAATCGCAGGATGCAGAGATTGAATATTTCTAGGGACTTTCCTGAGACCGCCTACGACATCTAAAATCCAAGCTAGAATTATGACGTTAAGCTGTAAGCCTCCAAGCCATGAGCCAAACTGTAATTGAGACTGATAACCAACACTTTATTAAACAGTCGATAACATGGGAGCAGTTCAAAGCTGTGCAATCTGCCTTTGCAGAAATCGGCGGGGTGCGGCTGATGTATTGTGAGGGAGTATTAGAAATTGTGGGTATTGGACGACTGCATGAAATGATCTGTACTTTGCTGGGAATGCTGCTAGGGCAATATTTCATGCTCAAACGTATTCGTTTTGTATCTACGGGAGCATATACTCAGTCTGTTAAAGGACTCACGGAGTTTCAAGCGGATTTGTCCTATAACTTTGATATGGAGAAAGAGATTTCTACTTTGTGCATTGAGGTTGTGGTGACTAGTGGCAATCTGACTAAGCTCAGAAAATATCAATTATTAGCCATTCCTGAAGTTTGGTTTTGGGAAGAGGGGGAAATTAGTATTTTTTGCTTGCAGGATGGGAATTATGTGAAGATGCAAAGCAGTTTATGTTTGCCCGATCTGAATATTGACCATTTAGAGGAATGTTTGTTGATGGATTCTCAACTAGATGCCATGCTGGCTTTTAGTGACAGATACAAATAATTTGTTATTTGTATCTCTTAATATGTATACATTTTTACAGATAATATAGTTCTAGCGTATCTTTATTTCTTTTTTGGGATATCCCTTTTTGCTCCAGAGAAATCTGTATTTTTGAGCATGGCTCCCTTAAAACTGACATCCGTTAAGTCAGCAAATTTAAAAGATGTACCCACAGTATTTTTAAGTGTTTCGATCGAAACTAACAGGGCTTTTACCGCAAATACTGCCCCGATCGAACTGATAATGACATAAATAAAGGCATAGACGATCGACACGGTAATTGTTTCACCAGATCTAGCGATCGAAGCACTTAAAGCCCCACTTAAAACCGAAGTCACCGCAAAATTACTTGCCACCGCCGCCGCGATCGAAAAATTACTCACGAATTGGAACAAATGCCTGCCACCGAGCGCATAATCCAGTATAAACGTGACAATCCCCGCAAAAATTAGTGCCACGGTAAACACTGTCCAAACCGTTGGTAATGCCAGTGCCGTATCCAGATTGCCAGCAAAACCGCAAACCACTGCCACACTCACCCCAAATAAACTGGCGATCGAAAAGGTGATCGCCAATCCCAAATCACCTGCGATTACCACAGCAAAACAAAACCCCAAAGCAATCGCCACGGCAAACACTTGATTTCCGATCGCGGTTACACCCGCCGCAATCGCCACCGCCACCAGCAAGCCTGAAATTGAACAAGTAGTGATAGCTGCCACCATAGCAACTGCCAAAGAAATCGCCACCGCAATCAGATAATTCCCCGCAATTGCAAAGGCGATCGCATCACCTGTCGCCACGGCAAATGAGATCGCCAACACGATTAAGGTAAATTGCTGCCTAAAACTAATCCCCGTTCTAGCTTGCTCGAAATTTGCTCCGATCAGGTTAGCCCCGCTAAAATCACAACCCCGAATATCTGCACCCCGAAAGTCAGCACCTCTGAGATACTGTCCCTTAAAGCTTCGATCGCGTAAATTCCGACGAGGAAAAGTTGCCAATTGCGAATGTTTAATTAATCACGCTCAATTATAATCAAATCGCATAAGTGAGCGGGAAAGATTTGGCATCCTTGGGCTTGATAAATACACGTTGTTGCGGTTCGATCTGGAGTTCGCTGTATCGATCGCGCGTGACATGAGCAGTTAAAACCTGACCGTCATCCAACACCAGTTCCACCTGAATTTCCCATCCCAAATGAATGATCCGATTAATCCGAGCTGGAGCCGTAGAACCATTAGCCTGAGTCTCGATCCAGATATCTTGGGGACGAATAAAAATATGATCGTCACTCGCAGGATCGCCCAAAATCTTGGTGCTGCCAGGAATGACATTGACTGGTCCAATGAAACTCATCACAAATGATGTCGCAGGGTTATCATAAATCTCGGCAGGTGTGCCAATTTGTTCGATTTTGCCCTTGTTCATCACCACCACCGAGTCCGCCACCTCCATTGCTTCTTCTTGATCGTGGGTGACAAATACACTAGTAACATGAACCTCGTCATGCAAGCGGCGTAACCAAGCCCGAAGTTCTTTCCGCACCTTGGCATCCAACGCCCCAAATGGTTCATCTAGCAGTAATACCTGTGGCTCTACGGCTAAAGCTCTTGCCAGTGCTACCCGTTGCCGTTGCCCACCCGATAACTGTGAGGGATAGCGATTGCCCAAACCTTGGAGCTGCACTAATTCCAGTAACTCCTCAACCTTGGCTGTAATCTTTTCTTTCGACGCTTTACGAATTTCTAGCCCAAACGCAATGTTTTTTCGCACGGTCATATGCTTGAACAGGGCATAGTGCTGGAACACAAAACCGATATTTCGATCGCGCACATCTCGATCGGTAGCGTCTTCCCCTGTGAGAAAAATTCTGCCACTATCGGGATTTTCTAACCCTGCAATCAGGCGTAACAATGTTGACTTGCCCGAACCAGATGGGCCTAACAAGGCTACAAGCGATCCAGTGGCAACATCGACACTAACTCGATCTAGTGCCTGAAAATCCCCAAACTTTTTTGAGACATTTTGAATGACTATTCCCACCTGATACCTCAATAACTTGCTATAACTTGCTAGATTTACGAACGTCGATCGAAATGAATCCCCAGTTTACCCATGTTATTACCGTTGATTATGCAATCATAAATCATGTTTAAGCAAGTTAACAACGATCGAGTCGTAAATAATCCATAAACTACCAAACTCAGGTCGTTGATTGTTGCTCAATGAACTTCATCCACATCTGCCATCTGCTCATAAGCTAATTCGATCGATTGGGTTAACTCCTCAACGCCGCGCTTTTCATCTCGACGTAGTCCCTGAGCTTGCCGAAGGGATCATCCGAAGCGGATAGAGCGTGGGACTAGGAGCTAAAGTTGGCTGAGCATAGCAAAAAGCTGCAGGCAAGAGCGGTTGCATACAGTCGCATACAAGTGACTCACTGAGCTAATACTCGCAAAACAAGAACAAGTTCGATCGATACCGATTAATGTTCTAGAGGCTCTCGGTGAAGCTCTTCTGGACTTTAGAGGAATAGAGGATCTAGAGGTTTGGCTGCGAGAAAATGTTGGTCGTTAAGCGTGGTTTAAATTCGATCGCTAATTTTGCTAAGATCGCACAGACTAAGTTAGCAGGTCAAAGACATGGTTAACCTTTCGTATCTCCAAGACCAGATTCTGCCCACTGCCGAACAATTGCCATCCTCTGACGAGACTCCTGTGGACAATCAACTCCAAAATGATATTCCCAATCTATTACTTAGTCTGCTGGCAACAATCTGGGCTGAACGAGGTGATTGGTACTTTGGGGTGGATATGGCTGTTTATTATAATCCTGATGAGGACGCGATTGTTCCTGATGGATTTTTGGCGATCGGGGTAAAAAGGGACAATGGAACGAGAGGAAGGCTGAGTTATGTAATCTGGGCGGAGAAAGTAACACCGATTTTGGCTTTAGAGGTGATCTCTGAACGATATAACAGTGAATATGAAGATAAGCTTGCAGACTATCAGGATTTGGGAATCTTGTATTATGCGATTTACAATCCATTTAGTGGTAGACGCGGACGTTATAAACTTAGACAAAAGTTGGAGATATATAAGCTGATCAAGGGTAAGTATAAGCTTGTCAGTGGTGATGGTAATTGGACATGGCTGCCTGAGATTGGGTTAGGCTTGGGCTGTGAAGAGGGCGAGCATATTGGCTGGGAGCGTGAGTGGCTCTATTGGTATGACGGTGATGGTGTGAGATATGCTACTGATGCGGAGATGGCAGTTCAAGAACGTCAAGAAAAGCTGGCTGAACGTCAGCAAAGGGAAAAATTGGAGGCATATTTGCGATCGCAAGGCATCGATCCCGATCTAATTTAAGATTGCAAGAGCAGAGGCGATCGCAAGTATTTGAGCAGATTCTAAATGAAAGTTGGTTTGTAACTTACAATAGCTATAAGGGACGTGCAGCTTAATAAAGTACCAATTAGCTAAAGCTAAACGACTATACTACCGTCAAGTAATTGACACTTTATTTTCACGCTCGTCCCTTAGCTTGACTTAAAAGATTATGATCAGGGCGTAGCTTTTACGTTGTTATCTAATTTAGTTGATCACATCTCAATAATGTCTTTAAATTTTGAAAAGTATTAAAGAATAAAATAAATTAAATTAATATTAGAAAATTAAAATATGTCAATATTTTTGTCCAACCTTAAGAAAAATGGTCTGCTAGACAATATTCACATGACAGTCTGTAATGTGGGATCTCGCAAAATTACTAATGCTGATGATTATGCCAGTCAAGGATGGCAAATATTTGCCCCAAGCTTAAGTATTTATGGATTTGATGCTGATGAAGATGCCTGCAATGCCGCAAATGATGATATTGAGGCACGACAAATAAACTGGTTAGAGAAACATATGCCTCTAGCACTAGGAAAAGCGATCGAAGATAGAACTCTCTACGTAACGAAGCATCCGATGTGTAGTTCTCTATATCCGCCTAACGAAGCCTATCTGTCGCGTATGGCTATATTGCCAGAACTCGCAAGCCTAGATTTTTGCTTTGAAATTGAGACAACTACCCTAGATCATTTTTTTCAGGAAGAAGGAATTAATGACATTGACTTTCTTCAAATTGATGTGCAGGGAGCTGATCTGGATGTTTTGCAAGGCGCTACACAAATTCTTAGTGCTGGAGTTTTGGCTATTCAAATTGAAATAGAGTTTTCCCATTTGTATAAGGATCAACCGCTCTTTGCCGATATTGATACATTCTTGAGAGCAAATGGGTTTACTTTATTTGATATTGATGTGTCAAAGGCTCATGCCACTAGAGCGCGATCGCCAATTAAGTCAGCAGCGAGAGGAGGTCAACTTCTATGGGGAGATGCTTTTTACTTCCGCGATCTAATTCGTGAGGATGTAGAGATGAAGTTGAAATCTCCAGAGAAAATATTAAAACTAGCTTGTATTGCTGACATTATGGATTTTCCTGACTATACGTTAGAGCTTCTTGAGCATTTGACATTAGAGTATGGAGAACATGCTCAATATAACTTTGCTAATGTAATTATCGATAGCCTAGCTAGTTTTCCTCAGCTATCACAACAAGGAATAGAAAATTTAGCGATCGTGAAGAATCTCAAGGATTATATTATTAAAAACTAGATTTAAAATTAGATAGTACTTAGTGAAATCTATAAGGATGGTATCACACCGTAAAATCTAATTTTATAGTGACTCTCTACTTAGTCGCAATAACATTTAAGCTAATTGGATTGCCCAATAAATATATTCCGCTACAATCTTTGAATAGATTGAAAGGTTGCACATGCTGGCATTCAATAAATCCAGTGTCAGCAAGGTATCTGCACAAAATATCGAAGTCAAATCCCACTTTATGGACATCATACTGATTAGTCTGTCCACCAAACATCATTCTCATGATGTGAAAACGTGTGTCTGTATCAATTTCTGGGTAAATATACATCCAGCATAATGTTCTCAAATCGGGAACACTAATCATTAATTGACCGCCCTTTTTGAGAACTCGATGCCATTCTGCTAAGGTGAACGCTAACTCATAATTTAGATTGTAATAGAAATGCTCTAACACATGACTAGCATAGATAACGTCTATAGACTCATCTTCAAACTGACTCAAATCTGAAGCATCGCCGATATAGTCAACCTCAGGACGTTGCTCAATATCTAAGATTTTCCATTCAGGATGTACTTCTTTGCCGCCAATATGTAGCTTCATAAATTTGTTTTATATGTGAGATATAACTTATCAATACCAAGACAAAAGCAAGATAACGCTTACAGCGCTTTGAACTTTTATAAAACCCAGAGAGATTCAAAGCATCAACAGGCTGTACATCTAAAATATTTACTAGATTTAATTTTAATTCATTCATTGATTTATTTATTTATTTATTTATTTAATTCATTCAATAGTTGTTACACTTGAATGCACTTATCTAAGAACATGAAATATTTTAAGCTTTTTGTGGAACTATTAACGCAATGTTACATTTTTTTTGGTGTGGTTACATAATGCATGAGCGTAGCTGCTCTAATTATGAATATGCTAATCGAGAAATAGCTAAATGGGCTGAATATTACTTGAGCCAAAAGACTAAGTTTCACCAGTCTGGCTGGCTGGCTGGTCGAGTAACCGAGAATCCCAATGATATTTTACTAGGTCATCCAATATGGGATGCTAGCAATGGAGTTGAAGATTTAATTTTAGGAAAGTTGCAAAGGAATTGGGTCAATGATAATGCTATTACCTCCCACGAGCTATCCCACCCAAATACTTATATTCTTGTTCCTTGGGTTCCTAAATTTCCGAATGAATGGTTAATCAATATGCCACATTTGGAGTCTCAATTACTTCAAGCCAAGAAAATATTTGCCCTCTGCGGTAATATTTGGATTGATCGCACCTTTGAGATGAATGATGATTCGATTCAGTGTCGAGTGCGGGATAAGTTAATCCATTGCAACATGGGGATTGCCGCTCAAAATTTTCCAGTTCATAAAACTAAGTTTAATCCGATTGGAGATCGCCAAGTCTTGCATCTTAGTAATCTGTCGCCTTACAAGGGGTTTGATGTGACTTGTAAGAGCTTGATGGGTTTAGATACGCTTTTGTATGTTGGTAGCCAGTCGATCAAGATGGAAATTGGTATTACGAGAGTAGAGTTAGATAATGATGAATTTTTCTTTAGCTTTATCGGTAATATCAATAACAATGATCCTGCTATTAATGCTTGGATTGTGGAAAACTGCGATTTTTATATCCACACTGCGACGATGGATGCTCAAGCAACAACTATTTTAGAGAACTGTGCACGGGGCTTGATTCCTTTAGTTACTCCTGAGAGTGGTTTTGCCAGCCCTCATGCTATTTATCTCACCCATGATCCTGTGGAAAACAGGAAAATTATTGAGTGGGCTTTGAATTTGCCAGAAGAAGAGTTAATGCGAAGAAGTCAACTTTTGCGATCGCAAGTCTTGCGAGAGCATAGCTGGGAGGGAATATTTGGTAAAATTTGGGATGGAATTGTGCAGGATATTGGCGATCGCCAATGTTAAAACGGCTAAGTAGACAGACATAATGAAAGTAAAATTAAAAAGCT
>Ga0209181_10007017_pt1 | contig 15594 bp, 22 predicted proteins | sample MAT05_FD_187208 | JGI IMG/M metagenome (GOLD analysis project Ga0209181, IMG submission 187208) | Freshwater microbial communities from Lake Fryxell liftoff mats and glacier meltwater in Antarctica - MAT-05 (SPAdes) (version 2) | ecosystem: Environmental > Aquatic > Freshwater > Ice > Liftoff... | reverse complement strand
TGGCGACCGCGGAAACTCACGTTTTTACATTCCAAAATCAGTTTCTCGCCGATCTTGCTAGCACTATCTGCACTACTATCAACAGGAGTGATCGTTTCCGTTGCAAAATAATCCGGGGTAGCCGTTGCCCAAGTTATATTATCGTGGCCGTATAGCGTATTGCCGTACATAATATCTAGTGCAAGCTTACGCTTGCATAACTCCGCAATGGGCCGCTCCATTATCTTACCCCACCACATATGATCGTTCTCGCGATCCGGTAGTTCGCGGCGAGTTTTTACCGCCCACAATTTAAGGGGCGTTCGAAATCTATCGGCTCCAGCTATGCAGGCAATATCTCCGCTGCCAATAGTATTCTGTTTCTGCGCAATCCACGCAGCCTCGTTCTCAAGAATATTATCCATTAAAACTTTCATCGCTTCCCCTTACTCTTGTTGAGTAACCCGGCTAAATCATCTGGAGAAAGCTTTCCAGATTTGACTTGTTGCATCGCGCTTCTAAATGCAGAGCCTAAGTCATGACTCGATTCAATGAGCCGCTTAAAATCATTGAGTGACTCTCGATTATCGAACGTTCTCAACTGCTCAACTGAAACTTTAAATTGCTCTGCGAGCGATTTACATGTTTCGTCCGAAGGAAAACGACGACCGAGTTCTATGTCGGACAAAAATGGTGGAGAAATTTTGAGCCTACCTGCGAGATCTCTTAAAGAGATGTTCAGCTTGGTGCGCTCTGCTCGCACGAATTCACCTAATGTATTGATCATATTGTTTGCTTTTGGGTTGTGCTCTTAAATGTCTGGGTGTCCTGTGGCAGAATACTAACTTCGACTTGGGTGGATGTTGGCGCGCTGTCCGACCATGATGGGTGGTGTATGTGTACGGAGTAATGGGCATTCTGAATCGACACCCGGATGTCCAAGGTATTTATGGCCACCCCGTGATCTGTTAAGAGTTGTGCGAGAGTTTTAAAAAAGACTTTTGCTTTATCGTCCATATTTTTGTCCATAATCGTTTATATTTTTTACTTTTGTTTAGTTACGCGGCTGCCGAGTTGCCATTAGAGTGTTATATCCGCTCGGACTATTAACCTCCTGGCATTGTGGTTGTGGTGGAAGACGGCGCGCTAGGCATGAGAATGATTCCCTCATTCATGAACCAACTCTCTTTGTTGGCTGCATTGGCGTAGGCTTCAAAGGCAAATGCTTGGTCTGGCAGTCCTTGACCCAATGAGGCACGTTGTGCCGGTGATCCAAGAAAGAAGGCATCCCACGTCGCGCGTTCAAAACTAGGCGGTGCCGCCTTGTCATGATTGTATTTAAATAACGAGATGACTTGGGCTTTTTGAAGTGTTCGTTCAACATTTACACGTCCAGCCACCAGACTTGGGTTGGAGCTGATGACGAAAAAGAGGAATGCGATAATGACTAAGAACCCGGCCATACAAACTAAGAGCACACGAGTGGCGAGGGCAAAATTAAAACCTCTATTAAACATAAAGCCTCCTTTTAGTGAGTTGATTCAAGTTTTGAAGCATTTGAAGTCCTTTCACCAATCGTTCTTTCGAGTGCGATTATTAAAGTGTCCAGGCTCTGCGTGGCTGCAATCGGATCGGTGTCTTCCACTAAAGCCCAACTATTACGGTATTGAGTGTCCAGACGAGCAGTAGTCCCGAATATAAAACGCACACTATTACAAACTACCTCCAACCCTTCTTCGTCGTTTGTAAAGATTTCAGTTAAGGTATTAGGAATACCTTGCTCGTCGCGTTTTCCAATAAAACAGCTGCTTCTTTTGAACCCAAGAGACTCAAGTTTTTTTTTGTAATTCATAAAACTACCTCCGTCTGTTTATAATAAATGGGTTCTGATAAATCTCGGCAGCCTCATGCCAGTTTGGGCTTGCCGTTTGAGGGCCAAAGAACCCGTATCGCGGGGCCGTGTTGTAAGTGGGGTTGAGTCGGCCAGTGCCGGCGCATCCTGAAAGTAAAAGTGCAAGAATAATTAGAGTTTTCATATTATGCCACCTCCTCAAAACCGATCATTGTCTTAAACTTACGGCCGCACTCTTGAACGAAGAACACTTCAAGGTATTCATCCATCCCAAAAACCAACCACTCACGTCCTTCAACCACTATTTTTTTGTTTATGAATTTTGCCATTTATTGCTCCTTTTATGTTGTGTGTCCTAACCTACAAATATATTATCGTTCCTTTTTCGGAAGAAGGAAAGCTTTTAAAAGCTTTTTTTTACGGGGAAACGAACTTTTTAACTTTCGATAAGGAAAACAGATGGTTGCAGAAAAAAAACTTTGGTACGAACCACTTTACTGTCAACTCAAACATTTGGGGGTTAAAACTGACTACATCGCGCTTAGGCTAGGAATAAGTCGAACCGCACTACGGTTGTGGTTTAACGCCAGGATTTTGGACGAGGAGAGGGCTGGCCGACTGGCCGACTCGCTCGAAGACTTCGCTGCAGACGTTCGGGCGGTCGCTAAAAAACTACGCACAGGATTCAAAAACGAGACAACAAATTAAACCCTTTCTTTTTTTTACGGAACTAGGCAAAGTTGGTCCCCGTCGTCTAAAGTTGTAGAGCCAATCAACCAGGAACCCCCATAAATATGCGCGATGAATTATGGATAAAGCACGACGCGAGAAGTAGACTTGACCCTAAAATGGCCTATTTCCTGAAGCTTGAAGGCATGGCAGGTTACGGAATTTTTTGGTCTCTAATCGAAATTCTGCACTATCAAAACAACCACGAGATTGACCTTAATATCGAATTGGTTGGAATTGCTGACCAGCTAAAACTGGAAGAAATTGTGCTCCAAAACGTCGTGCGAAGTTTGGTTAAAAGCAGGCTTTTTAAGCAAGATGGACCCGCCGTTTTTCAATCGCGTTTGAAGCAAGACCAAGCAAAACGAAGCAACTATAAGCAAAATTTAGCAAAAACGCGATCTGAGGCAGGGCGACGAGGGGGGCAAGTACGCGTAAGTAAAGGGAAAAACAAGCATTTTCAGCCCGAAAAAACGCCGATTTTTGACGAAAATTTTGCTTATAAGAATGCGGTCGAAAAACAGGCGTTTTGCTTAAAGCCGATCGGTAATGAAATCAATGAGTTGGAAGCAAACGATAAGCAAAGTCAAGCAAACGCACTAGAGAGAGAGATAAGAGAGATCAGAATAGAGAGAACTAATACTACTAGCGTAGTATTAGATAAGAAGGTGCGTGCCATAATCGAGGTTGTTTTTCCTTCACGATGGGGAGAAAAATCTAAGGCTGGTTTTCAAAAATGGAAATCGTATCGAGCTGAAATTAAAAAACCTCTAAAGACTCCAAGCCTTCAAGCGCAGGTCAACAAGTACGCTGAAGATCCCCAAATGTTTGTGAGACTCGTTGACCGAGCAATTGAAACGGGATGGCAAGGATTGAATCCCCAAATTCCGTTTGGCGATCCGCAGAACGTACCAACTCAAAAAAAATCTCAAAATTTAATTAATCAAGAACGATCCCTAGATGCGGTTCGTTCTGTTTTACAGGATTGTGGTTATGAAGTTGGAAGAGATGGGCTTGATGTTGGGGAAGGCAAGTCTGTTGATGCCGAATTTAACATTAACACCACAGACGATAAGAGCGTGGCATGAATTATTCTCCGAAGATGCTGCTCTAGAATTTCAGGCTGCGTTAAACGGATCGCTCAAACAACCAGGGCGAGCATTTTTTCCGACTCCCGGAGAAGTGAATGCATGTTTGTTAATTCTTAAGCATGGACAAACCCCGCCAGCGTTGGAAGTTTGGGAGTTAATAAATAAGTTTGCTCGTGGCTCAATACCAATTGCACAAGTTGAGAAACAACTTCAGCACAACCACGCGGCCATTAGCGCGTTGCGACAAGTAGGATATAATACAATTCGGTATTCTAATATTGAAACTGATTTACTTTTCAGAAAAAGGGATTTTGAAAGATTGTACGAAGATGCAGCGAAAAAAAACGAACAGACCACTCGGTTAGAAATAACAAAAGGCGCCGCTGTAAAAATGTTATCAAAGATTAATTCAAAACTTTTAGGGAAACCCACATGAGCGAATCGCATTTTGTACTTTACGCTGAAGGCGGCTGGATTGAAGTCACCAACGACGGCAGTCGGCTGGTGCGCATTGGAACTCAAAACTGGGCTGTTGAGTTAGTTAATGAGCTTCGAGCCAGACCACACGAAGTGTTTCTTGCTGTGCCCTTACCACAGATGGCAGATATGGGATTGCAACCAGTTGTTAAACACAAAACCAAAGTGGGGCCACGATGACGTTCGTAGTCCGCAAAGGAGCATTCCGTCGAGCGCATGGGCACAGTAAACATGCCGCGTGTGTAAATGCTTTGGTGCGTACATCACGACTTGATGTGTTTGCAAAAAGAGATCCTCATGGTTGGATTTGGGCTATCATGCGCTTCCATGGCAATTGCGCCAGCATCCCAAGCACAACGAACAGCCGAATGTTAACCGTGCCACGCCAGCACATTTTAAAACTACTCAACATGATGGTGCAGAATCCTGCCACACGCAGTCACGGAGGAATAAAAAAACTGTTGAACGATGTGCGTGGTCTTCGTGCCTTCATCACCAAGAATCCAGAGCAGATGCAATACCTCGAAGCCATGACTCAACTATTTCAAACGGTCGCAAAAGACAAACCTCTTGAATTTAAAACAGAACCGAAAAAAAGAGCGCTTGTCCTAATGTTTTTAAGTCCAGATCTTAATCGGCACGACTCACACAATATTCCGAAAGCGTTTTGTGATTGGTTACAACAAGTAAAAATAATTGCAAACGATAGGCATGTTGATGCATTCGCGCGACGCAAAACAGATCACGGCATAACCGGACAGAGCACAGATATTATGCTGGTTAGATATCCCGAAGCGAACAAGAGCGTAGACGGAATGATGTCCCAAATGATAAATATCATTCGGTCGATTGAAATGAAGAGTGGTGACATTCCTCCGGCTCAGTTTACCATGGCCTCACAGCACAAAAGCTCAGTTGTATAATCTTTAATGGAGAACAAAAATGAAACCAATAAATGTAAAATGGGACGCCGTAACCAAGGATGCGCAAGGCGCAGATCTGCCAGCTCCACCACAGTACAAAGTTTATGTTGCACAAAATACAGCTGCCTATGGAGCAGCTGCAGTAGTAACTTCTGGACTAGAGGCTACGATAACTCCACCAGTGGTTGGGCTTTGCAAAGCTTGTGTAACCGCATCCGGGCCAGATGCAGATTCCGCACAGTCGAACACATTAACTTTTACGGCGACCCTACAAACTCCGGCAGCGCCAACTAATTTTGCGATAGTACCTTAATGTTTTGTGGGACTGAGCATTCATGGGGGGTAGAGCCTGATTTTAAGGGGACGCTCTCTCTGCACGCGAAGGGCTTAGTGGAGTTACTCAACACTGTAGGACCCAAGGTCGCATGACACTGAACATCGTGGCACTAGTACTCTCGATTACGGCGTTCGTCCTCTCATGCATAAGTTTGTACATGTGTTATCTGATGGCGTTGAGTATAGGAAGATTCAAGCAGCATGTGAACACAGCACTCACTAGTCCATTTCCAGATCAAGTACGCTCGTCACTACGCACATTACTGAGAGAGCACTGACCCACCATGCCAGAACGTACACGTGTCCCATGTGGTTGGCCTGGTTGTGCTCAGTTGGTGGCTCCCAACAGTGGTCACTGCGATGCGCACAAAAAGATGCGATGGGCTAAACAGAATTACGCCAGACGCAGCGACCCCACTGAGGCACAGTTGGATCGGTTCTATTCAGGGAGTACGTGGCAGAGGGCACGCTTGATGTACATCCGTGAGCATCCCCTCTGTGCCACATGTGGTGATGTCGCACGGGTAGTCGATCACGTGGCGCCTCGTCGCCAAGGAGGCGCAGACCTGGACCCAGCCAACTTTCAGTCAATGTGTACGCGGTGCCATGCTCTAAAAAGTGCACAAGATAAAAAGAACCATCCTTAAAACATCCACCACACTGAAGGCGGGGGGTAGATGAATCTCTTACAACTTTTGTAGTAGGGCGCGGGTGTGCACGTGCAAAAAACTAAGCGGGTTTCTTGAGGGTAGTTTTTGACTTGTCGTCAGCTAGTTAGCACTGAGGCCCCTGTTTTATTCCCAACCCAACCTAAGCCCATGCCTCTAGGAGCCTCTAGGAGCCTCTAGGACGCGATATTCTTGCTTACCCTCGGCATTCCCCTGTCCGACCCTGACAATCGTAAGGCCAGGGCAATGCTTCAGCCTAATGCCAAGCCTGGTGAGATCTATAACCGACTTTTATAAACTAGTGCACACTTTGTGCGACTCGTGATAGGATCACTTTATGGGCGCTCGCGGACCACAACCAAAACCTAGCTATCTGAGACTCCTTGAGGGCAATCCCTCTGGCCGTCCGTTCAACCCCGCCGAGGCAAAAGTTCCGGTTGTAAAAGAGATCCCATGTCCGGCGTGGTTTAACCAGGCTCGTCAGTATTTGTGGACCGCCGTATGTCGTGAACTGGCTTCCATGGGAGGGCTTTCCACCGTCGATTATCAGATGCTGGTTCTCTATGTTGATACGCTCACAGAGTGCGAGCGTCTAATGCAAAAATTTCAAACTTACGATTCGGTAGCTCCCGTTCGATGCGCGGGACCATTGGACGAAGATGGAAAACCAACAGAAATAACGAAGGGCATTAAGGCGCTACCTTGGTACGCTCAATTAATGCAACAAAAAACTTTAGCGCTTCGCTTCGCGTCTCATTTTGGGCAAACTCCAAGCGCACGAGCACGTATCGTGTTCTTAGGAAACGGTACAGATGCAAATCCAAAAGACCCATTCGGTGACTAGTGCTCTGGCATGGCGCAAAGAATATTACTTCGACCGAGCTGCGGCTCGGCGTGTAGTGCGGTTTTTTTTCGAAAACATTCGGCACACAAAAGGTTCGTTTGCTGGCAAGGCCTTCTTGCTTGAAACGTGGCAACGCAAAGCCACTCGTCGATTGTTTGGTTGGAAGCGCAGAGTGGACGGCTCGCGCAAATACCGCACCATGTTTGTGTTTGTTCCACGTAAAAATGGCAAGAGCACTTGGGGTGCTGGTATTGCGCTGTACCTACTTCATGCTGATGGAGAAATTGGAGCTGAAATAGTTTCTGCCGCTGCCGACACTGACCAAGCAAATGTTATTTTCAGCATTGCCAAAGACATGAACGACGGCTCCTTGTTGCTGACCAAGCGTGGCAAAAGTTTTAGACGCTCGCTTGTCGTGCACGAAACAGGTTCCAATTACAAGGTTATTTCAGCCGATGCCAACACCAAGCATGGTGCCAACTTGCATGGTATTTTGTTTGATGAACTTCATGCTCAGCCCTCGCGTGATTTGTACGATGTATTGAAAACTTCAACCGGAGCACGCAAACAACCACTTGAAATTTATATGACCACTGCCGGATTCGACCGCAATTCGGTGTGCTACGAAGTGTACGATTATGCAAAGCGAGTGCGAGATGGTCTGGTAGTAGACCCCAGTTTTATGCCCTTAATATTTGAGGCAGATGCCACCGATGACTGGACTTTGGAAGCCACTTGGCGCAAAGCGAATCCCAATTATGGGATTAGTATTTTTGCGCAGTACTTTGAAAAAGAAGTTCGTGAAGCAAAAGCAAAACCGACCTACGAAAATACTTTTAAGCGACTGCACTTAAACATGTGGACGGAAAGTGATGTGCGTGCTCTTAACATGAGTAAGTGGCGCGAGTGTGGACAGAACCTACCCTTCGACATGGATTCTCTTGCTGGCAAGCCCTGTTGGATGGGGCTTGACTTGTCCAGTGTAAACGATTTGGCAGCACTGGCACTTGTGTTTCGAGTAGAAGATTTGTGGGTGGTGGTCATGCGCTTTTGGTGTCCGGCTGAAACGCTTAAAGAGAAACTCGCGGCATCGCGTGGCCGCGTGCCATACGATTTATGGGTGAAACAAGGTTTTTTGTCTGCCACTCCTGGGGGCAGAATTGACTATGCGCGTATACGAGCTGAAATAAACTCTCTGTACAACGCCTATGACATAAGAGAAATTGCAGTGGATCCTTGGAATGCTCACCAGTTGTCCGCACAGTTGGAAGAGGAAGATGGATTCACAGTGGTGCATGTGCGGCAAGGTATTTTCACACTGAATGCTCCCACTAAGGAATTCATTTCAGCAGTGTCGGAAGTGAAGTTCTCTCACGGAGCCAACCCAGTCTTAACTTGGAATGCTGGGAACTTGAGTACTGAAGAAGATGCTGCCGGTAACTTGAAGCCAAGTAAGAAGCGCAGTCCTGAGAAAATAGACGGATGTGTTGCCATTATTACAGGTCTGTCAAGAGCGCTAGTAGCGTTAGATGTTTCTAGTGTATACTCTTCTAGGGACTTATTAGTTTTGTAGAAAAGGTGAAAAATACTGATGTCTCTCATAACACGCATTGGTAGCTTCTTCAGCAAAAGGGCAGACGATAAACGGCCTCACGATGACGATGACCGTTGGTATTCGGCGTTCATAGCTGAAACCGCATCCGGTATTACCGTAACGCCTGAGTCAGCCTGTGGTACAGCTGCAGTGTACTCGTGTATTAGTGCCATATCCCAAACAATTGCGTGTATGCCTCTTCTAACCTACGAGCGCACATCGGATGGGGGACGTGAAAGGGCGGTGAACAGCCCGTTCTACTTCCTTCTAAACGCGATGCCCAATGACTGGATGACCTCTGGTGAGTGGGTGGAGATGCTGTTGGTCCACTTGCTTTTACGCGGGAACGCGTACACTTTTAAGCTTCGCGATAAGTCAGGAAGGATAATTGCACTGGTTCCACTCAACCCCACGCGCATGACAGTGTACCAGCTTGACGACATGAGTATTAACTACCGTTATGTGTTCAAAAATGGGAGTTCTCGTGACCTCTCGCAGCGTGAAGTAATGCACTTTCGTACCGGATTCACGGATGGTTTAACAGGTCGCTCCCCTATTTCGGTAGCTCGTGAGACGGCAGCTCTTACAATTGCAGCCGATAAATTCACAGGCAAGTTCTACAAAAACGGAGCAAAGCTATCAGGTATTTTAACTCATCCGAACAAATTGGATAAAGCCACCAGCGACCGCATTCGACAGTCGTGGCAAGCGGCACATGGCGGCGAATCCGAAGCTTTCAAGGTGGCAGTTGTTGAAGAAGGCATGAAGTTTGAGCCTATATCGATGAGTGCTCATGATGCGCAGTTTATTGAGCAACGACGCTTCCAGCTTGAAGAAATGGCTCGTATCTTTCGTGTGCCACCACACATTGTGGGAGACCTTTCGCGTGCCACATTTAGTAACATTGAGCAACAAGGAATTAACTTTGTAGTTTACTCTTTGCAGCCGTACATCAAGCGCATTGAGCAAACTTTGATGATGAATTTCTTTGTATCTAAAGTGGGGAACAAAGAACTTTATGCCGAGTTCCTAATTGATGGCTTGTTACGTGGTGACACCAAAACTCGCAATGAAGCTTACGAGATCATGCGTCGCAACGGCATCCTGTCTGCCAACGAGTGGCGAAAGCTAGAAAATATGTCTCCCATCAAAGACATTTCAGGCGACAAGTATTTGGTGGAAATGAACATGGTGTGGCAAGATAAGCTTGGCGAAACTCCACCAGCGGCTAACCCAGCACTACCAGCTCCCGATGCACAAAAGGAAGAACCTACTGTAAAAACTGAGGTGAAATCTCTGCCTACCCCACAAGAAAGAGCACTCGTGCGAGCGTGCTTCTCTAACATCTTGAATCGTCTGATTTACAAAGAGACAGAAGCGTTAGAACGACTGACTAAAAAAGAAAATAATACAGAAAAAATAAATGAGTGGATAACTGAACATGAAAAAACGTGCCGTTCCGCTATCTTCCCTCAGTTGGGACTTTACGCTTACCATCGCTCCATGTACGCAGATGTCCCGTTAAACGACAAAGTGGTGGAGATTCTATGGAATGACTTTTGGAAAAAGAGTCGCGAGCCATCTTATGCCTCTGTGCAAGAGCGCTCAGCTACGTTATCAAACCTTCTATGTGAATCGGTAGAAGCGATTTACGACGCAGAGCCGAAACTTTTACCCGGAACTAACCATGAGGAATATCGAACAGCGTAAGCAATTACATTTTGAAACCAACACCAAGCTTGAAGTTAGAGCCAAGGACGGCGAAGCCAAGAAAATCGTAGGCTACGCTTCCGTGTTCAATCAAATAACAAACATCGGGTACTTTGATGAGCGCGTGGCACCTGGTGCTTTCACTCGTTCCCTTACCGAGCGTCCTGACGTACGGGCACTTTGGGACCACGATTCTTCATTCCCAATTGGGCGTGTTGGAGCTGGTAGTCTTGAGTTAAAAGAGGATGGCACGGGATTGTATGTTGAAATCACTCCACCTGATACCCAAGCTGGCCGCGATACGCTGGAACTTGTGCGCACAGGGCACATTACTGGCATGAGTTTTGGATTTATGCCCATGCCCGATGGCGCCGACTGGTCAATTGTGGAAGGACGCGAAGTTAGAACCCTCACAGATGTAGACCTGTTTGAAATTTCAGTTGTTACCTTCCCAGCCTACGAGGGCACAAGCGCTGAAGCGCGCAGTGCCACACTAAGCCCAAAGCTTTCAGGAACTTTTGTTGAACCTGCTTCGATTTTTGAAGTAAGGTCAAACGAGCTTAAGGCTTTGAGGGATGCAAAATTGGTGCGTCAAAACGATGGACTAAAAAAACGCATTGCATGGCTGGAAAAAAGCAAGTAACCTAAAAAAAGAACCTCTCGGTATTTTTGGTTCAAGTCCTTTGATTTGAGCTGGCCGTGCCGAGAATCCACTTTGGTTCCTCAGTTCCTTTGAACCTGGTACCGCGTGGCACACATACGTCAGTCCTTTAACGTGTTGCGCGCGCATATTCGGGTACTTTCCATTATCGGCGCAACTTAACTAACCAACTTGATTGGAGCATTGCGCTTTATGACATATTTAGAAAAACAACAGGCTCGGCATAAAGAAATTCTTGCCGAACTTCGTAAAATTCAGAACAAAGTATCTGACGAGAATCGGGAGATGCCGGCTGAAGAGCGAACTTCTTTTAACGCACTTGAAAAGGAATACGACGTTGTGTCGGAGTCCATTACACGTGAAACCCGTCTTAACGAACGTGAATCTGCTGCTGGTGGGCGTTACGAGTCTGCTCCGGCGGTTGAAAATCGTGGCAAGTCTGGCGACGGAGAAGAAGACCGTTCCAAGGAGTCAAAGAAATCCAGTGGGCCATTCAAAAGCTTCGGCGAGCAGCTTCAACAGGTTATTCGTGCTGGTTCTCACGGAGGACGAGTTGACCCAAGACTGCTTGAAGTTCGTGCCGCGACGGGAATGAATGAAGTAAATCCCGCTGAAGGTGGGTTCCTTGTGCAGAAAGAATACAGCGAGAAACTTAGCACTGGTGCCTATGACACTGGTGTTCTGAGTTCTCGTTGTACTCGACTCCCAATTGGCGCTGGCAAGAACGGTATCAAGCTTACCATGATTGATGAAACTTCTCGTGTAGATGGAAGCCGTCAAGGTGGAGTGCTTGCATATTGGGCAGGCGAGGCAGAGCAAAAAACTAAGAGCAAGCCAAAACTCAGACAAATTGAGCTAACTCTTAAGAAGTTAATCGGATTGATTCCAATCACCGACGAGCTTCTTGAGGATGCAACAGCGCTTGAGTCATGGGTTAACCAGCTCTTTTCTAAGGAATTTGGATTCCAGATTGATAACGCCATCGTACGCGGTAGTGGAGTAGGTCAACCTCTTGGATTCTTAAATTCACCTGCACTCGTGACCCAGGATGATGAAGCCACTCAAGCGGCTGCGGTAATAAACTGGAAAAACATTGTTAAAATGTACTCACGTCTCCCTGCTGCTTCGGCAAGCAAGGCTGCGTGGTATTATAACAGCGAAATCTTTCCAGCCCTCGCCACTATGCAGTTTGATGCTGGTGCAACGTCTGGCTCGGTACCTCTGTTCATTCCTGCAAATAGCGCTGCTGGCAACCCACAGAACTCCTTGCTTGGACTGCCTTTGATACCAATTGAGCAAGCGTCTGCACTTGGCACACCAGGAGACCTTATCTTGGCTGATATGTCCGAATATCTCTTAATTGAGAAGGGTGGCATACAGTCAGCGATGAGTATTCATGTTCGGTTTGAGTACGACGAGTCGATGTTGCGATTCGTGTTCCGAACTGACGGACAGCCAATGTGGAGAGCGCCACTTACTCCGTTCCTAGGTACTGCAACTAAGTCACCTTTTGTCGTACTCGATACGCGAAATGGTTCGTAGTCTTAGTTGATAAGTAACCTTTAAATTGAGTAAATCTTAGGAGAATTGTTTTATGAGTAATATTAATACTGAAAGTAAAGTTATACAGGGGCTTGCTCCTGTAGCTGACGCTTTTTCGGCATCGATTGTATCGACTGCCGTGAATATGAAGACGTTTAGCAGGGCGAATTTTTTCGTCATTAAGGGCGTTGGGGTTACTGGTACCAGCACTGTCACGCTTACCAAAGCTACTGACGGAAGTGGTACCACGGAAGCTGCCATCCCCTTCTACTACAGAAGGATTACGAATGCTGGCGTTGCTGGTGCTTGGACTCTAGCTACTACCACTGGTTTCACAACCACGGCCGGCAGCGCAGAGACATATGAGTTGGCAATTACAGACCAGATGGAAGGACTCGCATTAGGCGATAAGCCTTTTGTCCGATTGAAGGCAACGGAAGTTGTTGACAGTCCCGTTCTTGGGGGCGTCATGATTGTGGCTTCTGGTGGAAGATATGGGCTTAGTGGCTAAGTGTTAAGTCACTTGAGCGTGCCGTCGATTGTGGCGGCACGCTTTTTACTCTAAAGGCTACATGGCAGAAGTTTGTGAAGTCCGGTTCTATAAAGACGTACAGCACGAAGATACCTTTTTCCGAAAAGGTCAGCTTTATGTTTGTGAAGTCGAGGAAGCGAAATCGTTAGTTCGAGCAAATGTCGCTTCCATCGTTGAAAGAGTTACCGCATCTAATCCAGAAAGTGCCTTTGAGCGCATGGAGAGAAGAGACAAATGAGTGATGTTTATTACATTACAACACCTCCTTCGGGCTTGGTTATCTCGCTCGCTGAGACTAAGAAACATCTCCGTGTAGATGATTATGCGGCTGGTGCTCAAGCCTCTAAGACTTTCGGTAGTGGTAATTCCCTTTTGTTATTGACTGCAAAGTTTGACGGAATCTCTTCCAACGGATGGCAGGCTGTAATAATCAACGGCGGTAACGATACCCCACTTTCTGTATCTTTTGCTTCAGACATTTTTACCATCAATCTTGCCACTAGCTCAGGCGGTGTTGCCACAAGCACTGTGAATGATGTGATTGCGGCACTACTAAACTCTCCCCTTATTGCCCAAAAAATAACGGCCACGCAAGGTGCTGGCAATGGTACAGGACTGCTTGCAGCGGCGACTGTTGCGTCCTTTAGTGGTGGCGTGGACGGATTGAGTTACGAAGACGACTACGTTACCACATTGATAATGGTAGCTCAGGGCCAAACTGAAACACTACTTCGCAAAAGACTTCTTACTCAAACTATGACCAAGCGTTTACGGTCTTTTCCTTGCTCAAATGACTATTTGAAACTTGATTGGGGGAACGTGCAAAGCGTAGATGAGGTGCGTTATTATGACCAGAATGAGGCTCTTCAAACTCTAAGCGCCCCATACTCCATTTTTAAATTGGATAATAAGAATGTCCCTGCCTTGATGGCACTTAGTCCTGGGCAATCCTGGCCTTATGTGAACACGTACAGACATGCACCAGTGGAAGTGGATTTTATTGTGGGATATGGCGACGATGGCGACTCGGTGCCTTTTGAAATTCGGCACGCCATGAAACTCATGATTGGGCACTGGTACACGAACCGTGAAAGCGTGCAAGTGAATCCAGGTATTACAGCTCTTATAATTCCACAGGCTGCGGAATGGTTGTTGGCTTCGCATCGTGACTTTAGATTTTAACGGAGGCAATAGGTGGCATTCGGGTTCCCTCAAGCAGTGGCAGGAAAAAGAGACAGGAGAATTTGGCTCCTGCAAGCCACCACTACGTTCAATGAAATGAATGAGCCAGTGGAAAGCTTCGCGCGTAACCGTCAAATGTGGGCCGAAGTAAACCACATTTCGATAGCCGAAAAGTATGATTCAAATAGCTCGCGTGCTGTAAAGCTTACCAATTTTCGCGTGCAGTATTGCACGGACGTGAGCGAGAGAGATCGCATCGAGCACGACAATCAAGTGTATAAAGTGCTGGGCATAACCGAGCTTGGAAGGCGAGAGCTTACCGAGATTGCAGGTGAATATGTGGAGGGCTTGGCACCGTGAGCATAACCATAGAGATTCCTCAACTAAAGAACTTCGCCAAAGGACTCCAAGATTTACCGGAGAAGGTGGCACGCAACATCCTGGGTAGTGCGCTTAAAAAAGCTGGGCGTCTTTTAGCCGACCGTACTCAAAGCATCGTACCGAGGCATTCTGGGCAGTTGCAAAAAAGTATTGTTGGACGTGCTAAAAAAATCACTGAAGTGGAGCGAGCTTACTATGTTGAGACTCCTCTTTTTTACGCTCCTTTGATTGAATACGGCCATAAGTGGGTAATTAAAAGAGGGAACAAAGTTATAAAGGCTGGCAACAAAGGGCCAGCACCTTTTATGCGACCCGCGTTTGATTCCACCAAGGAAGAGATTCAGAATTTAATCGCCACAGATATTGGTAGTTCTGTCGCAAAACAATGGAAGAAATTAGGCAATGGCTGAAGCAGAAGTTGGACTTATTAACAAACTGCTGGCAACCGCGCCGTTGACTGCTTTAGTGAGCACACGGATTTATTTTGCCGAAGCACCAGAACCACCAACACTTCCATACGTCACGATGACACGCATAGATGCACCTCGTGTGCACAGTCTTACTGGACCGAGCGGTTTGGCTGCTGCAAGAGTACAGATTGACGTGTACGCTAAGAGCGTGAAGGCAGCGCGTGCCATTGGAAAGACCATACGTGAAGCCATCGACGGATTTAGGGGAATACAAAGCGGAGTAAACCTTCAGGGCGTCTTACTACTGGACGAAATGGACGGATACTCCGATTCGCTGGAATTGAGACGTGTTACACAAGACTATCGCGTGTGGTACAACGAGTAGGATATTTAACATTATTTAATTAGGGAGAATATTATATGGCAGCAACAGAAGGAACTTCGGGATTTGGAACACTGCTTCAACGGGGCGACGGCGGTGTAGGAGCTGGCACAAAAGCTTCTAAAATCATCGGAACCAGCAATGCACAGCTTAAAGTTCTGGCTAAAACAGCTGGTGTCTATGGCAATGCGTTGACTTTCGGAATTGTGGTATCAGGAAATAGCACAGCTTACAGCCAAGTTATTACTCAAACGTCAGTTCTGATTAACGCAGCCACGGACTCTGGTGGCTTGTCAACCAC
>Ga0209181_10007015_pt1 | contig 15599 bp, 12 predicted proteins | sample MAT05_FD_187208 | JGI IMG/M metagenome (GOLD analysis project Ga0209181, IMG submission 187208) | Freshwater microbial communities from Lake Fryxell liftoff mats and glacier meltwater in Antarctica - MAT-05 (SPAdes) (version 2) | ecosystem: Environmental > Aquatic > Freshwater > Ice > Liftoff... | reverse complement strand
CGATCGCAAAACTCCGATTTTTAAATTTAACGTCCCAATCTATTTGGCACATCGTCACAACCTCCAGGGATAGTCTTGCGAGATTTTTTACCACACCAAGCACATAAATATTGGCGAGTTTCTTCAGAGAGGTCGATCGCTTTGCTAAAGTCAGCATCCTCTACTACAGCGCCAGTATACTCACCAGTCTCGAAATTGGGCAAATGGTTGCGATCGCGGGGAGATGCGGTTTCAAGGTTGCCATAAAACATTTTGACCCGACTGAGATCAGTACCGCGCAAATTTGCCTTAACTAAAACTGCTCCGCTAAAGTTTGCTCCTGTGAGATCGCAATTGTTGAAGTTTGACTTAATCAAGTTCGCACCACTCAAATCAGAATTTCGCAAATCTGTATTGTTAATAGCCCGACCTGCCAACATCATTCCCAAATTAACTACCCGCACTCCATTCGCAAGATCAACCACATAGCCGCCAGTTCCATCCAGAATCGGACGACCTAGCAATCCATCACGTTTGAGTGGAGTCAATAAATTCGCACTAGACAAAAATCGCACGATTTTGGCACGCCCATCAGCATCAGAACCACCTAGCAATGCGGCTGTCCTCGCTTGAGCGATCGCACGTTCTAATGGCCAGTCTTCCAATTGTCCTTGCGGATCGAGAACTAGATCAGAAATTCCTTGAAAATAGGAATCAATAGTTTGTTGTTGAGTAATGACATTTTGCTGTCCTGTCAAAGTTTCCGAGATTTGATTTTGACGCCAAGCTACCCACACTGCCAAAATTGCGATTAAAATTTGTCCTACTGCCCCCAACGCTTCCCATTTCAAGCTATCAAACCATCGTTCAAAAATCAGATCCAATCCTGTAGTATGAGCGGCGATAAAAACTGCAACCCCAGTTATAACGCTAGCTATAGTAATATCCCATCGCTGTCCCAGAGGAGAATTTGAAATCGCACTCAGCAATGGCGGCAGCAGAATGGGAAGAATGATTGCCGATATTACCCCAAGACTGATATAAACGAGTTCGTCACGATCTAGGTACATCGCAGCGATCGCGATGACTGTGGCGATTACTGCCAGAATCAAAAAAAATGCTTTAAGTCGAGAAATCGGTATAGGAGCCAATCTAGTTAGTCTGTTGGATTTGCTGAGAGTCGCGATCAAGGCTATATTTGCCTCAATAATCTTACAATAAAACCCCAAAAGCCGAGAAATTCCCCAGCACTCTCTTTTTTTTGCTTTGATTTATTCTTTTACGCGATCGCAACCAAATATCATGATCCGCTAATCGAAGGAGCAGAAGCCAAATTGTGTGAATATTGGCGAATTAAATTAATATCTGAAGCTTGCCATACCCTTACATCTTGACAATGATGAGCAACCAGTAAACCCCATAATCTCCCATGAGTTAAAACTGGGGCAACTAAATTTGAACGTACTTGCATATTTCTCAAAAATTCTCGATGACAATCTGTGATCATGGAGTTTTCTATATCATCAATAGCATTTATCCGCCCAGCCAAATAAAGTTCCGCATATTCAAACTTGAAGCAGTCCTCAGGGCCAGTTGAGCCAATAATTGAATATTCGCGATCGCTTAGTGCCTCAAAAGTTACCTGTCCTTTCCACTTTGTATAGAAATAATACAAAACCACGCGATCAACATTTAGTAAATTTTTTAGCTCAGTAATCGCTTCGTTAACTAATAAGTCTTGTTGTAATTTATTAGTAATCCGAGCTAAAACATTACTTAAACCGCGATTGGAAGAATTCATCATTGCCATAAAAAGCATTAAATCTGTAAAAAAAGTTAGGGAAAACAAATTAACGGCTGATTTCAACTATAGCAACCGTGAAGGTGTTTGAGACACAAAGTTTAGCAATCCTAAATGAGTCGTGGAAGTATAAGGCTTATAACAAGGGGCTTAAGCCCCTTGTTTCTCCACAAATGACTTAGGACTTAGGATTGCTATATAGAAAGTAAAAGTAATGATTTGCATACTTTTCACTTCTAGGCTTTAATTTTTTCTAAGTATTATGGCAATTGTTATATGATCTTTTTCCTAAAGGAATGATTAACTAAAATCTAAAGATTAGAGAAGATATTTTTGTCTGCTCTCTAAATCATTTAAGATAATTGATTTACTAACAAATGAGCTGAGAAACGAGTCTAAAATTGCTCAAAGAATATCAAACAACAGGAATTAATCTCAAAGGAATGCCATTAGGTGAAAATGATCGCCTATTGACCATCCTTACAAAAGAACATGGCTTGATCAGAGCTGTAGCAGGAGGAGCGCGAAAACATCGTTCGGCAATGGCAGGTCGATCAGGGCTATTTGTCGTGAATGATTTACAAATCTCTGTGGGGCGCAACATGGATCGGATTAAAAATGCCGAAATGTTGCAATCTTTTGTCGGCTTGGGAAAAACTCTGGCTAAGCTCACGGCTGCTCAATATTTATCAGAACTTGCACTCATGCAAGCATTATCGGCACAACCTCAAGAAGAGCTATTTTTGGTTTTAGTCGAACATCTCAATCGGATTCAAGATACTGAAAATAAAAATGTGTTAGCGCATTTGACGCATGGGACATATCATTTGCTAGCGATCGCAGGATTTGCTCCGCAAGTGCATAGCTGTTGTATTACTCAAAGCCCAGTGATCGCCAATCTTGAAAATCAGAAATGGAAAGCAGGATTTAGTATGGTCGGCGGTGGGGTAATCGACCTCGAATATGACGGTAATCCGAATAAAGATCAGCCTGAAGCGATCGGCGGTGAAGCGATGCATAACCGCATCAGTCATTACCTGACAGCGTCTGAACTTCTCGCTATACAAGAACTCACGCAAACTAATTTAGCCGATAATATTTTAGAGTTACCTTTAACAGATTGGCTTGCTGTCGAGAGATTGTTACGAGCCTATGCACAGTATCATTTTGATAGACCAATCCAGTCATCGGCTTTGATTGACAATTGTTTTTTTAATATATGACCCATTTATTCGATCCACCAACACCAAATCCGCCCGAAAATCGCGGTTCCCATCATCCTGAAACCCATCCTGTTGGTGAGCATGTCAATAATGGCACAGTAACCAATAGCGATTTACAAACTGATTTGCAACCTGATTTACAACTTGATTTACAACTTGATTTACAAGCCGATTCGCAATCTGTCCTTCGCAATCCCAATTTCTTATCACTTTGGAGTGGTCAAGTCTTTTCGCAGATTGCGGACAAGATTTTTTTAGTACTTGTGATCGCGATCGTTTCTACACAATTTCAAAATAAGGGTGAAACGATTAGCGGTTGGGTTTCGGCGGTGATGGTGTCATTTACAATTCCTGCGATTTTATTTGGATCGATCGCTGGCGTGTATGTTGATCGCTGGAATAAAAAAACAGTTTTAGTTATATCAAATATCCTGCGCGGAGTTTTAGTTCTCTGCATTCCCTTGTTACTTTGGATTACTAAAAATAGTTTTTTACCTTGGGGCGCACCGACTGGATTTTGGGGTCTACTGTGTATTACATTTTTAGTCTCGACTTTTACGCAATTTTTTACACCTGCCGAACAATCCGCGATTACGTTAGTAGTTGAGAAGCCAAAATTATTAGCTGCCAATTCGATTTACACGACAACGATTATGGCAGCCTTGATTTTAGGATTTGCCATTGGTGAACCCCTATTAGCCCTATCCGATCACCTTTGGCACAATATAGGTCAAGAGATTTTAGTTGGTGGCAGTTATTTATTGGCTGGGTTCATTTTACTTTTATTAAAAACAGGCGAAACTAAAGAAAATTTACACCGTGATACTCTTCATGTCTGGAATGATATTAAAGAGGGTTTGCAATATCTCAATCACAAAAAAACTTCTCTATCAGCGTTGATCCAACTAATTTGCACCTTCTCGATCATTGCTGCTTTGACAGTCTTGGCAGTTCGTTTAGCCGAAGTAATGCCCGAAATTAGATCAGAGCAGTTTGGATTTCTTTTAGCGGTGGCAAGTTTGGGGATGGCAATCGGTGCGGTTGTGGTGGCAAAACTAGGCGATCGCTGTAGTCGTCAAACTCTGGCAATAATCGGTTCAGTAGGGATGTGCTTATTTTTGGGGATGTTGGCAATTTTTAGCGATCGCTTTTGGTTAGGTTTAGTAGCGATCGCGGGCACAGGGATTTTTGCAGGTTTATGTGTAGTTCCGATGCAGACGGTGATTCAAGAAGAAACGCCTGAATATATGCGTGGCAAGGTATTCGGCTTACAAAATAATGCGGTGAATATTGCTCTTAGTCTGCCGTTATCAGTGGCAGGTATTGCCGAGTCATATTTCGGATTACAAAAAGTAATTTTTGGACTCAGTGCGATCGCTCTCGCCACGGGCATCCTCGCTTGGTATATTGCCCGTCAACTAGTCGAATCGTAACTATTTGCAAACTATTTGCAAAAGTGCAATTCAAGAATTGCCTATACGAAAATGGTTGATCGTGTGATTTGTAACGCAACACTAGCAAACAATCAGATAAGATTGCATAAAATCAGGCTTTGTCTGAATTTTCAGAATTTTATGCACTTTCTTATTCCTGACGATGCAACAATTAACACCTAATCCCAGCTTTAGCTTGACCATTCGCGTGCAACTCCTCAACCGCGCAGGAATGCTGTCTTCTGTCATTGGCGTTTTGGCTGATGCGGGAGGGAATTTAGGACAGATTGACCTAATTCAGCAGACACGCAAAATCTCAGTACGCGATATTACGGTTAATGCTTACAGCGCTGAACATATGGACGAGTTGATCGCCGTTGTGAAGGCAGTACCAGAAATTCGCGTTCTTGATGTCTATGATCGGACTTTCCAAGTTCATAAAGGTGGCAAAATCCATCTCGAAGCCAAAGTTGCCGTAAAAGGACAGGATGATCTGGCGATGGTCTATACCCCTGGCGTAGGGCGCGTATGTATGGCGATCGCTGAAGATAAACGCAAAGTTTACGACTATACGATCAAATGCAACACAATTGCAGTTGTTACCGATGGTACAGCTGTTTTAGGGCTAGGCGATATTGGTCCTGAAGCCGCCATGCCAGTTATGGAAGGCAAAGCCATGCTGTTTAAACAATTTGCAGGACTTGATGCATTTCCAATCTGTTTGAATACAAAAGATGTCGATGAAATTGTCGAAACCGTTAAACGTATTGCGCCAGGATTTGGTGGCGTAAATCTGGAAGATATTAGCGCTCCTCGTTGCTTTGAAATCGAAAAACGTCTCAAAGAAGAATTAGATATTCCTGTTTATCATGATGATCAACATGGAACTGCGATCGTTGTTGTTGCGGCTACGATCAACGCTCTCAAAGTGGTCAGCAAACCTATGGATACAGTCCGCATCGTCATGAATGGTGCTGGAGCTTCAGGGATCGCGGTTGCTAGACTTTTACGCGAGGCAGGTGTAAAGCGAATCATGATGTGTGACTCTAAGGGCTGCATTAGTAAAGATCGCCCTGACCTTACTCCCGAAAAATTAGAATTTGCCACTGATACATCTGGCTCATTGGCAGATGTGATCAAAGGAGCCGATATGTTTATCGGTCTGAGCGTCAAGGGAGCACTCACTCCTGAAATGGTAAGAAGTATGGCTCCTGCGCCAATTGTCTTCGCAATGGCAAATCCCAATCCTGAAATTCAACCCGAATTAGTGGAAAACGATGTCGCTGTGATTGCTACAGGTCGCAGTGACTATCCTAACCAAATTAATAATGTGCTTGCCTTTCCAGGTATATTCCGGGGTGCACTTGATGCCAGAGTTACCAAAATCACAACGCAAATGAATTTAGGTGCGGCTCAAGCGATCGCTTCTCTAGTTAGCAGCAGCGATCTGGCTCCCGATTTCATCATTCCCTCTGTTTTTGATCCTCGTGTTTCCCAAGCTGTTGCCGCCGCAGTTCATGCAGTTGCACGTCTGCAAGGGTTAGCTCACGATTAGCACTTACAGCGCTTTGCGATAAAACCAAACCCAGATTTTTATAAAAGCCTCCCCAAGAAGCGGCAAATGCGGGGCTTTTATAAAAATATTGTGGTTCGTTTATTCGTAATTTGCTGTAAGTATATCGGTAAGCGCTATTTACAGTGCTTTGCGCTCAAACCAGAACCAGTAAAAATTTTGAAATGGTTGCTCCGCAACCATTTCAAAATTTTTACTGTGGTTCGTTTGATCGGAAATTGCTGTATGAATTGCCCTTGCCGCTAGTTATTTTTCCATAGTGATAAATTTATCAACCAAATTTAAGAGATTCTCGATCGCTTGATTGAGATTTAGAGCTTTGACAGGAAATCCATGAGCTACGCGATTTCTAATCTCATTGAGCGCAAGCACTCTCTCAAATTGGTCGAGCGAAATTTCGGACTGAGAATGCAAGTGATGAATCATCAAAATAGTCGGCAGGCGATCAATGGGAATTAAAGCTTGCCTTGCATGTCTTCGCATTAGGATCTCAGCAAATATCCAAAGCGATAGAAAAGCTGCCTCATGTTCACCTATTGATATTAATTTGGCAATTCGCTCTTTACGATGCAAGATTTGCGATCGCGTTAATCGAATATCCGCAATATCTTCTTCAGCGATCGGTGTAGCATCTTCTCCCGTAATTAACAAAAATCGCCAGCCGCTATGCACAGAGATAGTTTTAGCAATTTCTCTGTAGCGATCGATTGACAAATTCGCTGCCACATCTTCAATCTCGACAATAAATCCTTGACTTGAGGATTTCATCACTAACAGAGTTGGTGAATATTGATTTAAATCAAAAGGCATTTGATGGATAGAAGGTTGATAAATAACCTCATATCCCTGTGAGCTATAACATTCAGCAACTTTCTTTTCGAGCACCCTATTAATACAACCTAAATTAATACTTTGATAATGTTAAAAATATTATGCAATCAGAAGTAATACAGATTCACGCTGTTTACTTCTGATTTTAAGCTTATGTTTTGAACTTACTTACATAAAATCACGCGGATCAGTAATATGTCCTGTTAAAGCTGAAGCAGCAGCCGTAAAAGGAGAAGCCAGATAAATTTGAGCTTGCTTATTACCCATACGTCCTGGGAAGTTACGGTTTGTCGTCGAGACACAAACCTCAGCTTCATTGATGCGCCCAAAAGTATCTTGAGGGCCACCCAAACAACCAGCACAAGAAGGCGAAGCTGGCTCAATACATCCTGATTGCAAGAATATCTCTGAGAGTGTCAAGCCATCAATTTTGTAGCTAAACAGGTCGTTGTAAACCTTCTGCGTAGCGGGGACAAGATAAGTTGGAACCTTAACCTGTTGACCTTTAAGCAATTGGGCGGCGTGATAGAAGTCTTCAGTTTTGCCACCAGTACAAGAGCCAATATAAACACGATCAATTTTAATATCTTGAACTTCGCGAACAAGGGCGCGATTATCAGGAGAATGCGGTTTAGCGACTACAGGTTCAAGCTTTGAGACATCGTAATGCTTGACGTAATAATACTCAGCAGCATCATCGGCATAGAACGACTCAAAGGGCTTATCAGTTCGCGATCGCACATAGTCATAGGTGGTTTGGTCAGGCGCAATCACGGCATTTTTGCCGCCCGCCTCGATCGCCATATTGCAGAGAGTCATGCGCTCTTCCATCGTCATTTTGGCGATCGCCTCACCACCTATTTGCAAAGCGCGATAGTTAGCGCCACTGACACTAATATCGCCAATCACTTGTAAAATCAGATCTTTTGCTAACAAATAAGGCGGCATTTCACCATCAAACACAAAGCGCATTGAAGCAGGCACTTTCAGCAACAGCTTGCCAGTACCCATTACAAATGCCGCATCGGTATTACCGATCCCTGTAGCAAATTGTCCAAACGCACCAGCATTACAAGTGTGCGAATCAGTCCCAAACAATACCTCACCAGGTCTTGTATGTCCTTCTTGGGCAAGCGCAATATGACAAACGCCTTTGTAATCTGGATTAGCTTTAAAATCGGAAAGATCAGTGATGTCGTAAAAATATTTGATATCTTGCTCTTTGGCAAAATCTCTTAATATGTCGATATTGCGGTTAGCCCTTGCATCTTTAGTAAAAATGTAGTGATCGGGGATCAAGACAATTTTTTCTTTGTCCCAAACCTTAGCGTCATCTCCAAATTCGCGCTTGAATACACCAATTGTGCCCGGACCACAGACATCATGAGTCATCAGCAGGTCTGCATTCACCCAAATATTTTCGCCTGGACTAACGTGGCTTTTGCCTGACGCTTTTGCCAAAATCTTTTCGGTGAGTGTCATTCCCATAATTATGATGTCCTTATGTAGATGTTGATTCCTACTAGTTGTATAAATTAGATTATAGCTTGATCCAGCATGCAAACCTCAAAAAGGATAAGCAGCATAAAGTGCCTATCCTTTTTGAAATTAATCTATAAAAACGATTCTACTTCTCTTACATTTTCCAAACTGCCGATAATTAGCGGTGTACGCATATGCAGCTTGTCGGGAATAACATCAAGAATCTCTTGATTTCCAGTCGAAGCACGACCCCCCGCCTGCTCGACTAGAAATGCCAAGGGAGCCGACTCATAAAGCAAGCGTAACTTTCCATCGGGATGACTAACAGTACCTGGATAGAGAAATACTCCCCCCTGAAAGAGGATGCGATGGATGTCGGCAATAAGTGCACCAGAATAGCGAGCGCTATAACCTTCCTGAAGATGAATATATTTTATATATTCGCGCATTGGCTCTTCCCATTGGCAATAATTACCTTCATTAATGCTATAGATAGAACCCTTGCTAGGAATATGAATATATTCTTGAGATAGAATGAATTCACCAATACTAGGATCAAGAGTGAAAGCATGAACGCCCTTGCCGAGAGAGTAAACAAACATCGTGCTTGTGCCGTAAAGAATATAACCTGCACCAATTTGTTTGCGTCCCGATTGCAATAAATCTAGAGCTTTTCCAGATTCATCATTCCCTTCTTGTTGACGGATCGAAAAGATGGAACCGATCGCTAAATTCACATCAATATTGCTAGAGCCATCAATTGGATCGTATAGCAATGTATAGCGACCAATAGGACAATTTTCAGGGATATAATAGGGGTTTTCCATTTCTTCAGAGGCAAGGCGACAAACTAAGCCACTTTGCTCGAAAGCACGCAAAAATACACGGTTAGCATACCGATCCATGTTTTTGACAGCTTCGCCTTGGACATTCACTTCGCCTGTGACACCAAGGACATTTTCTGCTAAACCAGCGCGGCTAAGATGTCTAGCGATCGTTTTGCCTGCTAAACCAATTCGACCCATTAATGCACTCAGGTCATAAGCTTCAGGAGAAAATGTGCCAACCTGTGAAAGCACATGCTGCGAAAGCGTCATAAAGTCACGTCCAAGGACGATCTCATCGGCGGGATTGAGTCTGGTAGAATCGGTCATGAGCGCTAACACCTTAGTTCTTCGCTTTCATTATAGTATCGTGCCAACACAGGAATAATCATGAGTATCTGTCCTAGTTGCCAAGCCGAAAATCCTGCTAGCTATCAGTTTTGTCAATTTTGCGGCACTAAAATTGCTGTGAATTCACCTGTAGCCATTTCTGATAATGAATCCACTAATGAAGAAACACAATCTCTAAATCTTGAGGGCTTAATAGAAGAGATAGATACTCAGTCAGAAGTATTTGAACCTTCTCAACTTGCTCAAGTAGTGACTAGTGAAGAAGAATTACCAGAAGAGTTATCACAAGAATTGCCCCTAAAAACAAATTTAGAAGTAATTCCAGATCCAAGTTCAGAATTGTCAGTTATTTTAACTTCACCGTTATACTTGCAAAATATAACCTATGCTGGCAAAACTGACGTTGGTAAACAGCGCGATCGCAATGAGGATGATTTTGCAGCGATCTTCCAAACTCGCAGCATTAATGGCAAAAGTCAAATTAGCGATCGCAGCTATCGTGGTTTGTTTGTTCTTTGTGATGGCATGGGTGGACATGAGGGTGGTGCAGAAGCAAGTGCGATCGCCGTTAACTCAATTATTGAGCAGTTTCGACAATTTTGGATAGATACTTTACCAGGTTCACAGAAGATCGAGGAGATTATTAGTAACGCAAATCAAGCTATTTTCACCAAAAATGAGAGTGAACAAAGGCAATCTCTTGGCAGAATGGGAACTACTTTAGTCATGCTAACAATTCATGATCTTGAGGTGGCGATCGCTCATGTTGGTGATAGCCGAATTTATAAAGTTACGAATAGTCCAGATCTTCCTGTAAAAGAGACTACAGAAGCGAATTCACCAAAATTAGAACAAATAACTCGTGATCATGAAGTCCTAAATCAATTGATTGATCTTGGTGTTGACCTTGAGACTGCTCAAGCGAGACCTGACGCTCATCAATTAACGCAAGCCCTAGGACCAAATCCTAGCAATCTTATATCACCTTATATCCAAATTTTTTCGCTGACTGAGCCAACTCTATTTTTGTTATGCTCTGATGGCTTGTGTGATAACGATGCGATCGAGCAAAACTGGCGATCGCATTTATTACCAATTTTAAATAAAGAAATCGATCTACAAACTGGGTTAGATAATCTCATTGAGCTTGGGAATAACATCAATGGATATGACAATCTCACGGCAATTCTAGTTTTGTGCGATCTTGATGATCAAGATCACATAGCTACTAAAAAAGATTAGGTTTTCTCTTCCCAGCGAAAGAATTAGCGTTGCGGCGCTCCGCGCCGCAACGCTAATTCTTGGTTTTTAATGTCTATTTCTATACTGGGGAGGGAGTAGTAAGAGAATCTTAGAATTTAGACGAAGCATTAACATTATTGGACTGGTTCAAAGTCGCGATCTGTTGTTGTACTGATGGAGAGTATAACCGCAAATAGTTCCAATAGTTACCTAAAACCTTAGACACATAATCTCTGGTTTCGGTATAGGGAATGTTATTTACAAATTCATCTGGATCGTTAACACCTCGCTCTTGCACCCATTGGGCAACTCGGTTAGGGCCAGCATTATAACTAGCGACTGCAAGCATAGAATTATCTGCATAGCGACTGTGTGTATAGTCCAGATACCAAGTTCCAAAATTGATATTGTCCGCAGGATTGTCAAGGTTATAGTTATTTACGCCCTTTTTATTAGCAATCCATGAGCCTGTATCTGGCATGATTTGCATCAGCCCAATTGCTCCAGAGCGAGAACGGATTTGAGCTTCAAAGCGGGACTCTTGACGCATGAGACCAATCACCAGCGCAGGAGAAAGCTTGCGATCGCTTGACCATCTTGAGACTAAATTCCAATAATGAAACGGATAGAGCGATTGCATATAAGCAGGATGCTGTTTGATTTTGGCAATCTCTGCTTTTTGAGCGGTGGGAACATCGATCAAATCTAAGCTTTCGAGAGTTTTAATCCCTACTAAATTGTCTTGGATAGCAACACGCAACACTCCATCAGTAAATATTTCACTTGGTTCAAGGTTCCGTTTGCCACGCATTTCTACTTGCCATTGAGATCGTGCATCTTGGTCTAAACCAAGAATATATAGCTCTTGAAATTTCGCAGAGCCAGCGGGTAAAGTTGCTCTAGAAGTAGGTAAAGCGATCGCGGGTGTAGTATAGCGAGCAGTTGTAAAAGTGCCAACTTGCCAGCCGAGTGAAGTTGCTGAACGCCATGCGAAATAGGAATTTGGATGTTGACGAATCGCAAATTCAAAAAACTTGTTGGCTTTGGCTTTGTCTCCAATTTGATTAGCCCATTTACCAGCCCAGAAGCTTGCCTCTGGGGCAAAGTCACTATTAGGGCTATTAGCAATCAGTGCGTCAACTGTAGCGATCGCTGTAGGAATCTGTCCGCCGCGTCCCTGACCTTTGGCAATGCGCCAGCGCAATTCACCAGCCGCCGCGCTATTTCCATAGCGCGCTAATAATAAATTTCGCGCATCACTTGCTGCTTTAGGACTGTTAAGTTTATCTTGCAAAATCGTTGATTTGATCGCCAGAGCCTCGCCTGCGGTATCAGGATAACTAGCCACAATCCGATCAGTAGCAGCGATCGCCACTTCAGGAGAGGCTATCTGTGCAATCCGAATCAGAGCACGAGGAGCTTGGGGACTTTGGGGGAATTGCTGGACAAGACGGTTGTAAGCAATGATTGCAGATTCAGTTTCTTTGCCACGCTGTAGACTCCGACCATATTTGTAAGCAGTGAGCGAATTTGAAGTAGCACGAGTATAGGCGTTAGCAGCTTTGCCGAATTCAAATTTGTCATAATAGGAATCAGCGATCGCCCACCATTGATCGGCAGTTAGAGTCGGTGAGCTAGCAACTAGACGATCTAGAATTGGGACAATCTCTTTATAGTCACCAAAATAAGTCGCCATGATTGACATTAGGTCAACTCGATTTGGAGCTTGAGCTAATAAACGAAGCGTAACTACTTGAGATCGAGGATGAGCAGGAAATTTATCTAAAAGTTGTTTGTTTTGTCCTAACGTAAACATTGCTTCGGCTGCGGCAGGACTATTAGGGAAGTTTGTTAAGATGCTCTCCCAAGTCGATTTTGCGGCTTGGAGATCGCGAATTTGGGTTTGAGCTTGTGCGCGTTTGAGCAGAACGTAATCAGCTAAAACTGGATATTCTGTTTCTAATTTGTCGAGGGCAGCGATCGCTTCATGAGACTTGCGACTATTGAGGTAGATATCTGCCATTACCAATCTTGCACGAACCCGATCAATGTTAGAAGATTGCTGTTGAGCTTGAGCTTGAGTTTCTAACTTGGCAAGCCTTTGATTAAGTGGGGAATAAATAAATGGATCAAAAGATTTATTGTCTTGATTATTAGCAAAGCTTGCATTTAGAGAAATATCGGACTCAGAAGAAGCTGTAATTAGGGGGGCGCTAGCTCCTGCTAATGTAGCACTGAGCATGAGTACGATTGACCAACGCATTAATTTTTCATCCAACATATCGTCTTGATGAGCAGCATCTTAACATTATTTTAATTATTGTATAGTGATTGCTATCTTCATTAAACAAAAAAAGAAAGGGCGCTTAGTGCCCTTTCTTTTTTTAGCTTTAAATTATGCTTTTGTTTTTTCAAGTACAAAGTCACTAAGCGATCGCCTTACCGATAAAATCGGAATTTGCGCGATCGCTTCTGTTGCAAAAGCATAGGTAAGCAGATTTACCGCACTCTCAGCATCAATCGCCCGACTTTGCAGATAAAAGATCTCTTCAGCTTCAAGTTGACTGACAGTTGCGCCATGAGCACATTTGACATTATCTGCAAAAATCTCTAATTGTGGTTTCGTATCAACTCGTGCTTTACCCGATAGCAACAAGTTACGACTTAACTGAGCCGAATCGGTTTGTTGAGCGAGTTTGGAAACTTGGATTTTGCCATTAAAAATAGCGTGCGAACGACCATCTGCAATACACTTATGCAGTTGTTTGCTAGAGCCGTGTGGATAGTTGTGAGCGATGACAGAATGCGTATCAGCCATCTGTTCGCCATCGATAAAGGCTAGCCCAGTGAGCGAAGTTTCGGTTTGCTCTGCCATCTGATGCACGACTGAGTTCTGTCGTGAAATCTTTGCGCCGAGGCTAATTGATTGATTTTTATAGACACTATTTCGAGCTTGCGCGATCGCAGTCGTATTAATATGCACTGCTCGGTCACTTTGCCACTGTACCTCAGTGTGATTGACCTGTGCGCCCTCGGCAAGCCAAACTTCCGTTACTGTATTTGAGAAGTAAGGCTGATCATCATTCCCTACAAAGGTTTGGATGAAAGTCAAATTGCTATGTGCTTCCGCGATCACCAGACAACGGGGCTGGGTTAATAATGTCGCCGCAGATAATTGGGGTGTGGAGACAAATAAAAACTGTATAGGCTTTTCGACTACTAGATTTTTAGGAACGATCGCGATCGCGACATCTTCCATACAAGCAGTATTAAGACTTGCAAAATAATCATTAGTATCAGGATGTTGAGCAAGATGCGATCGCAGTTTTGGCAAGATGCGATCGCCTAGAGTTGCTAATGTACCGATTACTAGCTCTTGTGCCGCACCAGTAATATTTGAAAACTGCTCACTATATTGTCCATTTACAAACACAATCAGATTGTCTGAGGCTTCAGGGGCAGAGTGCTTTGCGATTAATGCCTCTATATCTTCTGAAATAGCCGATTGTGCTGTAAAAGTAAGCTTTTTCAAAGAAGAAACATCGGTATATTTCCATTCTTCGTCTTTAGTGGTTGGGAAGGAAAGTGTCGATAAGCGATCGCTTGCGATCTGGCGCAGTTCGCTTACAAACTCACTAGTATCTTTTGTAAGATTAGTAATTGCAGATCGTAAATCGACAATTTGAGAAACAAATTTTTCAGTAACTTGAATTGCCATTATGCTGCGATCGCCTCTTCTTCTTTAAGCCAGTCATAGCCCTTTTCTTCTAGTTCTAGAGCTAAATTTTTATCGCCTGTAAGAATAATCTTGCCATTCTCCATTACATGAATGAAGTCAGGAATGATGTAATTTAACAAACGCTGATAGTGGGTGATTACTAGTGAAGAATTATCAGGAGTTGAGAGTTTGTTCACGCCGCCAGCCACAATCCGCAAAGCATCAATGTCTAAGCCCGAATCAGTCTCATCAAGGATTGCCAAAGTCGGATCGAGAATTGCCATTTGCAAAATCTCATTACGTTTCTTCTCACCGCCCGAAAATCCTTCATTGACACTACGGCTCAAGAAAGATGGATTCATTTCCACAATTTCTAGTTTTTCTTGAATAAAGTCATCAAAGTCGATTAAATCAAATTCTTCCAAACCTTTATGCTTTCTCAAATTGTTATAGGACAATCTCAAAAAGTCAGAATTAGTCACTCCAGGGATTTCCAACGGATATTGAAAAGCCAAAAATATGCCTTCTCTAGCTCTAATTTCAGGCTCTAAATCAAGTAAGTTTTTACCTTTATAAAGAATCTCACCGCCTGTGACTGTATAAGCAGGATGTCCCGCCAATACTTTCGAGAAAGTGCTTTTGCCAGAACCATTTGGCCCCATAATTGCATGGACTTCACCAGCCTTAATCTCTAGATCGAGTCCCTTTAAAATTTCGACTCCACCAACTTCCGCAGTCAAATTCTTGACTAATAAAATTACTTCACTATTTTCGACAATCATTTCTTTTTTCTTAACAGTTATCTATATTGTAATGTCTTGCGACCGCTTATTCTTAGAGTTATTTCAACTCATTCCAGTCATCAACTGAAATGTCTCTACCCAAGATAGATTTAATCTCTTGTAACATCATCTTGAGTTGTGGCACAGAGTATTCCGAATTTGAAGGAATTGTCAGGCGACATTGGTTGTATATCATAAATTGATGGCGTGTTCCAGAAAATGTGCCATCAAACCCAAGCTGTTGTAACTTACGAATGAATCACCCCGCCGCAAGCGGACGGGGTATCTAAATTCTTTTTTACCGAATATACTCACGCCGCAGAGCGGCGGGGTATTTACCCTCTTTGTTCAATAAAATCT
>Ga0209181_10007013_pt1 | contig 15601 bp, 10 predicted proteins | sample MAT05_FD_187208 | JGI IMG/M metagenome (GOLD analysis project Ga0209181, IMG submission 187208) | Freshwater microbial communities from Lake Fryxell liftoff mats and glacier meltwater in Antarctica - MAT-05 (SPAdes) (version 2) | ecosystem: Environmental > Aquatic > Freshwater > Ice > Liftoff... | reverse complement strand
ATCAACGCCGATATCGAAAACGGCCCCTGGCCGCTGCCGGGGCGCCTGTTCAACGCGGTGCTGGTCTTCAACTACTTGTGGCGGCCGTTGTGGCCGGACTTGATCGGCGCACTGGCGCCCGGCGCGCTGCTGATTTACGAAACCTTCGCCGCCGCCAATGCCTCGGTGGGCAAGCCGTCGCGGCCGGACTTTCTGCTGCAGCCGGGTGAACTGATCCAGCGTTGTGCCGGGCTGACCGTGGTGGCCTATGAAGACGGCTTTCTCGACGGCCCGGCGCGGTTTGTGCAGCGGGTGGTAGCGGTGAGGCCAGTCGCCGACACCGCAGCCCCGCCGCGCCACGCGCTGCCCGCCGCAACAACGCCCTGAATCCGGCCCCGTCACGTGCTTTTGGCGGCCCGGCTTTTTGGCCCCGCCCGGCCAGCCGGCTAAAATCACGGCTTCGCAAGGAATCCGAATGAAACCCATTGTTGGCAGCATCGTCGCCCTGGTCACGCCGATGTTCGAAGACGGCAGCGTCGATTTTGAGACGCTGCGCAAGCTGATCGACTGGCACATCACCGAGGGCACCGACTGCATCGGCGTGGTGGGCACCACCGGTGAGTCGCCCACGGTCTCGGTCGACGAGCACTGCGACATCATCCGCGTGGCCGTGGCGCACGCGGCGGGCCGCGTGCCGATCATGGCCGGCGCCGGGGCCAACTCCACCCGCGAAGCCATCGAGCTGACCAAGTTCTCCAAAGAAGTCGGCGCCGATTGCACCCTGCAGGTGGTGCCGTACTACAACAAGCCGTCGCAAGAAGGCATCTACCAGCACTTCAAGGCGATCGCCGAGGCGGTGGACCTGCCGGTGGTGCTGTACAACGTGCCCGGCCGAACGGTGGCCGACATGCTGCCCGAAACCGCCCTGCGCCTGGCGACGGTACCCGGCATCGTCGGCGTCAAGGAGGCCAGCGGCAACATCGAGCGTGCAGCGCAGCTGATCAAGCACGCGCCGGCCGGCTTTTCCGTCTACTCTGGCGATGACGGCACCGCGGTGGCGCTGATGCTGCTGGGCGGCCAGGGCAATGTCAGTGTCACCGCCAACGTCGCGCCCCGCTTGATGCACGCGCTGTGCGTGGCCGCGATGGCCGGCGATGTGGCACTGGCCCGCAGCCTGCATTTCCGGCTGCTGTCGCTGCACAAGCAACTGTTTTGCGAGCCCAGCCCGGCGCCCACCAAATGGGCGATGTCGCGCCTGGGCCGCTGCCGGCCCGAGGTGCGGCTGCCGATCACACCGCTGACGCCAGAGGGCCAGGCGCTGGTAGGCGCCGCGCTGCGCGACGCCGGCCTGCTGTGATGCGGGTCGCGCTGCAACGGTTGCACGCGGCCTGACTGCCACCCACCGTACCGATCCTGACTGCTTCCAACATCCGGCGCCCGCCCCCCGCTGCGGCGCACCCGCCACCTTCTTGCCCAGCCTTTGTCCTGCGCCAAAGGCCCTTCGCTTGAGTACCCCCTGGAGAACCACCCTGTGAATCCTGTTTTTGCCATCACCCCGCTGCGCGCAGCCACGCTGTTGCTGGCCTTGACGATGGCCGGCTGCACGGCCGTGGATGTGTCGGGCGACAAGGTCGACTACCGCAGCAAGGCCACCAAGACCGACCCGCTGGACATCCCGCCCGACCTGACCCAACTGGCGCGCGACGGGCGCTACCAGGCGCAGTCCGGCGTGGTCAGCGCGTCCGGCCTGAAACAGAGCACCGCTGCCGGTGCGGTGGCAGTGGCGGCGGCGGCCACTGTGGCACCGCTGGCCACCCCAGAGATGCGCATCGAGCGCCAAGGCAACGCCCGCTGGCTGGTGAGCACACTGCCGCCCGAGAAGATCTACCCGCTGCTGCGCAAGTTCTGGCTGGACCGCGGATTCCAGCTGTTGGAGGACAACGCCGAGATCGGCATGATGGAAACCAACTGGGCCGAAAACCGCGCCAAGATCCCGTTGGACATCATCCGCAGCACGATCGGCCGGGCGTTCGACAACCTCTACAGCTCCAGCGAGCGCGACCGCTACCGCAGCCGGGTCGAGCGCACCGCCACTGGCAGCGAGGTCTACATCAGCCACCGCGGCGTGTCCGAGATCTATGTGCCCGGCCAGCGCGACACCACGACCACGGTCTGGCAGGCGCGGCCGACCGATCCTGAAATGGAAGCCGAGTTCCTGGCCCGGTTCATGGTGACGCTGGGCGCCAAGGATGAGGTCGCGCGCAGCGCCGTGGCGGCAGCCCCCGCCGGCCCGGCCAAGGCCCGCGTGGCCACCGTGGCCACCACCGCCACGATGGAGATCGACGACAGCTTCGACCGCGCCTGGCGTCAGGTCGGCTTGGCGCTGGACCGCGGCGGCTTCACGGTCGAAGACCGCGACCGCAGCGCCGGCCTGTACTTCGTGCGCTACATCGACCCCAAGCTGGCCAACAAGGAAGACCCCAACTTCTTCCAGAAGCTGTTCTCGGGCGACAAGGATACCGCCCGGCCGCAACGCTACCGGGTGGTGGTCAAGGCCACCGGCACCAAGTCGGTGGTCAGCGTGCAGAACAGCGCCGGCGCGGCCGACGACGGTGCCGTGGCACGCCAGATCATCGGCAAGCTGATCGACGAACTGCGCTGAGTTTTTGGGCCGGCTCGGCCGCCTGGCTTGACCGGCCAAGCGCGGCCTGCCGCGGCCCGGCGCGGCCTCAGGCCGCCGGCTTGGCAGCGGCCCGCTTGCCCAGCTCGATCTTGGCGATGGCATTGCGGTGCACCTCGTCCGGGCCATCGACGATGCGCACCGTGCGCTGGTGGGCATAGGCCTCGGCCAGCCAGGTGTCCTGGCTGACGCCGGCCGCACCGTAAGCCTGGATCGCCCAGTCCACCACCTTGCAGCTCATGTTGGGCGCCACCACCTTGATCATCGCGATCTCGGCGCGGGCGTCCTTGTTGCCCACGGTATCCATCTTGTAAGCGGCGTTGAGCGTCAGCAACCGGGCCTGGTCGATCATGCAGCGGCTCTCGGCGATGCGCTCGGCCCAGACCGATTGTTGTGACAGCGCCTTGCCAAAGGCGATGCGGTTCTGCAGCCGGTCGCACATCAACTCCAGCGCCCGCTCGGCCGCACCGATCGAACGCATGCAGTGGTGGATGCGCCCGGGCCCGAGCCGGCCCTGCGCGATCTCGAACCCCCGGCCCTCGCCCAGCAGGATGTTGGCCACCGGCACCCGCACGTCCTTGAGCACCACCTCCATGTGGCCGTGCGGTGCGTCGTCGTAGCCAAACACACTCAACGCCCGCAGCACCGTCACCCCCGGGGTGTCGCGCGGCACCAGCACCATCGACTGCTGGGCATGGCGCGGGCCGTCCGGGTCGGTCTTGCCCATCACGATGAAGATCGCGCAGGTCGGCACACCGGCGCCCGATGAATACCACTTGGTGCCGTTGATGACGTAGTTGTCGCCGTCGCGGCGGATGCTGGTCTGGATGTTGGTGGCGTCCGACGAGGCCACCGCCGGCTCGGTCATCAAGAAGGCCGAGCGAATCTCGCCGCGCAGCAGTGGCTCCAGCCAGCGGTCTTTTTGCGCGGGCGTGCCGTAGCGCTCGATGGTTTCCATGTTGCCGGTGTCGGGCGCCGAGCAGTTGAAGACCTCGCCCGACCAGCTGACCCGGCCCATCACCTCGCACAGCGGCGAGTAGTCGAGGTTGTTCAGGCCCTGCGGCGCACGCTCGCTGTGCGGCAAAAACATGTTCCACAGGCCGGCCTGCCGGGCCAGCGGCTTGAGACCCTCGACCAGGGCCGAAGGCTGCCACTGGCTGCCGGTCTTGCGCAGTTCATGCAGCTCGGCATGGTGGCGCGCCTCGTTGGGGTAGATGTGCCGGTCGAAAAAAGCGTTGAGCCGGTCGAGCAGATCACGAGTGCGGGCAGAGGGTTCGGCGAACATGGGGGGTCTCCTGGGCTGGCGGTGGACTGAGGGTGCCGGGGCCTGCGGCTGGGCTGGCCAAAACATTGAAGCACCGGCGCAGCAGCGCCAGGGTCGCCAGTGTGACGGCCCGCCGTACCCGGCCTTGTGCCAGCGCAAGGCCGGGCGCCAGGCTGTCAGCAAGCTGCAAAGCACCGGGTCTATGCTTGGCGCCGCTTCAGCCCTGAACCCGGGCTGCTGCCCGTCCCGCCCAACACACCCCCTCCGAGGAGCATCCGCCATGAGCCAAACCCGTGACGTCTACGTCGTCAGCGCCGCCCGCACTGCCATCGGCACCTTCGGCGGCACGCTGAAGGACACCCCACCGATCGACCTCGCCACCACCGCGATCAAGGCAGCGATTGCCCGCAGCGGCGCCGACGCGGCACAGATCGGCCATGTGGCCATGGGCACCGTGATCCCGACCGAAGCGCGCGACGCCTACCTCGGCCGGGTCGCCTCGGTGGCGGCCGGCGTGCCCAAGGAGACCCCTGCCTTCAACGTCAACCGGCTCTGCGGCTCGGGCTTGCAGGCCATCATCTCGGCCTCGCAGGCCATCATGCTGGGCGACTGTGAACTGGCCATCGGCGCCGGTGCCGAGTCGATGTCGCGTGGCATCTACTTCATGCCCGCCGCCCGTTGGGGCGCACGCATGGGTGACACCCAGTTGCTGGACTACATGGTCGGCATCCTGCACGACCCGTTCCACAAGATCCACATGGGCATGACCGCCGAGAACGTGGCCGAGCAGTTTGGCATCACCCGGGCCCAGATGGACGCGCTGGCGGTGCAAAGCCATCAACGTGCCGCCGCGGCCATCGCCGCCGGCCGTTTCACCGAGCAGATCGTGCCGGTCGAGATCGTCAGCCGCAAAGGCACGGTGCTGTTCACGACCGACGAGCATGTGAAGGCCGACACCACGCTGGAGACCCTGGGCAAGATGCGCGCGGCCTTCAAGAAGGACGGCCTGGTCACCGCAGGCAACGCCTCGGGCGTGAACGACGGTGCGGGCGCGGTGGTGCTGGCCAGCGGTGATGCGGTCAAGAGCGGCAACCTCAAACCCCTGGCCCGGCTGGTGGGCTATGCCCATACCGGCGTCGAGCCCACCATCATGGGCATCGGCCCGGTGTCGGCCACCCGCGCCGTGCTCAAGCGCATCGGCCTGAAGGTGGCCGACCTGGACGTGATCGAGGCCAACGAGGCCTTTGCCGCCCAGGCCTGCGCGGTCAGCAAAGAGCTCGACCTGGACCCGGCCAAGGTCAACGTCAACGGCTCGGGCATCTCGCTCGGCCACCCGGTGGGAGCCACCGGCGCCATCATCACCACCAAGGCGCTGTACGAGTTGCAACGCACCGGCGGGCGCTACGCCCTGGTGACGATGTGCATCGGCGGCGGCCAGGGCATCGCCGCGGTGTTCGAGCGCTGCTGATCGCGCCAGCGATGCAAAAAGGCCGCCCGAGGGCGGCCTTTTTTTGTCCGGTCAAATCAGCGGCTACACCAACACCCCGAAGGCCTCGGTGAAGGCGGGTTGGGCGTAGGCATCAACGGCATAGGCAAAGCCCTTGTCACCCCAGCCCGTGCCCCAGCTGTTGCGCACGATGAAGCGGCCGTTGATGTAGCCCACCAAGGCCACGCAATGCCCGCCCTGGATGCTGGTGGGGTCGTACTTGTCCAGGTTGCCTTTGGTGGCGGTGGCGCCCATGAAGTGCTTGTCCACGTCCAGCCGGGTCAGGATCGGGCCCTTGGTGGCCAGCCAGTTGCGCCAGGCCGCCAGGTCGCGCCCGAGGTTGAAGTAGCTGGCGATGCGCAACTGCGAGGCGGTGGCGTAGAAAGCATTGGCGGTGCCGACATACATCTGCTGTGCACCACCCAACTTGAACGGCAGCACCTTGTCGGTGACCACGCCGAACTTCTGCGCAATGTTGAGTGCTGCCGTCAACCAGGTGCCGTCGCTCTCGATAAAGCTGGTGGGCCGGGTGGTGTAGACGTCCGTCTCCTTGGACGCCATCCACAGGTAGCGCGGCGACAGCATCTCGGTATTGGCCAGCTTGCCGGCCTTCACAAAATGCCAGCGCAACACGCCCTCGGCCGAACCCCAGCCCACGCAGGATCCGGTATTGCCCTGGTCGCCCACCTTCCACCAGGCGGCGCGATGATCGACATTGAGTGCAGCGTCTGCCTTGGCGCTGAGTGGCTTGGCAGCCTGCAGCCCCGCGGCGACCGCGGTCTCGATCGTCCAGTTTTTCTCGGGCTTGGGCGACGGCAGGCAGTTGAAGATGTAGTCGGTTGACTTGCGAGTGGCCATTCAAGGTCTCCTGAGCGGTTGGGCTGGTTGCCCCGGCTGGGGCGGCGGGGTCGGTCGCCGCAGGTGCTGGACCAACACGACCCATGTTGAAGCCGGCCCGCCGGCCGAGCTACCCTGATTTCTAGGGGCAGTGTCATCCCTCAGGCGGACGCGCTGCGCCGCCTCAGCCAGCCAGCGCGGGTCCAGCGACACCATCGCGGCGTTGTAGGCCCCTGCGCTGTGGACCATCACAAAAACCCGGCACACGTTGCCGCCCCGGTGCACGGCTTGTTCCAGTGCGTGTGTCACGGCGGCGGCGGCGTCCTGCAGGATTAGCGGGACCTCGGGGTACAGCCGGTCGTCAGCCACCCTCACCAGCATGCCGTGGCTGGCCAGCGCCTGGCCGACAAACCGGTGGTCAGCGCGTTCACCGCTGCGCCAGCTGCCGCCGTAAAAAAAACACCCACCACCGGCCAGCCGCCCGCGGGCGCCTGCCCGACCGGGCAGTACAGGTCATGCCGGCCCTCCGAGACAACAGCTGTGCGGCGCAAGGTCATGCGCGCAAGATACGGTTCGGCCTGTGGCAAGAGATGCAGCCCCACGCACTGGCCGCGCGCCCCTGTCGGGTTAAGCTGCTGCACCGCAACATACTCAGGACTTCACCGCATGGACATCCAGACCATTGGCATCATCGGCGCCGGCACCATGGGGCACGGCATCGCGCAGGCTTGCGCAGTGAGCGGCCTGCAAGTGGTGATGGTCGACATCGACGATGCCGCCGTGCAGCGCGGTGTGGGCCAGATCAACGCCAGCCTGGACCGGCTGGTGAAAAAACAAAAGCTCAGCGCCGAAGACCTGTCGGCCGCACTGGCCCGCATCCACGCCACCACCCGGTACGGCGATCTGTTGCCCGCCCAGTTGGTGATCGAGGCGGCCACCGAGAACGAGGCGCTCAAGCGCAAGATCCTGGCCCAGCTCGACAGCATGCTGCCCGCCGAGACCCTGGTGGCCACCAACACCAGTTCGATCTCGATCACCAAGCTGGCGGCCGCCACCCAGCGGCCCGACCGCTTCATCGGCATGCATTTTTTCAACCCGGTGCCGATGATGGCGCTGGTGGAGATCATCCGCGGCCTGCAGACCAGCGACGCCACCCACGCTGCGGTGCATGCCATGGCGCTGCGGCTGGGCAAGACGCCGATCACGGTCAAGAACGCACCCGGCTTTGTCGTCAACCGCATCCTGATCCCGATGATCAACGAGGCCTTCTTCGTGTTGTCCGAGGGCCTGGCCACCGCCGAGGACATCGACGCCGGCATGAAGCTGGGCTGCAACCAGCCGATCGGCCCGCTGGCGCTGGCCGACATGATCGGTCTGGATGTCTGCCTGGCGGTGATGGAGGTCTATGTGCAGGAGTACGCCGACTCCAAGTACCGGCCCTGCCCGCTGCTCAAGGAGATGGTGGCCGCCGGCTGGCTGGGACGCAAGAGCGGCCGGGGCGTCTACCGCTACGCAGCGGCCTGATTCGCCCGGTGCCCGGCGCAGTCCGCGCACAGGGCATCGGCCGGCCGGCCACCCGCGGTCAGGCTGGCGGCGGCCGGTTCAAGGCTTGCAGGTTCAAGGCTTGCAAGGCCGCCCAGGCCCCCTCGTAGTCGTGGGCCTGCAGCGGCAGTTCAACCGTGCGTATGGCCGTCTCGCCCAGCGTGGCGCGCAGCAGCGGTTCGATCTCGCGAAAACAGGCACCGGCCTTGAAATCGGCGATGTGCAGCAAGTTCGACAGTGATTCGATTGCCGCCAGCAGCTCGGCCGTGGGCGGCACGGGCACCGCCGGCCCGCCAAAGGCACTCGCGCCGCCCGCCAGACCGCCCCCGAGCCGGTACGTGATGGTCCGCACCAGCGTGGCCAGGGCCGATTTCAGGGTATCCGCCAGCCGCAGCCCGTCTTGCCGCGCGGCGTCGACCGCAGCAGGCTGCGGCCTGTCATTCAGCGCCGATTCCAGCGCCAGCGCCAGCGCCGCCAGGTCGGTGGCCCCGATCGCGCCACAGGCGCCGCGCAGCGAATGCAACAAGCCTTGCGCGTCGGTCCAGCGGTGCTGCGCCAGAGCGGCGTCCAGGTCGAGATGGCCGGCGCTGTAGGTCTCGGCAAACTGGCGCAGCACCCGTGCAAAAAGCTGGTCGCGCCCTGGCAGGTACAACAAGGCACGCGACATCGTCAGCCCAGGGATGCCGTCCAGTGGCCCAGGCGCGCCAGCGGCAGCCGCAGCACCGGATGGGGCCGGTGCTGCGGCAGTGATCGGTGCAGCCGCGGTGGGTGCCGGACGATCGGCCGGTGGCGCGGAGCTCACTTCGGCCATCCGGGCCGCGGTCAGCGCGGCTGCATCCGGTGCAGGCACGCCGGGTGGCGCCCTGTCCGGCAGCCAGCGGGCCAGCAGCGCAAACAGCAGTTCGGGCTCGACCGGCTTGGCCAGGTGGTCGTCCATGCCCGCGTCCAGACAGGCCTCGCGGTCGTCGCCAAAGGCGTTGGCGGTCATGGCCAGCACGGGGGTGCGGGCATGTTGCGGCAGGCGGCGCAGCGCCCGGGTGGCCGCCAGCCCGTCCATCACCGGCATCTGCATGTCCATCAGGATCAGGTCGTACGGGTGCTGCTGCGCCAGCGCCACCGCCTGCGCGCCGTCAGCCGCCACGTCGACCACCAGGCCCACCGCGCGCAGCAGTTCGCAGGCAACCTCCTGGTTGACCAGGTTGTCCTCGGCCAGCAGCACATGGGCGCCCACCAGACGGTGGTGCGAGGGCGGTGGCGGGTGAAGTGGCATGAGCGGCGCCTGCCCGAGCTCGGACCGGCGCAGCCCCAGACCCACCACGTCGTCGGCCGGCACCGGCCCTGTGGCCTGCTGCAGGCGGGCGGTGAACCAGAAACAGCTGCCCTGCCCCAACGCGCTTTGCACCCCGACCTCGCCACCCATCAGCTGGGCCAGCCGGCGCGTGATCGCAAGCCCCAGGCCGGTACCGCCAAAGCGCCGGGTGCTGGACGTGTCCGCCTGCTCGAAGGCCGAGAACAAGCGGTCCATCTTGTCCGGCGGCACGCCCACACCGGTGTCGGTGACCGAAATGCGCAGGCAGAGCGCACCGGCAAGCTGTCCATCGGTATCCTGCCGGTCGGCGTGCTGCCCATCGCCGGCCTGCTGATCGCGGTCCTGCGCATCGCCGTCCTTGCTGTCGGCGGCTGCCAGCACGCTGCAGCGCAGCACGATGCTGCCCCGGTCGGTGAACTTGACCGCGTTGCTCATCAGGTTGAGCACCGCCTGAGAGAACCGTGTGGGGTCGCCGCACAACACCGGCGGCACACCGTCGGTCAGCACCTCCAGTACCAGGCCCTTGTCCCGGGCGCGCTCGGCCACCAGCGCGCAGGTACGGTGCAGCAGCGCAGCCATCGGGAAGTTGGTGCGCGCCAGGCTGAGCTTGCCCGACTCGATCTTGCTGAGATCCAGCACGTCGTTGATCACGCCGAGCAGGTGGTGCGCAGCGTCCGACAATTTGCCCAGACGCTGCGCGGCCACCGGCTGGGGCCCGTCGCGCTGCATCAGGTGGGTCAGGCCGATGATGGCGTTCATCGGCGTGCGGATCTCGTGGCTCATGTTGGCCAGGAAGGCGGTCTTGGCCCGGTTGGCGGCGTCGGCGCGGTCGCGCGCGCCCGTCAGTTCATGGTTGAGCGTCTGCAGGCGCAGCTCGGCCTGCTTGAGCTGTGAAATATCGGATACCAGCACAAACAGCCCCACCACCGCCGCGCCCTGACGGTCGGGCACGTAGTGCATCCAGACGTGGCGCAGCTTGCCGTTTGGCAGCACCAAGGGGTACTCGAAGTGCTGGGCACGACCGTTCAGTGCGTCGGCAAATGCGCGCTCACCGACATCGTCATCGGGGTCGCCGATGACCTGCTGGCGCGACAGCCCGACCAGCTCGCGGCCCCGGCCGTACCCCTCGATGTAGGCCCGGTTGGCAAAGCGCAGCACCCGGTCGGCGCCCCAGTAGCCCACCATATCCGGCAGGTTATCGGCAATCGAGCGCAAAAAGTGCTCGCTGTCGGTGCGTGCCACCACGGCCCGGCGCAGCTCGTCGGTACGCTCGGCGACCTCGTCTTCCAGGTGCTGTCGGTAGCCGGCCAGCTCGGCCTCGATGCGTTTGCGCTCGGTCACATCGTGGCAGACACAGAACCACACGGTGCGGTTGTTCAGCTGCAGGCGGGTGGCGCTGCCCTCGACGGCGATCGTCGTGCCGTCCTGCCGACGCATCGACAGGCCACGGAGCCCGGACGGCTGCTCGGGGTCGTTCAGGCGGGCCAGCACCTGCTCGCGGCTGAACTGCACGTTCCAGTCCCAGACATGCAAGCGGGTGGCTGCGTCCAGGCTGTAGCCCAGCATCTCGGCAAAAGCGGCGTTGACCTCATCGACCGAGCCGTCGGTATTGATCACCACCACGCCTTCGCGCGACTGCTCGATCATCACCCGGCGGCGGCTGGCGTCGTCGCGCAGGCGCTGGGCGATCTGGCGTTGTTCGGTGATGTCGAGCAAGGTGCCCAGCAGGCGCAGCGGGCTGCCGTCGGGCGCACGCTCCAGCACGCCACGCTCGCGCACCCAGCGCAGCTGCCCGTCGTAGCCAAACAGGCGCACCTCGATCACAAACAGGCCGGTGCGCTGCAGCGCGTCGTCAAATGCCGCGAGCAGGCCGGCCCGGTCCTCGCGGTGCACCATGGCCAGCATCTGGGCCACGCTGCACTCGTCGTCATCCAGCCGGGCCGGATCGCGGCCCAGGCGGCGCGCAGCGTCGGCCGACCAGCGGATGCATTGGCCCACCAGATCCCATTCCCACACGCCCGTCTCGCTGGCCACCAGCGCCACGCCCAGACGCCGCTCGCTCTCGCGCAGCGCCGCCTCGGACCGCTTGCGGCGGGTGATGTCGCGGCACACCGCAAACACCCAGCGTTGACCGTCCTCCGCCACCACGCTGGCCCCCACGTCCAGCGCGATCACGCTGCCGTCGCTCTGCTGCACGCTGGCCTCGAAGCTGGTACGCGACCCCGCGGGCGCCACCCGCAATGCCCGGGCCTGGCGGGCTGGCCAGGTGATGCCCAGGTCGGCCAGGTCCAGACCGATCAGCTCGGGCAGCGGCCGGTCCAGCAGGGCCGCCAACGCCGGATTGGCTTCGAGCACACGGCCTGAATCCTCGATCACCAGCACACCATCACGCGATTGCTCGATCAGCACACGCCGGCGCACCGCCTCGTGCGCCAGCCGGGCCTGTGCCTCGCGACGTGCGGTGATGTCTTGCACCGTGCCCACCAGGCGCTGCGGCAGGCCGTCCGCGTCGTGCTGCAGCAAACCAGTGGCCGCCAGCCACTGCACGGTGCCATTGGCCCGCAAAAAACGGCACTCCAGCGCCAGCGGTCGCGCTTCGACCAGGCTGCAGCGCACCGCCTCCTGGACGGCGGCGTGGTCGTCCGCGTGCAGGCGGCTCAACAGCCGGGCGCCGCGCACCGCACCCCCCGAGTCGGTGGCACGGCCTTCGCCCAGGATCGTCCAGACCTCGGGCGACAGGTGCAGGCGGCGGGTCGCCAGGCCCCATTCCCAGACGCCCATGCCGGCGGCCGCCAGTGCCAGGCCCAGACGCTGCTCGCTGGCGCGCAGCGCCTGCTCGGCCGAATGGCGCGCACTGACATCGCGGCTGGCGCAAAAGATCAGGTGCCGGCCCGGCACGCGGATCCTGTGGATGCGGGTCTCGACCTGCAGCAGGTTGCCGGCCCCTTGCTGCCAACGCGACCGGAAGGTGGCGGACGCCGGCTCGTCGCGGCCCAGCACGTCCAGTGCCCGGGCCTGCGGAAAGTCGATATCCCAGTCCCACACCCGCCGCCCCAGGGCGTCCGCCAGCGGGCAGCCCAGCAGCGCGGCAAAGCTGGCATTGGCCTCGAGCACCCGGCCCTGGTCGTCCAGCAGGTAGACCGCATCACGCGCCTGGTCAAACATGAAACGCCGCCAGACCTCCAGGTATTCGGGCACGCCGTCGTGCGCCGGGCCAACCGGCCGGTTGGGTTGCGGGTCTGGCGTGGCGTCAATCGGCAGAACGGGGCGGTGCATGGGCAGCAGGCGCCTGGACGCGGGTTGGGCGAAACCGATCAGTTGACGCCGGCGCTGGCTGCGTCTGCAGCCGCATTGCCGGCCGAGCGGTGCGGCTGCAGCGCCCCGCCAGCGATGACCGGCGGCGTCGGCGGGTCATCGGCATAGCGGTGGGCAATGGCCTCGAACTCGGCCACGCCGTCGAGAAACGCATCGACCACGGTCGGGTCGAAATGCCGACCGCGCTCGGCCACGATCATCTGGCGCGCGGTGTCGGGGCTGAACGCGGGTTTGTAGACCCGGCGTGAGATCAGCGCGTCGTAGACATCGGCCAGTGCCATCAAACGCGCCGCCAGCGGGATCAACTCGCCCGCCAGGCCGTCGGGGTAGCCCGAGCCATCCCAGCGCTCATGATGGCTGCGGGCAATCTGCTTGGCCACCTGCAGGAACGGCACGGGCTGCGCCACGTCGCTCTCGGCGCGGCTGATGGCGTCGGCACCGATCTGCGCGTGGGTCTTCATCACCGTCCACTCCTCGGCGTCGAGCTCGCCCGGCTTGAGCAGCACGCTGTCCGGGATGCCGACCTTGCCGATGTCGTGCAGCGGCGCCGACTTGACCAGCAGATCGACCCAGCGGTCGTCGATCTGGCCGGCAAAGCGCGGATCCCGCTGGCGGTGCAGGGCCAGCACCCGCACATAGGCCTGTGTGCGCAGCAGGTGGTTGCCGGTCTCGGGATCGCGGGTCTCGGCCAGCCGGGCCAGTGCGTGCACCGTCACGTCCTGGATGCGCAGGGTCTCGGCCATGCGGCTGTCGACCTCGGCCTCCAGCCACTGGTTGCGGTCGCGCATGACCATCCGGGCGTTCTTGAGCTCGATCTGGGTGGCCACGCGCGCCATCAGGATCGGCGGGCGGATCGGCTTGGTGATGTAGTCCATCGCGCCGTGCAGCAGGCCGCGCTCTTCGTCCTCGGCGCTGTTGAGTGCGGTCAGGAACACCACCGGAATGGCAGCCGTGACGGGGTCGTCCCGCAGGCGTTTCAGCACCTCGTAGCCGTCCATCGCGGGCATCATCACGTCGAGCAGGACCAGGTCGGGCACTGGCAAGAGCTTGGCCAGGCGCAAGGCCCGCGACCCGGAATTGGCGGCGCGCACGGCATAGGCCGGTTGCAGCAACTCCCCGATGATCGTCAGGTTCTCGGGGTTGTCATCGACGATCAGGATCAGCGGCTGAGACACGACAAATCATCCTCTTCAATGCGGACAAGCAATGGCGCAACCCGTTCTGCGCGATCCCGACCCCGTAGACCACAGGTTGTATCACGGCGCCCGACGGGCAAAACCCAAAGCGACCTCCGATGGCCATGCTGTCTCGGCCGGGCCGGATCGGCATCGAGAATGCTTGCATGAGTGCCCTGCCGCAACGCATCGTCTGCCTGACCGAAGAACCGACCGAGATCCTCTATGCGCTGGGCCAACAGGACCGCATCGTCGGCATCTCGGGCTTCACGGTGCGACCGGCCCGGGCGCGGCAGGAGAAACCGCGGGTCTCCGCCTTCACCAGCGCCAAGATCGACAAGATCCTGGCGCTGGCGCCCGACCTGGCGATCGGCTTCAGTGACATGCAGGCCGACATCGCGGCCGCGCTGATCCGCGCCGGCGTGGAGGTCTGGATCAGCAACCACCGCTCGGTGGCGGGCATCCTGGGCTATGTGCGGCGGCTGGGCGCGCTGGTGGGCGTTGCCGCGGCGGCCCATGCCTACGCCGACCAACTTGAAGCCCATGTGGACGCGGTGCGCCAGTCCGCCGCCCGGCTGCCGCGCCGGCCCAAGGTGTATTTCGAGGAATGGGACACGCCGCAGATCAGCGCCATCCGCTGGGTCAGCGAGCTGGTGGGGGTGGCCGGTGGTGACGACATATTCCCGCAACGCGCGCTGGCCTCGCTGGGGCGCGACCGCATCGTCGCCGACCCGCTGGCCGTGGTGGCCGCCGCACCCGACCTGATCATCGGCTCCTGGTGCGGCAAGAAGTTCAGGCCCGAGCACGTCAGCGCCCGGCCCGGCTGGGCCGACGTGCCCGCTGTGCGCAACACCGAGTTGCACGAGGTCAAATCCCCGCTGATCCTGCAGCCCGGCCCGGCCGCCTTGACCGACGGGCTGGACCGGCTGCACACCATCATCACCGGCTGGGCTGAGCGCCACGCCTGATCCGCCGTGCCGAGCGCGCTGCCATGCGATCATCCGCGCCGAATGGCCGATCCCCACGCCAGGAGCCCCCTCATGTTCAACGCCATCCTGCTGTCGCAAACCAGCGAGAAAAAAACCCACGCCGAACTCGTCGCGATGGACGACGCCCGCCTGCCCGACCCGGCAACCTTCGACGTGACGGTGGACGTCAGCTGGTCGACGCTGAACTTCAAGGACGCGCTGGCCATCACCGGGCGCGGCGCGGTGGTGCGCAGCTGGCCACTGGTGCCCGGCATCGACCTGGCCGGCACTGTCGCCGAAAGCCATCACCCGGACTGGCAACCCGGCGACGCGGTGGTCGCAACCGGCTGGGGCCTGGGTGAAAACCACTGGGGCGGGCTGACGCAGCGCCAACGTGTCGAAGCCGGCTGGCTGCTGAAGATCCCGGCGCCATTCAATGCGCGCAGCGCGATGATCGTCGGCACCGCCGGCTTCACCGCCGCGCTGTGCGTGACGGCGCTGCAAAAACATGGCTTGCAGCCGGGTGACGGTGAAGTGCTGGTCACCGGCGCAGCTGGCGGTGTGGGCTCGATTGCGGTGGCGTTGCTGGCTGCGCTGGGCTACCGGGTGGTGGCCTCGACCGGCCGGCCGCAGGAGGCGGCTTATCTGACCGGCCTGGGTGCGGCCCGCATCGTTGACCGGGCCGAGCTCAGCGCACCTGGCAAGCCACTGCAAAAAGAGACCTGGGCCGGCGTGGTGGACACTGTGGGCAGCCACACCCTGGCGAACGTGTGTGCCGCAACCCGCTACAACGGCGCGGTGGCGGCCTGCGGCCTGGCGCAGGGTGCTGATCTGACCACCACCGTGATGCCCTTCATCCTGCGCGGGGTCACGCTCTACGGCATCAACAGCGTGTTGGTTGTCAACGCACTGCGCACCCAGGCCTGGGCACTGCTGGCCCGCCACCTGGACGCGGACCTGCTGAACAGCCTGGCCACCGAGATCGGCCTGAGCGAGGCGATTGCCTACGCCCCCGGGCTGCTGGCCGGCGAGGTGCGCGGCCGTAC
>Ga0209181_10007012_pt1 | contig 15601 bp, 16 predicted proteins | sample MAT05_FD_187208 | JGI IMG/M metagenome (GOLD analysis project Ga0209181, IMG submission 187208) | Freshwater microbial communities from Lake Fryxell liftoff mats and glacier meltwater in Antarctica - MAT-05 (SPAdes) (version 2) | ecosystem: Environmental > Aquatic > Freshwater > Ice > Liftoff... | reverse complement strand
TGATCGATCCGAGCATTCGCCCGGATGAAGTCGCGCTCGCGAGAGCCGGGCTCATCGTCTGACATCCAGTCCGCCAGTGGCGGAAGCGAAAGTGTCTCTAGTTCGCTGCCGTAGCCTTCCGGCGTCTGCCGGGGCGAATCGAAACGACATGCATCGGACCGATGATGTCCAGCAGTCCGTTCTTGTCCTCGATGACGAGGTTGTGGTGGCCGATGAGGACGAATTCCGAGTGCGGAACCACAAACTCCCTGCCACCCGAAGTACGAATGGTGAACGGGCCGCGGCCACTGAGTTGCTGGCGGATGAGAACGTGATTCATGCCGCGTGGATCGTTCTGCGGCTCGGCGCGGTCAAGGGGACGATGGTGTTCGACCGGTCTATTTCACGAAACCGCGCTGCTTCAGCCAGAAGATGCAGTCGCGCGTCCACGGGTGCGCCTTTTCCGCGTCGTAGTCCTTCGTGCCGAGCCCGATTCCGTGCCGGCCCTTCTCGTAGAGATGAAGGTCGAAAGGCACGCCCTTTTCCCGCAGCGCATTGGCAAAGGCGAACGCGTTCTCCACGACCACGCCGGCATCCTCCACCGTCTGCCAGATGAATGTCGGCGGTGTGTCCTTGCGCACATTCAGCCGCGGGGAGAGCAGCCGCTTCTGCTCCGGCGTTCCATTCGGGCCGAGGAAAGTCTCCTCGCGCTTCTCGTTCGGCTCGTCGAAGAGGATGAATCCGTAGCAGAGCACCGCCAGATCCGGACGCGAACTCTCCCGCTCGATCGGATCTCCTGCGTCCGCCTTCCCGGCGTCGAATTGCGTGATCAGCGTCGCCGTGAGATGCCCGCCGGCGGACGAACCGATCATGCCGACCCGCTTCGGGTCGAGTCCCCAAGTCGTGGCATTCGCGCGTACCAGCCGCACGGCGCGCACGGCGTCCTGGAGAATCACCGGCACGCGGTAACCGTCAGCGGCGAGACGATACTTCAGCACAAATGCCGTCACACCATTCGCCGCGAGCCATTCAGCAAATGCATCGCCCTCATGCGGGGCCAGCACGCGATAGCCGCCGCCGGGTGCCACGATGAAGACCGCGCCACTCGCCTTGTCCGGCGCAGCCCAGAATGGCGTGAGCGTCGGCGTGTCCTTCGCATCCTTCCCGAGCGCATCAGGCGCGTCGCCGGCCCAGAGCCGGAGCGGTTCCGTCGGGCGGTCGGCGGCCCGGGCGGCGATGGGAAATGCAGCGAACAATGCGAACGCCGCAACCTGACCGACGATGGAATGGAGGGAATGGATCATGCCGCATGGTTGGCGAGTCCACGCGATGCAGGCAAGCCCCGTGGCTGACGACAGCCTCGTAGCCGACGACGTGAACAGGTCGTGTGAAAACCCAGGAAAACGAGCACTGGCGACTCGCTTTCCGACGACTTGCGAAAACTTGCCAACGACCAACGCAAGCTGGTCGGAGTTTTCACATCACATGGGAAGGAGGCGGGCTGATCTCCTTTCCACCTTCCGCCTTCCGAGTTCCGAGTTTCAAAAAGTGCCCGCCTCCTCACGTCGTCGGCTACCGGACCGGCTGCGCCATTCACCGGTGCAGACGCTCATCCGCCAGATCGAGGCGATACAGGATCTGATTGTAATCGTATCGCGGCGTGCGGTCGTCCCGACCGGAGAATGTGTGGCTGTAAGTCCCCTCGAAGTAGATGAACCGTCCGCCGTCCTCGTCGAAGAACGCGTGCTGCGCAGGATTGTAGAAAGAGTAGCGAGCGTGCGTGACGATCCGCACGGCGCTCTTCCACGGACCAGTCGGCGCGGTGGATTCCGCATACCAGACCTCCCCAAGAAAGGACGGCTTCCCTCCATGCTGCACGGCGATGAGCACCCAACATTTGCGAAACGCATTCCAGCGCACCGAGCCTTCGTGCAATGTCACGCGCTGTTTCGTCGCCGCATCCTCGGGCATCACGCGACATTCCTCCGGTCTGATCATCCCGGACTTCAGCCAATGGGATTCCTTCTCTGACTCCACGGGTGCGGCATCCTTCCGCCACGCGTAGTCCAGCGTTCCATCGGCGCGGCGACGCGGCTCGTTCTTCCCGGCGCAGGTCCAGGCCTCGTAGCTGGCGGGATCCAGCACGTCCTTCAGCCGCGCCGGAACGCGGACGCAGAGCCCTGCATCGCCAAAGTAGATGTAGTCCGTGTCGCCTTCGCGCACCGGCGTCGCGCGTCCGCGAGGGCATCGCCATCCTTCATCCAGGGGCAACTCCACGACCCGCTCGAAGACCTCCTCCTTGTCGTTGAAAATTGCGATGCCGTGTTCGAGTTCCTTCGTCAGCCCCGCCCGCCGGGAATAGTGCGCAACCAGCCGCTCCTCGCCCGCTTCGTCACGCACGACGCACAATCCGAACAGCCACACCACGCCCTCCTTGCCATCCAGCGGACACATCTCCTTCGCAAATCCGTCCTTCCCCGTGAAGCAATGCAAATTCACACCATCGCCCGGACGCAGTCCGCCCTTGCCCGGCAGGGCCGACCACGCGCATGCCGTGCGGAAATTTCCCAGCGGATACGACAGCCGCATCGTGTCGCCCCACAGCCAGAAGATGCGCCCGCGATACACCACCGCCTGCACCGAGTCCTGCCCCACCACGCCACCGCTGCCCAGCGGCTCGACCAGCGGCGTCTTTTCCCCGAGCAGAACGCTGTCGCGATAGATGCCCTGCCCCGTGACGCGATACAGGCGCTCGGCGATGTTCAGCCGCTTCGCCTTCACCACCACCCGCCCGCCGGGCTCCGTGATAAATCGCTGCCCCGTCATCCCGAAGCCATCCGTCGGAAATTCGTAGCCGTGCGAGCGCATCGAAAACCACACCGGCACTCCCATCTGCCCCGGCTCGGAGAATGCCACGCGCCCGCCGCTGTCCGTGACGTGGAGCTGATTGTCCATCGTCTCGAGTTCCACCATCGGCACGCCACGCCCGGTGATGGAATCGACCATTTGAATCCCGAAGAACCCGTCGGCGCCATTGGATGACGCGCAGATCACGAGCAGCCACAGCCGGGGGAAGTGACGCATCAGCGAATGTGGATAGGACGTCACATCACGCGGACGCGAGCTTCCTCAAATACACAAACGTATAGAGCCCCGTGGCATGCCCATCGCCCCACGTCGGCTGAAACGCATACCCGCCGACGATCTGCCAGCCGCGCAATTCAAAGCTCCCGGCACCATGTTTCACCTCCGGCTTCGCCACCCGGCCCAGCGCATCCGGTTCGCCGCAGCATCCCGCACAGGGGCAGGATTCGCGGAGCGAACGGATTGCCAGATAAGACTCGGTGCCATCGTTCCATGCGATGGCAATCTCCCCGCCGATCTCGGCGATGTTCACAGGCAGCAGGCGATCAGGCATCGGAGTTTAATCGTCAAAGGTCGCGGTTCCCCGCTCCGGTTTCCATGTCTTGCCACTGCGCTCCCCGAAAATTGCAGAGCCAACACGAACGAGCGTCGCGCCTTCCTCGGTCGCCACCGCGAAGTCCCCGCTCATTCCCATCGAAAGCTCCGGGAGCGAGATCCCGCATTCCGTCTGCAACCGATCGCGGAGTTCCCGGAGCGCGACAAAAAAACGGCGCGACCCCTCGGCCTTCGGCTGGGGTGGCGGGATGCACATCAGCCCCTCGATGGTCACGCGCTTCAGCGCGAGCAGTTCCTCGATCTGCGCGCGCAGCCGTTCCGGGGCGAAGCCGAACTTGCTCGCCTCTCCCGCCACATTCACCTCCAGCAGAACCCTCGGCAGTGCGCCGTCCTCGGCGGCAATCCGTTCCATGTCCCGGGCGATCTCCAGCGAGTCGATTCCATGGAACAGCTCGAACAGCGGCAGCGCATGCCGAATCTTGTTCCGCTGAAGATGCCCGATGAAATGCCAGCGCGCGCGCCCCGGCACGAGCGGGACTTTGGCCTTCGCCTCCTGCACGCGACTCTCCCCGAAGATCGTCTGCCCCGCGGCGAGCGCCTCGCTCACCGCCTCGGGCGGATGCGTCTTCGACACCGCGACGAGCGTGATCGCCGAGCCTTCCCTGCCGGCCCGCGTCGCGGCATCGGAAATCGCCGACTTCACCGTTGCCAGGCGGCTCTCGATTGAGGCACCGGCGGGATTTTCATCGTCGCATTTTCCATTCATGTTCATGCTTCGTCACTGCTTGCCCACTCGAATTTCAAAATGCACGTCGATTCCCTAAAGGTCTTCTGCGATCTCGTCGAGGCCGGGAGTTTTTCCAAGGCCGCGGAGGTCCACGGCATCACCCAGAGCGCCGTGAGCCAGCAGGTGCGCGCGATCGAGATCCGCTTCGGATGCTCCCTCCTGGAACGGAGCCGCAGCGGCGTCAGCCTCACACCGGAAGGACATGCCTTCCACACTGCGTGCTGCGAAACCCTCGCGATCTGGAGCGGCTTCGAGGGGTGCCTGAAGGATCTGAAAAATGAAGTCTCCGGCGAATTGCGCATCGCATCCATCTTCAGCATCGGCCTCCACGATCTGCCCGCACGCCTCGAAGTCTTCCGCGCGCGATTTCCCTTGGTCAACGTGCGGGTCGAATACCGCCGTTCGGTGCAAATCTATGAAATGGTCGAATCCGGTGAGGCCGATATCGGACTCGTGGCCTATCCGGCAAAGCGCCCTGGCACCATGTTCGAAGTGTTCGACGAGGATGACCTCGTCATCATCTGCCACCCGCGGCATCCGCTCGCGTCCAGAAAACGCGTCGCGCTCCCGGCAATCGCCGGCGAAAAGTTCATCGCCTTCGAGCCCGACACGCCCACACGAAAGATGATCGATCGCTACCTGCGCAAAGCCGGCGTGAAGATCCAGCAAGTCATGGAATTCGACAACATCGAGACCGTGAAACGGGCGGTGGAGATCGAAAGCGGCATCTCCATCATCCCCGCGCGCACAGTGGCCACGGAGGTTGCCAGCGGGCAACTCTGCGCCGTGCAGGTCGAGTCACCAAAGATGAAGCGGCAGCTTGCCACTCTCGTCAGCCGTTCGCATCCGCGTGCGCCTGGAATGAAGGAGTTCATCGCCGTGCTGAAAGGCGGAGCAACGGGCTAACTCCACCCTTCCATCCGGACGTGCGCCTCTGCTTTCATCGCGCGCATGGCAACACCAGCCCACATCGGCATCATCGGCGGCAGCGGTCTCTATCAGATCGACGGCCTTACCAACATCACGGAGCATCAGATCGAGACTCCTTTCGGCCCACCGTCGGACACCATCGTCGGCGGACAGCTTGCCGGGCGGCAGGTCTTCTTTCTTCCCCGGCATGCGCGCGGCCACCGCATCCTGCCCCACGAGCTTCCCCACCGGGCAAACATCTGGGCGCTGCGTTCGCTCGGTGTGCGCTTCGTGATTTGCGTCACAGCCGTCGGCTCGCTCCAGCAGCAATACGCACCGCGGCATATCGTCCTGCCGTCGCAGTTTTTCGATCGCACGAGCCAGGTGCATACTTTCTTCGGCGGCGGAATCGTGGCGCATGTCGCTTTTGCCGAGCCCATCTGCGAACCGCTGCAGAGCATCCTTTTCCAACACGGCAGCGGGCTCGGCCACACGATGCACAAGGGCGGCACCTACGTGAACATGGATGGGCCGCAGTTTAGCACCCGCGCCGAGAGCGAGACCCACCGCAAGCTCGGGTTCGACGTGATCGGAATGACGAATCTCGCCGAGATCAAACTCTGCCGTGAGGCGGAGATCGCGGTCGCAACGATGGCCATGATCACCGACTACGACTGCTGGAAGATCGAGGAGGAAGCCGTGACGGCGGACGCAGTCATCGCCCATCTTTCGGCCAACGCCGCCGCAGCAAAAGGGATCATCGCCAGGGCAATCCCGCAGATTCCCACGGAAGCGAACTGGCCCGAACATCGCGCGCTGGACTCCGCACTCATCACCGACAAGAAGCTCTGGCCCGCAGAGACCGTCGCGAAGCTGCGTCCGATCATCGGGCGCTTCCTCGACTGATACGATTTCTCCAGACTGATCACCTGATGGCAGGGGGTGGCGGTGGGGGTGGCGTAGCGTAGCCCTCCTGAGCTGCGCGGGTGGTTCCTCACGTGAAGGCTCGTGTTGCGCAGCTCTGGAGAGCTACGCTACTTGCCTGTCACGCGCCGCCATCTGGCAACGGGACTGTACAAATCGTATGGGACACGCCTCCTTCCGCCTGTAGAACTGGAGCAAAGGGAGACCCCGGTTCAAACCGCCGGCACCCGCTTTTTCCCTCCGAGCTTGCGCTGTACGACGTCGATCACGTCGCGCATCTCGCGGAGTCTCAGTATCGCCGCCACGCCGCAGAACGCACCGAGCGCGAGAGCGATCGTCAAACCCAGCGCGCTGACTCGCAGCAGCAGTCCCATCGTCTGCCAGCGTCCGAGCAGCAGCCATTGCGAGCCCCAGCACACGAGCGCCATCGCATCGCTCGCGAGAAAGACCTTCGCCAGCGTGACCAGCAGATGCCGCGTTTCCAGATGCGCGATGACCCGCCGCATGAACCAATAGAGCAGGAGAAAATTCAACAGCGCCACGCAGCCGGTGCTGAGCGCGAGTCCGCGATGGCCATAGCCCCACTTCGTAAAAAGCGAGTTCAGCCCGTAGTTCACGCCGATGGCGAGGAAGCTGATCATCATCGGCGTATTGCGACGCCCGATCGCGTAGAAGGCAGGCGCGATCACCTTCATCCCGGCGTACGCCGCGAGGCCCAGCGCGTAGAAGCGCAACGCCCCGGCACTCTGCTCGATGTCGTACCAGGTCACTTTGTAATGCTGGTAGATCACACTCAGGATCGGTTCCGCCAGCATCCACAGGCCGACACTCGCAGGCACCGTAAGGAACAGCACGAGCCTTATTCCGCGGGCCAGCGAGCCGCGGAACTCGTCACGGTTGCCGAGCGCGGCACTCCGGGAGAGAAATGGCAGCGTCACCGTGCCGATGGCCACGCCGAACATCCCGAGCGGAAGCTGCATGAGGCGAAATGCATTGTTCAGCCACGAGACCGCACCGGTTTCGCAATGCGTCGCGAAGCTGGTATTCACCATCACATTCACCTGCACGGCGCTCGCCGCCATCACGGCTGGCGCCATGGTGCGCAGGACTTCCATCACGCCGGAATCGCGCCAGTGGAAGTCCAGCCGCGGACGATAGCCGATCCGACGCAGCGCTGGAAACTGGATGACAAGCTGGAGGAAGCCGCCAATGAGCGTCCCCCAGGCCAGCCCGAAAAGCGCGTGCCGACCGAAGCCGTGATCAAACCACCACGCCAGCGTGAGTCCACCGGCGATGCTCCCGATATTGAAAAATGAGGACGCCATCGCCGGCCAGCCGAAGACGTGCTTGGCATTGAGCATCCCCATCACCTGCGCCGCGAGCGACACCATGAGGATGAAAGGGAACATCACCATCGTCAGTTGCGCCGTCAGCTTCGCGTCATCGCCGGTGAAACCACCCGCCAGCACGCTGATGAGCTGCGGGGAGAAGACGATCCCGAGCACGGTGATCACGCCCATCACACACAGCGTCAGCGTCCCGATGCGGTTCGCCAGTTGCCACGCGCTGTCCTCGCCCTCGGTCGCGATCTTCTTTGAGAAGACGGTGATGAACGCCGTCGAGAGCGCTCCCTCGGCGAACAGATCGCGCAGGAGATTCGGCACGCGGAAAGCGGTGATGAAGTACTGAAGCGTGCGGGTGCCGAAGAGCGCATTGAACAGAATCTCACGCGCCAATCCGAGCAGTCGGGAGCAAAGCACCGCCGCGCTCACCAACGCCGTGGCCTTGCCGGTCCGGGGCAGCGGCTCAGCCATTTCCCGAGGCCTTGCGGAGGCGGTCCATGATCGCGATGCCCAATCCCTCCTCGGGCACGGCTTCGGCGACAATCAGATCCAGCTTCGCGCTGTCGAGGGTGCGCAGTTTCGCGAACAGCGTCGCCGCTGCTTCCTTCAGGCCTTTGGTCCGGCTGAGCACCTCCACCTTGCTGAAGCCCTTCGTATCATCGTCGCTGCACCACGCGAGGAAGCCCAGCCGCCGGCCCATCTGCAACGCAGGCCGCTCGCCCTTGCGCAGAAGCTTCAGTGGCGTCGCCGGAGCGTAATGACTCTTCAACTGCCCGGGAGCATTCGGCAACGCGGAGCGGCTCGCGACGGCGACCTTCTCGGCAAAAGGACGCAGGTCTTCGGCGGTGATCGGTCCGCTGCGCAAGATCCAGATGCTCCGCCCGCGGACCGTGATGATGGTGGATTCGATTCCATGCGTCGTCGGACCGCCGTCCACGATCAGATGGATTTTGCCTTTGAGTTCATCGGCCACGTGTCGCGCCATGGTCGGGCTGACACGGCCAAAGCGATTCGCACTCGGAGCCGCGAGAGGCTGGCCGACGGCCTTGATCACCGCCTGAAAAACGGGATGTGAACTGATTCGTACCGCGACGGTCTCGAGCCCAGCGGTCACCACGTCTGGGATCAATTCATTCCGGGGCAGCACAAGCGTCAGCGGGCCGGGCCAGAAATGTTTCACCAACTTGTCCACGAGCCCACGATCCGCTTCTGGGATCCTCGCGACACGATCGAGCCAGCTCACGTCCGGCAGATGCACGATCAGCGGGTCGAACTTCGGCCTCTCCTTCACATTGAAGATGCGCAGGACCGCCTCGATGTCGGTCGCGCAAGCGGCGAGGCCATAGACGGTCTCCGTCGGCAGCGCGACAGGATAGCTGCCCCGAAACAAGTCGAGAACAGACTCAACAGCCTCACGAATCTGCTCCTGGGTGAATGCAGCGACGATGTGCGTTTTCATGGCTTGTAATGGAGTGCGGCCCTGGCGGCGCGGACGACGGATGCCGCATCGTCAACGGTCGCACCGAATGCGGTGAGGTGTCCCATTTTCCGGCCGGGCTTGGGAGTGATCTTGCCGTACAGATGAATCTTCACGTCCGGGAACGCCGCTGCGGCAGCCCAGTTCGGCTCGCCGTCGGACCAGAGATCACCGAGCAGATTCGCCATGGCCGCGGGGCGGAGGGATTCCGTGCTCCCGAGCGGCAGGCCGCACACGGCGCGGACCTGCTGTTCGAACTGGCTCGTCACGCTGGCGTCGAAGCTGAAGTGCCCGCTGTTGTGCGGGCGCGGTGCGAGTTCGTTCACAAAGATCCGGCCATCGGGCATCAGGAACATTTCCACGGCCAGCACGCCGACGAGATCGAGCGCCGTCGCCACGGACTTCGCGAGTTCGCGCGCATGCTCCGCCACCGAGGGAGGGATCCGCGCGGGACACAGGGTGATGTCGAGGATGTGGTTCACGTGCTCGTTCTCGCACACGGGCCAGGTGGTCATGGCGCCGTCCACTCCGCGCGCAACGATCACGGAAATCTCGCGCTCGAAGGTGATGAATTTCTCCAGCACCGCTGGCTGTCCCTCGAAGGGTCGCCATGCTTCCGCGAGATCATCCCCCGGCTGGAGCTTGCGCTGGCCCTTGCCGTCGTAGCCGAAAGCCGCCGTCTTCAGCACGCCGGGCAGTCCGATGTCATCCGCGGCCGCCGAGAGCTGCGTCGCATCCCCGACCCGCCGGAACGGTGCGACGGGAATCGCCGCGGCCGCCAGGAATTCCTTCTCGCGCAGCCGATGCTGGCAGATGTGGAGCACTCGGCCCGAAGGCCGCACCGGACAATGCGCGGACACCCACTCGACGGTCTGCGACGGGACGTTCTCGAATTCGAAAGTGAGCACCGAGATCCCTTTCGCGAACTCCCGCACAGCGGCCTCGTCATCGTAAGCCGCAGTGAATTCCCGGTCCGCCACCTGCCCGGTCGGCGTGTCGTCATCGGGCGAAAATGTATGCACGCGGTAACCCATGCGGCGCGCGGCGATCGCGAACATGCGACCGAGCTGGCCGCTGCCCATCACGCCAAGCGTGGCTCCGGGGAGGATCGGCTGCCGGCCACTCATGGAAGCTTCTGGGCCCGGACATCGGCGGTCTGCTTGCGGCGAAACGCGATCAGTTTCCTGCGCACCTTCTCGTCATGCAGCGCGATGATCCCCGCGGCGAGCAGGCCCGCATTCTTCGCGCCCGCCTCGCCGATCGCCAGCGTCCCGACAGGAATCCCGGCGGGCATCTGCGCGATGCTCAGCAGTGAATCGAGCCCCTTCAGCACCCGGCTCTGCACGGGCACTCCGAGCACCGGCAGATGCGTGAGCGCCGCAACCATCCCCGGCAGATGCGCCGCGCCGCCCGCCCCGGCGATGATCACCTGGATGCCACGGCCCTCCGCCTCGCGCGAATACTTCACCATCCAGTCCGGAGTCCGGTGCGCCGACACCACACGGGCATCATGCGGAATGGCGAAACGCGTGAGCATCTCGACAGCATGCTTCATCGTCTCCCAATCGGATTTGCTGCCCATGATGACAGCGACAAGCGGACCTGATTTCATGTCCTGCAGAGTGAAAAGCGCCACGCCTCGGGTGTCGAGTGACGAGTGCGGACCGGCACAAAAAGGATCGCGGTAACTCGATGCGGTGGCCCTTTCCCCAGGGCAATCGCATCAAACAACCGGGAAGTATTTCAACGCCCAACGCCCAACGCCCAAGGGAAGAATCCGACCGCGAAGCGTTGCTTCCTCTGGATGTTGGACGTTGAGCGCCGCAGGCACCTCTCTCCATGCCTCATCGTCCTCCGCCTTACAGGGCCGCGTCATGTGGGTGCGCTGCCCCTGGCACTTTCCCCTCGTCAGCAGACAGCCCGCGTCCGATGTTTCACGCATGTCCGAATCGACGCAGGCGCAGACTCCGCCTGAAAACATCGTTCTCATTGGCTTCATGGGCAGCGGCAAGTCCACCATCGGCCGCCTGGTCGGGAGGCGGCTGCGGTTTCAGTTCCTCGATACCGACCACCTCGTCGCGGATCGTGCCCGCATGACCATCCCGGAGATCTTCGAGAAGCACGGCGAGGAATATTTTCGCGAACGCGAAACCTCCGTCCTCAGCTCGTTGCTCGGAGTAAAGCGACACGTCTTCGCGACGGGCGGAGGCATCGTCACGCTGCCGCGCAACTTTCCCCTGCTCCGGAGCCTCGGCCTGGTCGTGCTGCTCTCGGCGGACCCGGAGGAGATCTACCGCCGCGTCTCGCGCAATGCCGACCGTCCCTTGCTCCAGGTCGAAAACCCAAAGGAGCGCGTGCTCGAAATGATGGCGGCCCGCCGCGCATCGTATGAAGAGGCGGCGCAATTTGAGGTGAACACCACGACCCTGCGGCACGACGAGGTCGCCACGATCATCATCAATGAAGCGCGCAGGGTCTTTGGCTGGCCTGAACCCGCGAAAGCACGCTAGCCGATGACTCCGTCGGAAATCAAAACCGCCCTCGCGGACGAGGCCCGCGCGCTCGGATTCGATCTCTGCCGCGTCGCTCCCGCCACACGACCGCCGCATGCGGACGAGTTCCGCGACTGGCTGACTGCCGGAATGCACGGCGACATGGCATGGCTCGAACGCAACGCGGACCGCCGCACGGACCCGCAACTCGTCCTCGGCGGAGCGCGCAGCATCATCGTCCTCGGCATGAACTACTGGAACGACGGCCCAGCGCACGTCGGAAGAATCGCCCGCTATGCGTGGGGCGAAGATTACCACGACATCGTGGAGCCCAAGCTCTGGAAACTCGACGCGTGGCTCCAGACCCACGGCGGCCGTCAGCGCCAATACGTGGACACGGGACCGGTGCTGGAGCGTGACTTCGCCGCGCTCGCCGGAGCCGGCTGGCATGGCAAGAGCACCATGCTCATTCATCCGAAGATGGGGACGTGGTTCTTCCTCGCGAGCATCCTCACGACGCTCGATCTCCCGTCCGACGAACCGATGCACGACCACTGCGGCAAATGCACCCGCTGCATCACCGCCTGCCCGACCGCGGCGATCACGGCCCCGCATCAGGTCGATGCCCGGCTCTGCATTTCCTATCTCACCATCGAGAACAAGGGACCGATCCCTGAGCATCTCCGTCCGCTGCTCGGCGATCGCATCTACGGCTGCGACGACTGCCTCGATGCCTGCCCGTGGAATCGCTTTGCGCAGCAATCGCGAGAAACACGGTTCGCCGCCCGTGAGTTTATCGGGATGCCGTTGCGCGATTTCCTCGCGCTGGACGACGGCGCGTTCCGCGAAATGTTCCGCGGTTCGCCAATTAAGCGCATCAAGCGCGTGCGATTTCTCAGGAACGTCTGCGTCGCGCTCGGCAACGTCGGCACCTACGGCGATCTCCCCGCGCTCGAACGCGCCGCGCTCGATCCGGAACCGCTCATCGCCGAACACGCACAGTGGGCGCTCGGTCAGATCCGCGGGCGGGGAAAATCGTGACGGCGACCACCCGGTCAGGGCAATAGCACCAAAAATGTGTGCCCGAACGGGCGATGGTTTTCCGGGTAGGGCGGGTTTGCAACCCGCCGCGCCGGGTATCCTACCCGGCGCAGCGGACGTCGCCAGCGCCCCGCAAACACGAGCATCGTCCGGCAAAAAAATCCGGGCGTTGTGCAACCCACGAACGCATCCAGTTGCCCGGTGTTCCGGGTAGGATACCCGGAACGGCGACTATCATACCCGCCCTACCCGGAGGCCGCACCCTGCGTCCGATCTTCATGACACCCGGCACTGCGCACACCTGCCACCGCTTCTCGCTCCTGCAACGTGATGCGCTTGCCCTGACCACCCGGCGTCTACGCCTTGCCAGCGCCGCATTCTTCCGATGACATCCACGCGATGCCTCTCTCACCCATCACCCTGTATCGCACTCCCATCGGAATCATCGCGCAACGCGGCGAGGACTGTTTCCAAATCGCCGACATCACGATGGACGACGTCTTCACGCAGCCGGACCCGCATTCCTGGCTCGAACCGATGCTGAGCTACGGCAAGCCCGTCGAGCGCCCAGCGGAACTTCTCTCGCCGATCCAGTCGCAGGAAGTGTGGGCGTCCGGCGTCACGTATCTGCGTTCGCGCGATGCGCGGATGGAGGAGAGCAAGGACGGCGGCAGCGTCTATGACCGCGTGTATGCGGCGGACCGGCCCGAGCTGTTTTTCAAGGCGACGCCGCATCGCGTGGTCGCGCCCGGCGCGGCGGTGCGCATCCGCGCGGACTCGAAGTGGAACGTGCCCGAGCCCGAGGTCGCGCTCGCGATCAATACCGCGGGAAAAATCTTCGGCTACACCGTCGGCAACGACATGAGTTCGCGCGACATCGAGGGTGAAAACCCGCTCTATCTCCCGCAGGCGAAAGTCTATCTCGGCTGCTGCGCGCTCGGCCCCGGCATCGTCGTGCGCGAGCCCTTGCCGCGCGAGACGGCAATCGAATTGCGCATCCGCCGCGGCGGTGCCGAAGTGTTCTCCGGCGCGACGGCCGTTTCGCAAATGAAGCGCAGCTTCGACGAACTCGCCGGCTGGCTCATGCGCGAGAACGGCTTCCCCGCCGGCTGCGTGCTGCTCACCGGCACCGGCCTCGTGCCGCCGAATGAATTCACCCTCAACCACGGCGACGAGATCGCGATCACGATTGCGTCAATCGGCACGCTGCGGAATATGGTGGGCTGAACTCTATGTTATGCCACAAATGTCAGTAACTTCGTACGTCCAACAGCAACACCAAAGAATATAATGGCCAAATTGATCAAAGTGGACCGATTGCTCATCGCCTTTTGGGCATTCCTCATTCTTCCGGTCATCTCGCAAGAATATTGGACGAAAAGTGGAGTAACGGCACCCAAGCCCCCGGACAAAGCTAGGACCAAGGAAGAAGTCGCCCAGCTACTATCAATAGCTGTGCGGGATGATGGTCCTACGGACAATATGGTGGCGGCTTTGGAAGAATTGGCGGCGGCCACAAAACAGAATTCACCGTTGCCGGACGGCTTTGAGAAGGCGATGCTCGCTATTCTCGCACGACCAGAGGCTGGAATAACAGCTCCAGCAGCGCAAATTGTGGCGAACTTGCGTCTTGAGAATGCTCGAGGGGAATTGGAGTCATGGGCGACCAGCGCAAACAGCGAAGACGGGGTCGCCGCAATGAAAGCGCTCGTTAGTCTCGGCGGAAAGAAGTCCCTCACGTTCCTTCGTAAGCTATACCTGCAGAAGTGCGAACCACTAGTCTCGCATTTTCGCTCTGAAGTCATCGATGAGACGCATCTTGAAAGGACTAATATCATTTGTGCGCTGATCGAATTGGATACAGATGTGACAATTGCCGATGTGATGACCCATTTCTCCCGGTTCCCGAATGATTCGCATAACAAATACATTTGGGAGATGCTCTTCTCACGCAAAAATGGATCCTCCGCCACCATCAGTGCGCTAAAAGGCCGGAAACTGCCCATCTCTGCCGCCACGCTTGGAATCGAATGTGCAAGGGCGAAGGGCGAAGATAAGCAATCACTGATTAACGCGATTGAGAGGGCCGCCTCTCCTCCTGCAAAACGCGTGAAGTGAAATCCAAGTCTCGAAGCTTCAAGATTTTGGGTGCAGTAATCAAACTAGCCGAGTCGCCTACGCTCAACGATGTTTCTTAACGCCTAAACGCACAATGACAAAACCCGCAACGCCTAACCACGTCCTCAATTCGATGTGGTTAGTTTTCCTGAGCTGACAGCAGCAGCACCCGCACGACCTCCGACGCTGCGACGAAGCCGAATGTGCCGGTGATGAACGTCGCCGCGCCGAAGCCGCTCGCGCAGTCCATGCGCAGGCTTTCGCCTTTCTCGGGCTCGGGGCCGCAGGTGCCGTCGGGGTGCGGATAGACGGGCTTTTCACTCGTGAAGACGCACGCGACGCCCATCGGTGAGCCGACGGTGCCGGTGCCGGCGGGCCAGCCGTGTTCGCGCCGGAGCTGACGGCGGACCTGGCGCAGGAGTTCGTCGTTGCCGGTGCGGCCGAGATCGCTGGCGCGCACTTGCGTCGGGTCGCGCCGTCCGCCGGCGGAGCCGCAGGTGAGCACGCGCAGGCCGCGGGTGCGGGATTCGTGGATGAGGTGCGCCTTGATGGACATGCGGTCCACGCAGTCCACGACGAAATCGAACGGCTGCGCGAGGAGCTCGGCGGCGTTCGCCTTTGTGTAAAATTCCGGGAGCGCCTCGATGCGGCACGACGGCGAGATGAGCCGCACGCGCTCGGCCATCACGCTGACTTTCGGGCGGCCCACCGTGTCGCTCAGCGCGGGGAGCTGGCGGTTCACATTCGTCACGCATACGTCGTCCGCATCCACGATCGTCAGCGCGCCGATGCCGCTGCGCGCGAGCGCCTCGACGACCCACGAGCCCACGCCGCCGATGCCGATCACGCACACGTGCGCCGCCCGCAGCCGCTCCATCGCCGCAGCGCCGAATAGCCGCCCGATGCCGCCAAAGCGCGCCAGGTAATCCGGGTCGGTGGTGTTCATTGCGCGATGCAACGCGGGCGCGGAGCGGAGCGCCGCGCGTCCCGCCGGCCACGATTTGCGCCGCCGGCCTGATCTCTTCTTCGGAGTCTGTGTGAAGCCGGACGCATGGGAGAAAAAGTGACGCGGCGCGTGGTGTCGTCGTGGCCGGCGAGGACGCACGGCGCT
>Ga0209181_10007011_pt1 | contig 15602 bp, 11 predicted proteins | sample MAT05_FD_187208 | JGI IMG/M metagenome (GOLD analysis project Ga0209181, IMG submission 187208) | Freshwater microbial communities from Lake Fryxell liftoff mats and glacier meltwater in Antarctica - MAT-05 (SPAdes) (version 2) | ecosystem: Environmental > Aquatic > Freshwater > Ice > Liftoff... | reverse complement strand
GCCCCTTCGGGCGGCCGGGCGGAGCTCAATTGGAAACCTCCGTCCTGCGGACTGCGGGGCTCATGCAAAGTCCTCCATCCGCGTGATCGTGATCAGGTGGTCGCGGCCTGTGAAGGTGCCGCTGGGGGTGGTGATTTCGGCGCGGGTCTCGGCGGCGAGGGGCTCTAGCCGGATGCGCAGCAAGCCGTCGCTGCTTTGCAGTTCGACGGTTTTGTCGGGCGAATGTTGCGTGGTGAGTGCCTCGCCGAGCAGCGCAAGGAACAGCGCAAACGCATGGGTGTCGAGCTTGCCAAATTCGGACAGACGGGTGGCACGGCCAGAGGCCAGCCGCTGGCGGGCGGCCTCGATTTGTGCGTGTTCTTCGTGCAATTGCAGCGCCAGCAGGCGGCGCTCGGCGTCACGCGCCTGCAGACTTGGCAGGGCGCCACGCGGCGCCGCCTCACCATATTCGCGCAGCCGCGGATGGATGCGCAGCGGCGGTGCGTCGGCCCAGGGGGTGCTGGCGGGCAGATCTTGCGCGCCGGGCTGCTGCGCGGTGTCCAGTGAAAAGTGGCGCGCCGGATTGAGCGCAAAGGCCGCCCGAGCCAGCCGGTGGGCCTGGCCGTCATCGGTGCAGGCGGCAAACCAGGTGGCCAACATGCGGAAGTCGGCCGAGCGGTCGCTGCGCCCACTGCGCCGCTCATTCAGCGCTGCCACCGCGGCCAGCAATTGCGGGATCGCGGTGCGTGCCTTGGCGCGCAGCAACTCGGCCTGGGGCGGCTCGTGGCCGGTGGTGACAAACCAGCGGCGCAGCCCGGTCCAGCGCTCGCGCCAGGTCTGCAAACCGCGCGCAACCGCGTCGAGCTGCTCTTGCTCGTCGCCCGGCGCGCTGTCGCGGGCCTCGCGTTGCGCGGCCTGCCACAGCAAGGGGTCAATGCGCGGCGACAGCGTCAGGATGTGCTGCGCGATGCCGCTGGAGCGGCCCACCAGGTCGCCGATGAAGCGTTCCAGGTAGTCGATCAATCGGCGCTTGTAGGCCAGTACGGCGCCGGCCTCGGCCTGTTGCAACTCGATGCTGCGGCCGATACCGGCCATGAAGGCCTGGGCGTTGTCTGCCAGGCTCTCGAACACACGCACCAGATCACGCAGGGTTTCATGCACTTTGGCGGCATCCGGCGCGGACGCATCGGCCAGTGCTTGCAGGGCCTGCAGGCGGTTGCTGATGTCCTCCAGCGCCACGGACTGCAGCTCGGCTCGACGGCCCAGTGTGCGCGCAAAGGTGAGCAGCGCCGCCTCGACCGCCTCACCGCCCTGCGACAGGCGGTACAGAAAGCGCGCACGGTAGAAGTCACTGATGCTGGCCACGCGCGCGGTGTCGGGTTGGGATTCGAGGTTGCCCCATTCGGTCAGTTGAGCCAGTGCGGCTTGTACCTCTTCGATGCGCGGCGCCGAGGCATCCCAGTGCCCTTCGGCCAGTACCTCGTCGGGCCGCAGGTGCAGGCGGAACTGGCGCTTGGCGGCTGCGAAGGTGTCCATCACGCTGCGGTAGAACAGGGTTTTTTCGGCGCTGATATGGCGGAACAGCTCGGCCTGTGCCTCGACATGGCGTGGCTGGCGGCTTGGGACCGGTTGTGGCATGGCACTGCTCATGGCGATAAGTGGCGTCTCAAGTGCCCGGAAGAAGAGTGCTGAAGGTTGTGATTGCAGGCGGAACCCGCATCCTGCCCGACAAACGGCGCCGGGCCGTACCCGCAGCAGCTGCCAACAACTCGAAGGGCCGGCGGTGGGCGTATCCCCAACACGGACGTTGAGCCAAATCGTGCAAAACCTGGCTTTGGCGCTTGCCGCGTGATGCAATGCCGAGCACACCAAATTCCGGACAGACTTCGGTCATCTGGCAAGCCAAACGATACAGCTCTGAGACCGAGATGCTCAAGCAGTTCATCGTCACGGCGATCGCCATCGCCGTCCTTCAAACCACGGCCATTCAATCCGCCGCCGCACTGCCGCTGCCGTCTGCAACACCTGACAGCGTCGGCATGTCGGCGCAACGCCTAGCCAACATCGATGCGTTTTTCAAGGGCGAGATCGACAGGCAGCGGGTGCCCGGTGCGGTGGTGGCGATTGCGCGCAACGGCAAGCTCGTTTACTTCAAGGCCTTTGGCATGGCCGATGCAGCCAAGGGCGTGGTGATGCAGACCGATACGATTTTTCAGCTGGCGTCGATGACCAAGATCCAGGCTGCAGTGGGTGCGCTGGTTTTGACAGAACAAGGCAAGCTGCCGCTGCAAAGCAAGCTGACTGATTACTTCCCGGCCTTCGGCACGATGCAAGTGGGTGTGCCCGGCATTGAGGGCAAGTTCACGCTGGAGCCGCAAAAACGCCCCATCCTGATCCATGACCTGTTCCGCCACACCTCGGGCATCCCCTACGGTGGCCGGCCCGATGGCAGCAGTGCCATCGCGGCGGAGTGGCCCAGCGGCGGTGCGGCGCAAAACATGGGCACTGCGGCTGAGTTTGCCAATAGCGTCCCCAAACTGCCGCTGGTCTATCAGCCCGGCACGGTGTTTGAGTATGGCCTGTCGTTCGACGTGCTGAGCGCGGTGGTCGAGAAGATCACCGGCAAGTCGCTGGGCGGGCATCTCTCGGGCACGGTGTGGACGCCGCTGAAGATGGGTGATACCACCTTCCGCCCGACTGAAGCGCAAATGGCCCGCGTGGCGCGTGCTTTCCCGAACAACCCGCTGGACGGCAAGCCGCAATCCATCCTGGCGATCCAGCGTGCACCCAGCTTCGATTGCGCCGGCGCCTGCGCCTTCGGCAGCATGGCCGACTGCATCCGCTTTGGCCTGGGCGTGGCCGAGCGGCTGCAACCAGGGCTGGCCGCCGTGCCCGGCAACCCCGGCGAATTCAGCTGGAACGGCGCCAACGGCACCGGCTTTTTTTGTAACCCGAAAGAGCAATTGGTCGTGGCCTTCGGCACCGCTGCGCCGGGTGAGTTGCGCAAGTATTACCGCGAACAGGTGCAGGACCTGGTCTACGGCGCACTCAGCCGTTGAGGCGGCCTGTCAGGCCGCGGGCTGCTGACGGGCGATTTCTTCCTCGAACTCCCGCAACCGGTCCTTGCCAAAAAACAGCTCGCTGCCGACCAGGAAGGAGGGCGAGCCGAAGGCGCCGTGATCAAAGGCCGACTGGGTATTGGCGACCAGCCTGGCCTTGATATCAGGCTGCTGGGCCAAGGCCAGCAGCCCCGCGCCGTCCAGGCCGGTGTCGTGCAGCAGCGCAGCGATCTCGCTGTCGTCGCTCATGTTGCGGCCCTGCTCCCACATTGCCGAGTACATGGCGTCGATGTAGCGCGGCCCGCAGCCCCGCGCCTGCGCCGCAACCGCCAGCCGCATGATTTTGAGCGTGTTCACCGGGAAGTGCGGATTCATCCGGAAGCGGCCCAGCTTGTGCTTGGCGATGAAGCGCTGGATCTCCAGCCTGTCGTAGGCGCGCTTGTTCGGAATGTCCGCAAACGCCTCGGCTGGTGATCGGTTGTTGCTCAGCTTGAACAGGCCACCCAGCAGGACCGGCACGTACTCGATCTGGACCTGGGTACGCAACCCGATGCCGGGCAGAATCTTGTGGCAGAAGTAGGCATTGGGGCTGCCAAAGTCGAAAAGGAATTGAACTGGCGTGGTTGTCATGAAATGTTTGCAATGTGTTGAAGGGTTCAACCCAGGCGCTCACCAGCTCTCAAGCCAGGGCCGCAGCTCGGTCTCATGGGTCCAGGCGTCGCGCGGCTGCTGGTGGATCTGCCAATAGGCCTCGGCAATCGAGTCCGGGCTCAGGATGCCCTGCTGGTCCTTCATCGCACAGTGGTCCGGAAAATTGCTGCGGATGAACTCGGTGTCGATGGCGCCGTCGATCACCGGATGCGCCACATGGATGCCTTTGGGCCAGAGTTCGCGTGCCATGCTCTGCGCCAGCGCGCGCAAGGCATGCTTGGCACCCGCAAAGGCGGCGTAGCCTTCGCGGCCACGCAGGCTGGCAGTAGCGCCGGTGAAGATGATCGTGCCGCGGCCACGGGGCAGCATCACCTTGGCGGTTTCGCGGCCCATCAAGAAGCCGCCGAAGCAGGCCATTTCCCAGACCTTTTGGTAGACCCGCGCGGTGGTCTCGGTGATGCCGAACCGCACATTGGCGCCGATGTTGAAGACGGCCACCTCGATCGGTGCGATGTCGCGCTCGATCTGCTCGATGAGCGCGACCATGTCGTCCTCCTTGCGCGCGTCGCTGCCGAAGCCGTGGGCTTGCCCGCCGTCGGCCTTGATCTGGGCGACCAGCGGTTCGAGCTTGTCGGCGGTGCGCCGGGTGACGCAGGCGATGTAGCCTTCGCGCGCAAAGCGCCGGGCGATGGCGCCGCCGGTGGCGTCACCGGCACCGATGACCAGGATGGCTTTTTTGCCGGGCATGATGAAGTTCCTGTCGTGGGTAGGCGACCAGCCGTTTGTGCATCCAGGTTTGCAGTGTGGCGGCATCGAAGGGGCTTGGGCTGTAACGTCCCAAGGTAGATTTGGCGCACGCCGCGTGGTGCGATGCTTTGCAGTTGAGTGCAAGTTTGAATAAAAATATGCCCCGATCCAAGCCACCTTCGACGACCCAACAGCTCGATATCTTTGCCGACAGCCAGGACGTGATGCTGCGTAACGATCTGGTGGGCATGCTGACACGGCACGACGGGGCTGCGGCTCGCCAGGCGCTGGTCACGCTCTCCGATAGCTACCCGGAGGATGCCATGCTGGCACCTGCCCGGGTGTTGCTGGCGGCGCTTGTGGGTGGGGCGCCCTCACCGGTTGCCAAGCCAACAGCGCCGGTGGCCGCAGCCGATCTGGCTGCGGCCCGGCTGCACCTGCAGGGCCAAGTGGCACCTGCGGCTGCCGCAGTGCTGGGGCAGGGCGCCGCGCCAACCTGGCTGGCGCCGCTGTGGCGCGACCTGGCCCGGCGCAGCGAGTCGCTGCCCTGGGCTGCTGCCCGGGCCGACGAGCATGCCGCGCCGCTCTGGTTGGCCGCAGGCGATTGGGCGCAGGCGGCGCGGGCTGCTGGCGGCATTACCTCTTGGCGGCGAATCCCCGCGCCATTGGCCTGGATGGCCGAAGCACGCTTTCGGCAAGACGGGGTTGACACGGTCTGGCCGCTGCTGTCCGAGCTGGCCTGGCTGGCGCCGCGCCGGCTCGACGGCCTGCTGCGCCGCTTGGCCGACCCCTTGCTGGACCGGCTGCGGCGCCGGTTTGACGACGGTTTTGATGCCGGCGTCGAGCGCGGCGCTGAACATGGCGATCTGGCCTGGTTTCCGGCCTGGGTGCTGACCGACACGCCGGCATTGGCGCCGCGCCTGGCATTGGCCGAGCCTGGGCAGGACAGCGCCGCAGAGCGCGGGTTGCGGCTGATGGTGAATCTGCTGGCCTTGGAACGCCAAGGCCGCCACCACGAGCTGGTGGCGCGCCGCCTGGTGCTGCGAGACCTGTGCCCGCCACTGTTTGCCGCCTACATCGCGACCCGCTGAAGCGCTGGCCGTCGAATCAAGAGCAGTGCCCGCATCGCCCTCGACATCGCCCACACCACCGGCCAATGACCACCTGGTTGACGAAAAAAAGGCCAGCGCGCAGGCTGGCCTGAGATCCTCTTACCGGCGGCAGCCCGTCACGGCCGACCGCAGGCGTGGGCTCACGCCCCAGCGGCTGTCACTTGGACGCCGCTTCGCTGGCGGGCGCTGCGGCTGCCGGCGCCGCAGTCAGGGTGGGCGTGGCAGCGGACGCCATCACCGCTGGCGCAAGCACCGCAACCGGCGCGGCGACCGGAACAGTTACGGCGTGCACACCCCCACTGGGCACCGGCAACAGCGGCACGATCAGCAGTGCCACGATGTTGATGATCTTGATCAGCGGGTTGATGGCCGGGCCGGCGGTGTCCTTGTACGGGTCGCCCACGGTGTCGCCGGTGACGGCGGCCTTGTGGGTGTCGCTGCCCTTGCCGCCGAAGTGACCGTCCTCGATGTACTTCTTGGCGTTGTCCCAGGCGCCACCGCCGGTGCACATGCTGATCGCGACAAACAGGCCGGTCACGATCGTGCCCATCAGCAGGCCGCCGAGCGCCGCAGCACCCAGCGTCAGGCCGACCACCACCGGCACCACCACTGGCAGCAGCGACGGCACGATCATCTCCTTGATGGCCGCGCTGGTCAGCATGTCGACCGCCGCGCTGTAGTCGGGCTTGCGCATGCCGGCCATGATCTGGCCGTCGGCAAACTGGCGTCGCACCTCGACCACCACCGAGCCGGCGGCGCGGCCCACCGCCTCCATCGCCATCGCGCCGAACAGGTAGGGGATCAGCCCGCCGATGAACAGGCCGACGATGACCTTGGGGTCGCTCAGGTCGAACGAGATCGAGAATCCCCGGCCTTCCAGCGAGTGGGTGTAGTCGGCAAACAGCACCAGTGCAGCCAGGCCGGCCGAGCCGATGGCGTAGCCCTTGGTCACCGCCTTGGTGGTGTTGCCCACGGCGTCCAGCGGGTCGGTCACGTCACGCACCGATTTGGGCAGCTCGGCCATCTCGGCAATGCCGCCGGCGTTGTCGGTGATCGGGCCGTAGGCGTCGAGTGCCACCACGATGCCGGCCATGCTGAGCATGGCGGTGGCGGCGGTGGCGATGCCGTACAGGCCGGCCAGGCTGTAGGCGGCCAGAATGGCCGCGCAGATGCACAGCACCGGCCACATCGTCGAGCGCATCGACACGCCGAGGCCGGCGATGATGTTGGTGCCGTGGCCGGTGGTGGAGGCTTGTGCGATGTGCTTGACCGGCGGGTACTGGGTGCCGGTGTAGTACTCGGTGACCCAGACCAGCGCGGCCGTCAGCACCAGGCCCACGGCGCAGGCGCCCCACAAGCGCATCTGGGTGCCGGCACCCAGCGCGTCATCGGGCATCACTGCCTTGGTGACGAAGTAAAACGCGATCAGTGACAGCACACCCGCCACGGCCAGGCCCTTGTAGAGCGCCGGCATCACGTTTTTCATGCCCGGGCTGGCCTTGACAAACGAGCAGCCGATGATCGACGCGATGATCGACACCCCGCCCAGCAACAGCGGGTAGATCACCGCCGCCATGGGCGCAGCAGCCACCATCAGCGCACCCAGCGCCATCGTGGCGATCAGGGTGACGGCGTAGGTCTCGAACAGGTCGGCGGCCATGCCGGCGCAGTCACCGACGTTGTCGCCGACGTTGTCGGCGATCACCGCCGGGTTGCGCGGGTCGTCCTCGGGGATGCCGGCTTCGACCTTGCCCACCAGGTCAGCGCCCACGTCGGCGCCCTTGGTGAAGATGCCACCACCCAGCCGCGCAAAGATCGAGATCAGCGACGAGCCGAACGCAAAACCCAGCAGCGGCTTGAGCACGCTGGTGAGGCTCTTGTCGGGCGTCAGGTTGCCGTTGCCGGTGAGGAACAGGAAGAAGATGCCCACACCCAGCAGGCCCAGGCCGACCACCAGCATGCCGGTGATGGCGCCGCCCTTGAAGGCGACATCCAGTGCCGGGCCGATGCCGCGGGTGGCGGCCTGTGCGGTGCGCACATTGGCCTTGACCGAGACGTTCATGCCGATAAAGCCGCAAGCGCCCGACAGCACCGCGCCCAGTACAAATCCCACTGCCGTGGTGCCGTCGAGGAACACCCCGATCAGCACTGCCAGCACCACGCCGACGATGGCAATGGTGCGGTACTGCCGCGCCAGGTAGGCCGCCGCACCCTGCTGGATGGCGCCGGCGATCTCCTGCATGCGGGCATTGCCCGCGTCCTGCTTCAGGATCCAGCTGCGCTGGACAAACCCGTAGAGCACGGCCGCGAGGCCGCATGCAAGCGCTATGTAGAGCGCCATGTTGGTCGAAATCAAGGTATCTCCTTCCTCGGTACAAGCCTGGGGGCAAAACGCCGCCGTCGGTGTTCTGGTACCCGCACGCCTCATCGGCAGCCGGGTCAGGCGGTCGCGCAGAAAATGTAAGTCAAGCTCGCCCTGCGCGGCACGGTGTTTTCCTGCGGTAACGCAATTGAAGTTGCCGTGTCAGGACAGGTTAAGCGGCCTCCGTAGAATGCGGGTTTCCCCTTTGCCAGCGAGTCCCCCATGAGCCTGCACAACGTGACGCCCGGCGCCAAGGCGCCCCAGGAATTCAACGTGATCATCGAGATCCCGATGAACGCGGACCCGATCAAGTACGAGGTGGACCACGAAACCGGCGCGCTGTTTGTCGACCGTTTCATGAGCACCGCGATGCACTATCCGTGCAACTACGGCTATATCCCCAACACCTTGTCCGACGACGGTGACCCGGTGGACGTGCTGGTGATCACCCCGGTGCCGCTGATCTCGGGCGTGGTGGTGACTTGCCGCGCGATCGGCATGATGAAGATGGAAGACGAGGCCGGTGGCGACAACAAGCTGCTGGCGGTGCCGATCGACAAGGTGCTGTCGATCTACAGCCAGTGGAAGACGCCCGAAGACCTGAACCCGCTGCGCATCAAGACCATCCAGCATTTCTTCGAGCACTACAAGGACCTGGAAGAAGGCAAGTGGGTCAAGGTGACGGGCTGGACCGGCGTTGACGGTGCCCACGAGGAGATCGTCAACGGCATGGCCGCCTTCGAGGCGGGCAGGCACAAGGCCTGATTTACCCAGCCCGGCTGAACAGGCCGCACACACCCCGCTTGAACACCGGCACCGCCCCTGGGCAGGGACCGGTGCTTACAGCACCTTGCGCACCAGCTTGAAGACCGGATCCTCCGGAAACGGGTGCACGGTGTAGCCCAGGCCGGTCATCAGGCGCAGCATGTTGGGGTTGTTGGCCAGCACCAGGCCGTCGATCTCGGCCAGGCCCTTGGCGCGGGCAAACTCCATGATCGACAGCATCAGGCGTGAGCCCAGGCCCTGGCCCTTGTGCTGGTCCGACACCACCAGTGAAAACTCGCAACTGGTCTGGTCCGGGTTGGTGATGTAGCGCGACACGCCGATGATCTGCTCGGTCTCGGTGAACTCACCGTCGGCCGCGGCCGTGCGGGTGCGGTGCACGGCCACCAGCGCCATTTCGCGGTCATAGTCGATCAGGGTGTAGCGCGCCAGCATGCGCGCCGGCAACTCGGGCATGGTGCTGGCAAAACGGAAGTAGCGGCTTTCTGGCGATAGCCCACGCACAAAAGCCTGCAGCATGTCGGCGTCGTCGGGCTGGATCGGCCGGATGGTGTACAGGTCGCCACCCTTCATCGGCCACTCACGCTCGTAGGCGCTGGGGTAGGGCAGGATTGCCAGGTGGTGGTAGTCGCCTGAACCACTGCTGGCTGGCGGCGCATGCTCGATCACCACCCGGGCGTCCACCGCCACCGCGCCGGTCTCGTCCACGATGATCGGGTTGATGTCCATCTCGCGCAGCTGCGGCAGCGCGCAGACCATCTCGGACACCCGCAGCAGGATCTGCTCCACCGCGTCCCTGTCGGCGGGCGGCGCGCCGCGCCAATCGCCCAATGTCTCGGCGATGCGGGCGCGCTCGATCAGCCGGCGCGCCAGGAACTGGTTGAGCGGGGGCAGCTCCATCGCCCGGTCGGCAATCAGCTCGATCATCGTGCCGCCAGCGCCAAAGGTGATGACCGGACCGAACGGGTCGTCGGTGGTCAGGCCGATGTAGATCTCGCGGCCATGGCGCTGGGCGGCCATCGGCTGGATCGTCACGCCGTTGATACGCGCTGCGGGCTGCGCCAGTCTGACCGCCGCCAGCATGTCGTTGTAGACATCGCGCACCTGGGCGGCGGACAGCACGTTCAACGCCACCCCCTGCACATCGCTCTTGTGGCTGATGTCGGGCGAGTCGATCTTCAGCGCCACCGGGTAGCCCAGTTGCGCGGCGATCAGCATCGCCTCGTTGGCGCTGCGCGCCAGCATGGTGCGGGTGACGGGGATGTGGAAGGCCGCCAGCAGGGCTTTCGACTCCATCTCGGTCAGCACCTTGCGGCGCTCGGCCAGCACGCTCTCGATCAGCAGCCGGGCGCCTTCGATGTCGGGCTTGGCCAGGTCGGAGTTGGGCGCCGGGGTTTGTTGCAGCAACTGCTGGTTCTGGTAGAAGCTGGCGATGTTGCCAAAGGCATCCACCGCTGCCTCGGGCGTGCGAAAGCTCGGGATCGCCACGCTGTTGAGCACCTCGCGCGCGGCCATGACCCGCGCGTCGCCCATCCAGCAGGCCAGCACCGGCTTGCCGGTCAGGCGAAACACCTCGGTCACGCCCCTGGCGACCGCGGCGGGGTCGGCGCCGGGCTTGGGCGAGTAGATCGCCAGCATGCCGTCGCAACCCACATCGCGGCCACAGGCCAGCAGCGCGGCGCTGTAGTGCTCGGGCCGGGCGTCTTCGCCCAGGTCGATCACCGAGCACAGGCTGGCGCCGGGCGGCAGCTTGGGCGCCAGCTCAGCGCGGGTGGATTCGCTGAGCGTGACCACCTCCAGTCCGATCTCGCTGGCCCAATCGGCCGCCAGCACACCCGGCCCGCCACCATTGGTGACGATGGCCAAACGCTTGCCCACCGGCCGGTAACGTGAGGCCAGGCATTTTGCGGCCGAGAACATCTGGGTGAACAGGCGCACCCGCACCGCACCGGCACGCCGCAGCGCGGCCTCGAACACATCGTCGCTGCCGACGATGGCGGCCGAGTGGGTGAGTGCGGCCTTGGACCCTGCCGGCTTGCGGCCGGCCTTCATCACCACCACCGGTTTGGCGTAGGCGGCGGCGCGCAGTGCGCTCATGAAGCGGCGGGCGTTGCGGATGCCCTCCATGTAGACCAGGATCGACTGGGTGGCGCCGTCGTTGGCCAAAAAGTCCAGCGCCTGCGGCAGGTCCACTGCGGTGTTGGGGCCGAGCGAGATCACGGTTGAAAAACCCACGCCGTTGCGCTGGGCCCAGTCCAGGATCGACGAGGTCAGCGCGCCCGACTGCGACACCAACGCCAGCGGGCCGGGTGCCGCCAGCATGCCGGCGGCGCTGGCGTTCAGGCCCAGGGCCGGGCGCTGAAAGCCCAGGGTGTTGGGCCCGAGCAAGTGCACGCCATACCGCTTGGCGATGGCCAGCAATTCGGCGCACTGCGCCGCGGGCAGGCCGCTGGACAACACGAGCGCGGCGCGGCAGCGGATGCGGCCGACCACCTCCAGCGCGGCGGCAATCTCGGCGTGGGGCAGGGCGATGATGGCCAGGTCGGCGCGGGCTTGCGCCAGATCGGCCAGCGTGCCGGTCATGTGGATGTCGAAATAGCTGATCGGCCCAGCGAAGGGCTTGCCCGGCGCGCTGCCCTCGCCGCGCAGGCCGTCCAGCACGGCACGGGCCAGCGGCGTCCAGGCCTCGGATTTTGCCGGATCGCCGGCAAAGACGACGATCGAGCTGGGCGAAAACAACGGGGTCAGGTAGTGCTTGTCCATGGGCGGTTCCGTAAAACGGCACGTCAGCGGGCCGAGAAAGATCTGCGCCGAGCATAGGGCAAACCCTGGTGGCCAAGCGGGCTTTGCGGGCGGGTCGGCTTGCCTTTTGTCAAGGCACGGCCTTGAACGGGCTGTGTTCGCGCAATTCGTCCACGTATGACGCGATACCCTGGCCCTCGCGCTGCAGAAAGTCGGCCACTGCGGCCGAGAACTGCGGATGCGCCAGCCAGTGCGCCGACCGGGTGCCCACCGGCAGCAGGCCACGCGCCATCTTGTGCTCGCCCTGTGCGCCGCCCTCGAAGCGCCGGTAGCCATTGGCGATGCACCACTGCAGCGGCTGGTAATAACAGGCCTCGAAGTGCAGGCAGGGCACAAACTCGGTGCAGCCCCAGTAGCGGCCATAGGCCTCACCCCGGACCGGGTCCAACGCCACCAGCGAGACGCCGATAGGCTCACCCTGGCGGCGCGCCACGAACATCAGCCAGTTTTCCGGCATGTCGCGTGCCATCGCCTCGAAGAAGTCTGCCGTCAGGTAGGGCGTGGAGTGGTGGGCGCGGTAGGTCAGGGTGTAGCAGTGGTGGAAAAATTGCCATAGGCCGGGCGTGATCTCGATGCCCTGGTGGGCGCTGAAGTCCAACCCCGCCTCGGTCACCTTGCGCCGCTCCTGCATGATCTTCTTGCGCTTCTCGCGCTGCAGACTGGCCAGAAAGGCGTTGAAGTCCGGCCAGGGCGCTGCCGTGTCCTGCGTCCAGTGGAACTGCACACCCTGCCGCACCAACCAGCGCTGGGCTTCGATGGCTGGCGCTTCATCCTCGGCGTGGAACAGCAGGTGCAGTGACGACGCCTTCTCTTGCCTGGCCAGTTGCGCCAGCGCGGCCAGCAGCAGTTGCCGGGCCGGCTCGTCGCGGGCCAGCAGCCGGCTGCCAGGCACCGGCGTGAACGGCACGGCCACCAGCAACTTGGGGTAGTAGCGCAGGCCGTGGCGCTGGTAGGCGTCGGCCCAGGCCCAGTCGAAGACGTATTCGCCGTAAGAGTGGCTCTTGAGGTAGGCCGGCGCGGCGGCGACCAGTTCCGCATCGCGATGCACCGTGACAAAGCGCGGCGCCCAGCCGGTGCCGGGCACCGCGCTGCCCGAGGCGTGCAATGCCGCCAGGTACTCCCAGCGCATGAAGGGCGTGGGCTGCGACTGGCGGTCCAGTAGCGCATTCCAGGCCTTGCCGTCCAGGGCCGTGGGGTCGTCGTGGACCCGGATAAGATCCATCTCGGTCGACGACGGGCCGCTCCCGAGTCGACCCACCCCCTCGGGGGGCGGACGACACAAGGCGTCGGCCTCGGGGCCGTTACTTCTGTGTTTGCCTAGCGGCTGATCGCTCAAAATATGTCAACTCCCAAGCCAGGCCGGGTGCGCATCGCACTGGCCCAGTTCAATGCCACGGTGGGCGATCTGGCGGGCAATGCCCGCCGCATTGTCGAGTGCGCGCAGCAAGCCCATGCCGATGGCGCGTGCTTGCTGGTGACGCCCGAACTGGCGCTCACCGGCTATCCGCCCGAAGACCTGCTGCTGCGGCCTGCCTTCATGCAGGCCTGCGCTTCGGCGCTGGCCGATCTGGCGCTGGCACTGGCGCCACTCGCGGGCCTGACCGTGGTGGTGGGTCATCCGCATCAGTCGGGTGTGCTTGGTGACGTGCGCTCCCGGTCTCATGCGGTGCAACTGCGCTTCAATGCCGCCTCGGTGCTGGCTGCGGGCGCCGTGGTGGCCACCTACTGCAAGCGTGAATTGCCCAACTACCAGGTGTTCGATGAGCGCCGCTACTTTGCCTCAGGTCGTGACGCCGGGCACGGCGCAGTGGTATTTGCCGCTGGCGGCCGGCGTTTTGGCGTGCTGATCTGCGAGGACGCCTGGTTCGACGAGCCCGCAGAGGCGGCCCGCGCCGCCGGCGCCGAAATGCTGTGTGTGATCAACGCCTCACCCTTCCACCTCGACAAGGGCGGCGAGCGCGAGGCGCGCATGGCGCAGCGGGTGGCGGCGTCGGGCCTGCCGCTGCTGTATGCCCATCTGGTCGGTGGCCAGGACGAGGTGGTGTTCGATGGCGCCTCGTTTGCGCTCGACGCCCAGGGCCGGGTTGCCGCGCGCGGTGCGTATTTTGACGAGGGCCTGGTGACACTGGACTGGCTGCCCGACGGCCAGATGACCGGCACCGTGCAACCGGTGCCCGCGCTCGAAGCGCAGGCCTGGGCCGCGCTGGTGACCGGCGTGCGCGACTACGTCAACAAAAACGGTTTCCCGGGCATCATCCTCGGCCTGTCGGGCGGCGTGGACTCGGCCCTGGTGCTGGCGATTGCGGTGGACGCGCTAGGCGCCGACCGGGTGCGCACGGTGATGATGCCCTCGCCCTACACCGCCGACATCTCCTGGATCGACGCCCGCGAGATGGCCGAGCGGCTGGGGGTGCGCTACGACGAGATCTCGATCCTGCCGATGTTCGAAGCCTTCCGCGCCAGCCTGGCAGCCGAGTTTGCGGGGCTGGCCGAGGACGCCACCGAAGAAAACATCCAGGCCCGCATCCGCGGCACCCTGCTGATGGCCTTGTCCAACAAGTTCGGCTCGATCGTGTTGACCACCGGCAACAAGAGCGAGATGGCCACCGGTTACTGCACGCTGTACGGCGACATGGCCGGCGGTTTTGCGGTGATCAAGGACGTGGCCAAGACCCTCGTCTACCGTCTGTGCGAGTGGAAGAACCAGCAGCCCAGCCAACGCGCCGACGGCAGCACCGGCCCGGTCATCCCCGAGCGCATCATCACCCGCCCGCCGTCGGCCGAGCTTCGTCCCGACCAGACCGACCAGGACAGCCTGCCGCCCTACGCCGTGCTGGACGCCATCCTGGCGCGCTACATGGAGGAGGACCAGTCGATTGCCGAGATCGTGGCGGCCGGTTTTACCGCCGCCGATGTCGAGCGGGTCACCCGGCTGATCAAGATCAACGAATACAAGCGGCGCCAGTCGCCGGTGGGCATCCGCATCACGCACCGGGCGTTTGGGCGCGACTGGCGCTACCCCATCACCTCGAAGTTCCGTGCTTAAATTGAAGCTCTCGTCCAGCCGCCTCCGGAGCCCGTCATGAAACAGATCACCGCCATCATCAAGCCCTTCAAGCTCGAAGAGGTGCGCGAGGCGCTGGCCGATGTGGGTGTGTCGGGCCTGACGGTCACCGAGGTCAAGGGCTTCGGCCGGCAAAAGGGCCACACCGAGCTGTACCGCGGCGCCGAGTACGTGGTCGATTTCCTGCCCAAGGTCAAGGTCGAAGTCGTCGTCAAGGACAGCGATGTGGACCGCTGTCTGGAGGCCATCGTCAAGGCCGCCAAGACCGGCAAGATCGGCGACGGCAAGATCTTTGTCACACCGGTCGAGCAGGTGGTGCGCATCCGCACCGGCGAGACCGACGAATCAGCGGTCTGAGCCGCGGTCCGCCGGCCGGGTCGGCTGTACCCGCGGTGCGGGACTTGGACAAGCGGCCCCCAGGGGCCGCTCTGCGTTGCGGGCGGTTCGATCCCGCTCAGATCCGGCCAAAATCGTCACCGGACAGGTCGCGACGGTCCGCCAGCAAAGCGTCCAGCAAACGCTCGGCATCGTCGTCGATGCGCAGCATGGCCATCTGGTCATCACCCATGAAGCCTTCGGCCACCGCATGGGTCAAAAAAGCCGTCATCGGCGCCCAATAGCCTTCGGCATCGAGCAGACCGATCGGCCGCCGGTGGTAGCCCAGGTGCCGCCAGGTCCACACCTCGAACAGCTCTTCGAAGGTGCCGATGCCCCCAGGCATCGCCAAAAAAGCGTCGGAGCGCTCGGCCATCATGTGCTTGCGCTCGTGCATGGTCTTGACCACATGCAGCTCGGACAAGCCGGCATGGCCCACCTCCAGCGTCATCAGCGACTCCGGGATCACCCCCACCACCCGGCCGCCAGCCGCCAACGTGGCATTGGCGACGATGCCCATCAAGCCAGCCCGGCCACCGCCGTAGACCAGTTGCCAGCCACGCCTGCCAATGGCCGCGCCCAGCACCAGTGCCAGCGCGGCATAGCCCGGCTTGGCGCCCGACCGGGACCCGCAGTAGACGCAAACTGAAAACGGTGCCCCGGCGGGT
>Ga0209181_10007009_pt1 | contig 15607 bp, 13 predicted proteins | sample MAT05_FD_187208 | JGI IMG/M metagenome (GOLD analysis project Ga0209181, IMG submission 187208) | Freshwater microbial communities from Lake Fryxell liftoff mats and glacier meltwater in Antarctica - MAT-05 (SPAdes) (version 2) | ecosystem: Environmental > Aquatic > Freshwater > Ice > Liftoff... | reverse complement strand
TTTCGTAAAGGCGGGTGCGCGCGAAATCCGTGGTGACCCGCACCTGCGCACTTGATCAAGGATTCACTTTTCTTCGCTTTACAGGCCGGTGCGCCTGCGCGACAGTGCTCACTTCTGTTCCCTGCGGCCATTCCAGTGCTTCGTGCGTCTCGTCTTTGTGCCAGTGTGTGCTTGCTGGGCGCCGGTTTGGCGCATGCAGAGCCGGTCTCCCGCCTGCTCGATATCAGCAACGCTGGCGCTAACCGGGTGGCGCAGCTCAAAAAATCAGCGGGCGTAGATTGGTGGTTGGAACTCGGGGAGGGTTTGTTAGTAACCGGCGATCGCCAAGTCCTAGATCGCCTGCCGGAGGCCGTTCTCTCTGCTTGGCCCGAGTTAGATCCTGACAGTTTAGTGCTGGAAGCGCGTGGCTGCGGGGTGGATCCACGCTTGCACTTGCCGGCCCTGGCTGACGCCGGGCGCTTTGCGTTGCTGCGTTTGCCACCCATGTTGGCGCGTTACCCAGGCAAACGCGCGGGCGAATGGCAACCGGTGGTGCCAAACACGAGTTACGCCAGCGTGTGGAACAATGATCCAGCCAAAGCGCTGACCGGCGCTGTCGCGGACCCATTGCTGCAACAGGTGGTCGATGCCGTTGATCCGGTTCGTTGGCAACAGCAATTCACCACATTGACCACTTTTGATCGCAATACCTTCGGTCCAGGCCGCATTCTGGCGCGCGATTGGTTGGTTCAACAGTTTCAGGGCATTGCCAACATCAGCAGCGTGACCACACCGAGTTTCACCTTCAACTACGCCTCACAACAACGCAGCGCTGAAAATGTGTTGGCGATCATGCCCGGCACCACCACGCCAGACGAATGGGTGATTGTCGGTGGCCATTACGACTCCCGAAACACGGTCAATACCTCCACCGTGAATACACCGGGTGCCGAAGACAACGCCACGGGCTGCGCCGGCGTGTTGGAAATGGCGCGCGTGTTAAGTCAATTCGCGCCGCAACGCAGCGTGTTGTTCATGTGTTATTCGGGCGAAGAACAAGGCTTATTTGGCTCCGCGGCGCACGCGCAATCCTTGCTCGCCAGTGGCGATGCAACACGTGTGGCATTCATGCTCAATATGGACATGATTGGTTACAGCGGCGATGCCGATCTGGACGTGCTGATCGAAAGCACCGCCTTGGGTCAGCCTGCGTTCGCGCGCTTTGGCGCACTGGCGTCCATCTACGCGCCGAGTTTACGCATAGTCACCAGCCTAAGTCCTTGTTGTTCAGACCATATCCCGTATTTGAACGTGGGTATTCCGGCCGTGCTGACCATCGCCAATGATTGGAATAGCTATATTTACTATCACACCGCCAACGATGTACCAGCCAATGTCACAAATTCGCTGGCGATGGGAGGCAATTTGTTGAAAATGAATGCGGCGTTTCTGGCCGAAACCGCGCGTGCCTCCGGTAGATCGTTTGCTAACGGTTTTGAGTAGGGCGGGTTTAAAACCCGCCTCTACGTGGCGACGCGATTTGGGGCTATCGTCTGCCGATGTCACGCATCTTGGTTTTTCAACATGTTGCCGCCGAGCCCCTGGGCACGCTGGATCCTTTGATCCGGGCGCGTGGGCATCGTATTCGTTTCGTCAATTTTGAGCGCGAGCCAGACGCACAGCCAGAGGTCGATCGCTACCGCGGTTTGATCGTTTTGGGTGGGCCGATGAATGTCGACGAACAGCATCGACGTACGCATCTGCGTACCGAATTGCAGGTGATCGAAAGCGCCTTAAAGCAGGGCAAGCCGGTTTTCGGGATTTGCCTGGGCGCGCAGCTGTTGGCGCACGTGTTGGGCGCGCCGATTCGTCGGCATACGCAGCCGGAAATCGGCTGGTATGAGCTCCTCACCACCGCCGCCGGGCGCAGCGATCCGGTGTTTTCAGCGCTAGGCGAGCGCAGCCGAGTGTTCCAGTGGCATAGCTATACCTTTGATTTGCCTACCTGCGCGGTGCAATTGGCGCGCACCGAGAGCTGCGAACAACAAGCCTTTCGTTACGGGGAAAGCGCGTACGGCGTGCAGTTTCACCCTGAGGTGGATGACGCGCTGATCCAGCGCTGGTTAGCCACGCCGGACTATCACGCCGAACTCTGTGCGGCCAAACTGCCCCACGATGCGCGCGCTATTCACGACCATAGCCTTGCTCACGCGCCACATTTACGGACGCTCGCCGAGCCGCTGTTCAATTGCTTCCTGGATCTCATTGGTCGACCTGCAGGCCGCACGGTATTGCCTTCCAGGTGACCCTATTTTGGCGCTCGCGCGGAACATCACAACAGCTGATCCTGGCCGTGTAGAATCGCGCATCGCGCAGGTCAGACGCGACATTTCCCACGTTGGCGTTCGAGGTCGAGGACGATGAAGCTTAGCTATGCAATTGCCTTGGCGGCCCTGATTGCCGCATCCCCGGTGTGGTCCGCAGGCGGCGATGCCGCGGCAGGACAGACCAAGGCCGCGGTCTGCGCGGCCTGTCATGGTGTCGACGGCAATAGTGTCGACCCGCAGTACCCCAAAATAGCCGGTCAACACGAAGACTACACCGCGCAACAGTTGGCGCTGTTTAAGAACGGCAAACGCGACAATGCGATCATGTTGGGCTTTTCAGTCACCCTGTCAGATCAGGATATGGCTGATTTGGGCGCCTATTTTGCAACGCAGAAAGCGACTTCGGATATCGCCGACGAAGCCTTTGTCGCGGTGGCGCAGGTTCTTTATCGCAGTGGCGATGCCAAACGCGGAATTCCCGCCTGTATGGCCTGCCATGGCCCAACCGGCACCGGCAATCCAGCCTCGCTTTATCCATCCGTGGCCAGTCAGCATGCCAAATATTCTGCAGATGTATTGCGCCGCTTCCGTGATGGCGCCGTGTATGGAGACCCCACCGATGCGCGCGCGGCAATCATGTCGCAAGTGGCCAAGCAACTAACCGATACGGAAATTGAAGCCTTGGCGTCTTATCTGCAAGGGCTCAATTCGGCGACTCCTTAAGTCGTTTGGCCGCGTGTAAAGGTGGCCTTCATCGATTTTCTGTCAGTCTTAAAGCACACCACTTGTTGATAAGGATTTAGACCGATGCGTGTCGCAATTGCTACTTTCTTTGCACTGGCGCTGCTGATGGCTTTACCAGCTTGCGCGCAGCCAGTAGAAAAATTCCAGGCTGGCAAACATTATTTTCTGATTGATCCGCCACAACCCACCAGTTCTGGCAACAAGATCGAAGTGCTGGAAGTGTTCATGTACACCTGCCCGCATTGTTACGATCTGGAACCGTACCTGACCAGTTGGAAAGCCAAGAAGGGCGCAGACGTGTTCTATTCCGGTTTTCCCGCGGCATGGAATGAGCCGGTGGAGGCCTTTGCACGGGCTTTTTATGCAGCCGAAACCTTAGGCATTTTGGAAGCCACTCATCAAAAGTTTTTCGCGGCGATTCACAAAGAGAAAAAGCAACTGCAGACGATGGACGAAATTGCCCAGTGGTACAGCGAGTTCGGTGTAACCAAGGCACAATTTCTCAGTGCCGCGAGTTCCTTTGCGGTCAATACCAAGATTAATCGTTCGAAAGCCATGGTGCCGCGTTGGGGCGTTGCCGGTACGCCTTCGGTGATCATCAACGGCAAATACCGCTTCGACGTGTCTAGCGCGGGCGGTCATCAAAATATCGTTCCGTTAATTGATTTTCTGGTCGACAAAGAGCGTGCCGCGAAGAAGTCTGGGGCGTGACCTCCAAGGTCTTGCCATCCGCAGCTCGCAGCATCGAAGAAAAGGAGGCGCGACTGGTTGAGTCGCGCCTTCGTCTTTTTTGTTTCAACATTCATGCTGGCAATGCGCAGGGCAAGTTCCACGAATATTTGACGCGCGGTTGGCGGCATTTTTTGCCAGATACCGGCAAACACAAAAATCTGTCTGAATTGGCGCGTTTGTTGGGTGAAGTCGATATCGCCGCCTTGCAAGAAGTGGATGGCGGAAGTTTACGTTCAGGTTTTATGAACCAAGCGGCTTATTTAGCCGAACTGGCGGCCTTTCCTCATTGGTGGCAGCAGCGAAATCGCCGCATCGGGCGCATTGCCGAATCGAGCAATTGCCTGCTCAGCCGCGCGCAACCCAGCTTAGTCGAGGATCATCCCCTACCTGGCCGCATACCCGGGCGCGGGGCCCTGCTCGCCGTCTATGGCGAAGGCACCGAGACGCTGGCGGTGGCCATTTCGCATTTGTCGCTGGGTGCACAGGCGCGCAATCGGCAGTTTGATTTCTTGCGCGAACTGTTAGCGCCGTATCGGCATACCGTACTGATGGGGGATTTTAATTGTCAGCCCAGCAGTCCAGCCTTTCGACGTTTCATGGAGCGTGCCGGTTTAGCGGTACCCGGTCCCTTGGCATTGGCGACCTATCCAGCCTGGTTACCCGATCGCTCTATTGACCACATTTTGATTTCCCCAGACATCAAACCGATGCGCTACGAAGCGCCCGCAATGCTGCTCTCCGATCACCTGCCCGTTGCCGTTGATATTCTGGTGCCCGACGGGGTCAAGTTAAATCGTAGCAAGTAAGTCGGGGGTGGCCTCTGTGATAGATACCCAAACCTCCACCCCAGCCAATCGCCATCTCGCTCGACTCAAACGCTTGCCTGGTTGGACTGTTTGGGGCGTGTTGTGCATGTTGCTGTCATCTGCGCTGACGCGCGAGCTCGGCTTTTGGGCGACGCTGGCGGTGGCGCTGGCCCTAGGCCTGGCCTTTGCGTTGCTCGCTATCCGCCGCGAACGGACGCCGTCTGCTGACCATTTGCGTGCGCTGTCTACGCTGGTGGCGGCCTGGACCGATGCCGATTTCGCCACGTCCATTCGCATGCCGGCTGATCCCGATCTGGCCGAACTGACCCGCGCGCTCAATGCGCTCGGTGGGCAATTGCGTAATGAGCGCCAGCGCCTGATCCAGCGCGAATTGCTGCTGGATACCGTGGTGCAAAACACCCCAACGGCGCTGCTGCTGACCGACCCACGCGAGCGCGTGGTGTACGGCAATCTTGCCGCCCGTGAGTTGTTTGGCGTGCCCGGCAAACTAGAAGGACATGCATTAGAGGAACTGATCGCGCGTTTGCCCGAAGCCTTGGCCGAGCCGCTGCGGAGTGGGCAGGATGGGCTGGTCACGCTGACCGTTGACGATGAAGAAGACGTCTTCCATTTAACCAGGCGCAGCTTTGAATTGCATGGCCGACGCCACCAATTGACCATGCTGAGGCGTCTAACGCGCGAGTTAGCAAGGCAAGAAGTGGCGACCTGGAAGAAAGTAATCCGGGTGATTAGCCACGAACTCAACAACGCACTGGGGCCGATTGCATCAATGGCGCACACCGGCCGCATTTATGCCGAACGCGGCGACAAGGTGAGCCTTTTGAAGATATTCAGCACTATCGATGAGCGAGCGCGCCATTTGGAAGGCTTCATCGGCGGCTACGCACGCTTCGCCAAACTGCCCAACCCACGTTTCATGCCGGTAGCGTGGGAGACATTAATGGACAGCGTCACGCAAGCCCAGCCGGTGCAAGTGCTCAGGCCCTTGCCAGACATGCCGGCCTACGTAGATCGCGCGCAGATCGAACAGGTTTTGATCAACTTGGTCAAAAACGCCGTGGAGGCCGGTTCAGACGCGAATCAAGTCGAAATCCAAGTCATGGACGCCGGGCCACAGTTTCTGCTGCAGGTACGTGATCGCGGCACCGGCATGAGCGACACGGTACTCGAACAAGCCTTGTTGCCGTTCTATTCAACCAAACGCACCGGCACCGGCTTAGGTTTGGCATTGGCCAGGGAAATCGCCGAAGCCCACGGCGGGCGCATTCGATTGGCCAATCGAGCGGACGGCGGACTAGCGGTCAGCATCTGGCTACCGAAACCACCGCGCACTGCGAAGCTTGGGTAGGTTGTTTGTTGGTACGTGATCTCAACTTTCCAACAACCGAAAGCCAACAACCAACCACTCACGCAGAAAAATCGGTCATCAGCGCTTGGCGAACCGTACTCGATAACAAAGCGGCATGACCGTAACGGTCGTCGGCTACCCCTAAGCTGACGCCGCTGCCCGCACGCCAAGCAGCGATCATTGCCGGCGTTAATGGGAAGCGCAGAAAGTGAACGGCCGAGGTTTTTGAGGCGTTGCTGCGATCCAAATCTTCATCGGCAACGGCATGACAGCGACCGGCACTGCTGACCTCAAGGTATAGATGGTTCTCGATGCCACGCAGCCTGACCAACTCGCGTGCGCGAACCTCTGGCTCTGGGTATTCGATCATCAAGGTGCCCTTGAGATTGTTGCCATCCGGAATCAACGGGTTGTAGGCGGCTAACTCGTCGTCGATGCCAGCGGCTTCGAAAATACGCTCAATGCGCAGCATTTCTTGCACTTGGTACTGCACCGTCAAACGATCCTCGAAGATCAAGGTCATCTGCGGGCCGATATGCACCGTGCGGTTCTTTTTGTGGGCCAACACCTGCGCACGGAAACTGGGTCGGCGGCTGGCGTACTGTTCTAGCGAATAGAGGTCGTCGCGGGTCAAATGGCTCATACCTCAAATCCCATACGCCATGCGTAATAACGACAAAGGATGCTCGGCTACTGGTTTGCCATCCATCGCATCGGTCAGGTGCGCGCCGGCCATTGGGCAGTCGCTCGAATAATGCTCTGGATTGGCTTTTTTCATCCGCTCGACGACAGGTTTGCCAATTTTTCGGGCCAATGGGTAAGTGGCGCGTTTAACGCCATAGGTTCCATCGTGGCCTGAGCAGCGTTCGATCATTTCCAGTGTGGTATTGGGAATCAATCGCAGGATATCGCGGGTTTTTGGGCCGATATTCTGCACGCGCTGGTGGCAGGGCACGTGGTAGGCGATTTTGCCCAGCTCGCGCTGAAAATCCATCTTTAACAATCCGCTTTGATGGCGAAACATCAGGTACTCAAACGGATCATAAATAGCGCGTTTGACTTCCAATAGCGCGGCATCTTCGGGGAACATCAGTGGCAATTCTTGTTTGAACATCAGCACACAAGAGGGAATGGGCGCCAAAATATCGTAACCCGCTTGCACGGCGGCGTGTAATACCGGCAAATTAGCTGCTTTATAACGCGCGACCGAGTCCAAATCGCCCAATTCTAGCTTGGGCATTCCGCAGCATTCCTCGCGTGCCAGCCGTTTAACTTCGATACCGTTGTGTTTTAGTATCACCGCTAAATCTTCAACCACCTGGGGTATGTTGTAGTTGCCATAGCAGGTGGTAAAAATTGCCACGCGCCCACGCGTGGGGCCGGCAAGTTTCGCATCGACCGCGCCTTCAAACATTTTCAGGCGTTTACGACCGTGATTGCTGTCGTAGGTCGGAATTACGGCATCGGGATGCACGCCCAGCGTTTTGTCGAGCAAGGAGCGCATCGACGTAGTGGCGTTTAACGCGTTCACCGCTTGCACGACCACCGGAATCGACGCGAGTTTGCCTACCGTAGTGGTGGACGACAACAATTTGGACTGCCAACTCGTCTCACCGTTTTTATGCTTGATCGCTTTCGCGCGTAGCATTAAATGCGGGAAATCGACATTCCACGCATGCGGTGGCACGTAGGGGCATTTGGTTTGGTAGCACAAGTCACACAGATAACATTGATCGACCACCTTGCGGTAATCGGCTTTGGCGACGCCATCGACTTCCATCGTCGCCGAGTTATCGACCAGATCGAATAACACTGGGAAGGCTTGGCACAGACTCACGCAACGCCGACAGGTGTGGCAGATATCAAAAACCCGCTCCAGTTCTTTATTCAGCGACTCCGCGTTCCAAAAATCGGGATTTCGCCAGTCCAGAGCATGACGTTTGGGCGCTTCAAGGCTGCCTTCGCGGGCAAAGGTCGGCGTGCTGCTCATAGCGAGTTTCCCGGCGAGTTAAGCGTTGGCGCCCAAATCGTTCAAGGCTCGCGTGAAGCGGTTGGCGTGCGAGCGTTCGGCCTTGGCGAGCGTCTCAAACCAATCGGCGATTTCATCAAAACCTTCGTCACGGGCGGACTTGGCCATGCCCGGATACATATCGGTGTATTCGTGGGTTTCGCCGGCGATGGCTGATTTTAAGTTGCTGGCGGTATCACCAAACGGCAAACCGGTCGCCGGATCACCACAGGCCTCCAAATATTCCAGATGACCATGCGCATGGCCGGTTTCGCCTTCGGCGGTGGAACGAAATACCGCAGCTACGTCGTTGTAGCCTTCCACGTCGGCCTTCTGGGCGAAGTACAGATAGCGACGATTGGCCTGCGACTCACCCGCAAAAGCGGCTTTCAAGTTGTCTTCCGTCTTGGAACCTTTGAGATTGGACATGGTGCTTCCGTGAACCTGTTATGGCTACCCTCGCCGGGCGGCCGCGGGTGCGATCAAAATTAGATCGGCTGCCTGAGTTTAGCCCGCCTGTTTCATAAATTGCACGCGCCCTCGCTAGTCTATTGGCCGCACAAGGAATTTTTTCTCAGTCGGCCGTAGATGGAAATCAATGTCCCCCAGCAAGGCATCCACAAAGCGCGCCGCGCTGCCATCGGCATAGTTGAAGAACAAGGACGGCTCGGTCAACTCCAGTTCCAATAGCACCGGCGCGCCGTGCTCATCACGCAATACATCAATACGCGCATACAGTGGCATGGCAAACGGCAAGGCGGCGATGACCTGCTCGGCCAAAGCGAATTCATCAGTGCCGGGTTGCCGCGCCAGGATACGCTCTGGCGCGAACAGCGCGGCGGTAGCGTCGTTGTTGGGCGCCAACAGCGGGCCTTTGCGGATGGCGTGGGAGTAACGTCCGGCGAAGTACATTAACGCCGTTTCGCCGGCTTGGTCGACTCGCGCCAGATAGGGTTGGATCAGCACATCGCGACCCCGTGCCAGCAGCGCCGCGGCGTGCGCGGCTGCGCCGCTGGGGTCAGTATGAAAGCGCCGGGCATCACGCGATCCGGCGCCGACCGCGGGTTTGACAACGATGTCCTCTGTTTCCAGCAGCTTTGGCTCTGCGCCGGGGCGCAATAACAGGGTCGGCACAATTGGCACGCCGCGTGCTGCCAGTTCCAACAGGTAGCCTTTGTGGGTATTCCAGTTCAGCACTGCGGCGGGATTGATCAATCGTGTTTGTGCGCTGACCCGCGCGATCCACGCCCGAAATTCATCGATTCGATCAATGTAGTCCCAGGTCGAGCGCACCAGTGCGGCCACAAAGTGCGCCCAATCGATGCTCGGATCGTCCCAGTCGACGATTTCAAAAGCCACGCCGCGCGCTTGCAGCGCGGCGCACAAGGGCGGCAAATCTTCATCCAGGCTGCGTGCGGCGGCAACCGAAACCAATGCGAGCATGCGTAACTCCAATCGACTGATTCTGCAGATTACGAGGTGAGGCTTTGATTGGCCAGCGCCGCGACCAGCGCACGCAATGCCGCGGGTTTGACTGGTTTATGCAATACCGGAATGCGCTGCGCAGCGGCGGCGAGCATAAATTCCTCATTGCGATCGGCACTGACCATCGCGATGGCGGCCGGCGCCAGTTGCTGCGCTCGCCACGCTCTGATCAGGTCCAAACCATTCTCACCGGCGTCCAGTTGGTGGTCGACCAAAGCCAAATCGAAGGTCTGCGTGGTGAGCAGCGCCAGCGCTTGCGCGCCGTTCGCAGCGGTCTGTGGCCGGTGGCCCCAGCGCTGCAACAATCCGCGCGTGGCATCCAGCACTTCGGGCTCGTTGTCGATCACCAATACGCGCAAGGCGGCCGTCGTTGTCGGACCGCCGACCGCAAGTTTGGGCAGCGGCAGCGCCACGCTGCGCGGCGCGGTCACATAGAACAGCGTGCCCCGATTTGGGTAGCTGCGCAGGTCCAAGGCTACGCCCATCAGTTTGGCCAATCGCATGCAGCCTGCCAGGCCCAGGCCCAGGCCACGCTCGCCCCACGGCGAAGCGGCGGAACCCCGCTCAAAATCGCTAAAAATACGGGCGCACACCTCGTCTGGAATGCCGGGGCCACTATCCCAGACCTGAATGTGGACTTGTTCGCCGCGGCGTCGCGCGCCGACCACCACGCCACCGCTGCGCGTGTAGCGCAAGGCGTTGGCAATCAAATTCTGCACGATGCGACGCAGCAATTTGCGATCACTCAATACCCGCAACCGAGTCGGCACGATATGCAGGCGCAAGCCGCGCATTTGCGCAATTTGGGCAAATTGTTGCTGCATTGATTCGAACAAATCGGCGAGCGCCATCGCCTGCATCTCAGGCGTCAAAACCCCGGCGTCCAGGCGCGCTAGATCGATCAGGCCATCGAGCATTTCTTCGGCGGCCGATAACGAGGAATCCACCCGATCGACCAAGGCAGCGGCGGATTCACCCAGCCCCGGCTCACTGCCCAGAGAGGACAAAAACAGTCGCGCGGCCGACAACGGCTGCAACAAATCATGGCTGGCCGAGGCGATGAAGCGCGTCCGAGTTTGCTGTGCCAACTGCGCAAATAAGCGCGCTTCCTGCTGTGCCTGTAGCGCTCGTTTGAGTTCAAAGGTGCGCTGGTCTACGCGGTCCTCAAGACTTTCATTGGCGACGCGCAAGGCCCTTTCGGCCCGTTTGAACTCGGTTATGTCATTGAAACTCATGACAAATCCACCACCGGGCAGGGGCTCGCCGCGCAATTCAATGACGTGGCCGTCGGCGCGTTCGCGCATATAGCGGTGTGCACTACCGGCGCGCATGAAGGCAATGCGGCGATCGACTTGTTCGTCGAGATCGCCGTGTCCCAACTGGCTGCTTTGCAAGTTGTAGCGGATCAGCTCGGCAATGGGGCGTCCGACCGCCAGCATGCCGTCTGGATACTCGAACAATTCGCTATAGCGGCGATTCCAGCCTACCAGACGCATCTGTGCATCCACCACGCTGATGCCCTGGCTCATGTGCTCGAAGGTGGTCTGCAATAACTCCCGGTTGAAACGCAGCGCTTGACTGGTCTCGTCGAGGACCGCTACCACCTCGCCCAGTTCCAGGCCGCTGCCGCGCAGCACAGAAGTCAACATCAGGCGCGCCGATCCTGGACCCACCGCTCCACCGAGCAGGCGTTCGGTAAATTGCAGCAAACGCCGATCGGCGCGCGCCTCCGGCTCAAATGGGCGATTTTGGCGGGCGTTAAACTCCAGAAATGCACTGTTGGCGGCGTCGCGGCCAACGATGCGCTGCGCTAACTCGATCAGATCACGCTGTTGGATCTGCGGGACCAGTTCTTCGACGGCGTTATCGCGCAAGGCATACGGATCAAGATAGCTGGTCGCCTGCAGACGCTCGCTCAAGTGCGGTCGACGACGCATGGAAACGCCGATCAACAATGCACAATTGACCAACAGTGACCACAGTGTTCCATGCGTCAATGGGTCTGGTCCGCTGACACCCAGCAAGGCTTGCGGTGCCAGCGCGGTGATGCCCAAAGGTCCTTGCTGTAGAAATTCACCACCCAGCCAGCCAGCCGCTGACAATTGCGGTAAAAACAAGGTGTAGGTCCACACGCCAAAGCCACCCCCCAGTCCCCAGGCGACGCCGGCTAAGCTGGCGTTGCGCCAATACAAGGATGCGATCAACGCCGGCGCGAACTGCGCAACCGCGCTAAATGCCAATAAACCGTAGCTAGCCAACGTGTCGCTGCCACCGCCGGTACGATAGAAGGCGAAGGCTAGACAGGCCAGTAGCGCAATCGAAAAACGCCGACAGCCCAGCACCCACGCGGAAAGATCGACACCGCCTTGTAAGCGCAAACGCTTGATTTTCATCAACAATGGCATCAGCAGATCGTTACTGATCATGGCTGACAGCGCGACGCTGACCACAATCACCATCGCCGTGCCGGCGGACAAACCGCCCACAAAGGCCAACAGCGCAATGCCTGGATGACCATTTTCCAGCGGTAAACGCAGCACCAGATGATCCGGATTGCCGCTGGCGAGCAAATCGGGTGCCAACCAAGCCACCGGCAACACACAAATAGAAATCAGCAGCATGTAACTGACGAACACGCGGCGCGCGAGTTTGAGATCGGCAGGATCGCTGCACTCCACCACCGCAACGTGGAATTGCCTGGGCAAACAGACAATCGCGCAGGCCGCCAACAAAGTCTGGCTAATAAAACCCAAGGTACCGAACTGCTGTACTGACCAGTTTGGATCGGCCGCAACGCGCGCGACGGCGCCGCTCCAGGCATCCTCCCCTAACACCAGCGCCAGTATCGCGACGGCCAGCAAGGAAATTAATTTGACCACCGACTCCAGCGCCACGGCGACCCACAAACCGCGCCGTTGCGCGGTGGCACTGGCCTCGCGTGCGCCAAACAGCATCGCAAACAGCGCCATGGCAATCGCCACGTACAACGCAGTGTCTTGCAACAAGGAGGCATCAACCGGTCGTAGGCTGGGCGATAACACATTGATACTGGAGCTGATCGCTTTGAACTGCAGTGCGATATAGGGCACTGCGGCAAACAGCGCGATCACCGTCACCAAGGCCGCCAAGGGCCGCGAACGGCCAAAACGGGCGGCTATCAAGTGCGAGATTGAGCCGATATTTTGCTGACGAGCGATCAATACCAGGCGTTCCAACAGGCCTGCGCCAAATACAAATACCAGGATCGGCCCAAGATAGATCGGTAGAAATGCCCAACCACCACTCTGCGCGGTGCCAACGGCGCCAAATACGGTCCACGTGGTGCAATAGACGCCGAGCGCCAGACTGTAGATCCACGCGCGAACCGTTACCCGTTCGCTGAGCTCTGTATGACGATCGCCCCAAGCGGCCACTGAAAACAGCACAGCCAAATATCCGATCGCGACCAACAACAACAACCACGGCGCAATCATGAGCCGCGGTGGCGATCAGCGCGGCGCGTCGGGTTGTTTTTCGGGCTGCGCCAGATCAAATTCCGACATCGCCAAACAATGTGCGTCAATGCGCGCGATGGTCGGGAAGCGCGCCATATCGACGCCAAAGCGGCGTGCGTTGTAGACCTGCGGAATCAAACAACAATCGGCCAGCGTGGGCTCGTCGCCCTCGCAAAACGCGCCGGTGGAAGGATTGCCGCCGAGCAATTCTTCCAGCGCCAAAAAACCCGCCTCAATCCAGTGTTTTACCCAGGCATCCTTTTGCGCCGCAGTGGCAGAAAACTGCTGTCCCAAATAATCGAGGGCGCGCAAATTATTGAGCGGATGGATATCGCACGCCACCGCTTGCGCGAGCGAGCGCACTCTGGCCCGTTCGCGGGCCGTGGGTGGCAGCAATACAAATCCTGATGCGTGATAAACCTCGTCCAGATATTCGATGATGGCCATGGATTGGCGCACCACGCGCTCACCATCTATCAGCACCGGAATCAGCTCTTGCGGATTGAGCTTGTGGAATGCATCGGCATGTTGCTGACCTCCGCCATCGACCAGATGCACCGGCACGCAGTCATAGCGCAAACCTTTGAGATTCAGCGCGATGCGCACGCGGTAGGCGGCACTCGAACGCCAATAGCTGAACAGCCGGATCAGATCACTCATGTGCGCGCTCCCCCCGATCGGTGACCCCGAGCATAGCGGTGTTACTTGCTCGTGTCGGTGTTGGCAGTGCGATCAAAAATTCTACGCTTTCTTAACAGTCAGTTGAGAAACCCGTCGCAAACAGCGGTTCTGCAAGGAATAAATGCTGTGATATCCTGCTAAGGCTTGTATGGCATCTTCGATCGTATTGGTGCAAGGGCGCACAGTGTCGCGTGGTGGTTTGCTGACACTGTGCTTTGACGGGTGATGTAGGCCGCCCGGCTAGACAAATTCTCCAGCTGGCGTGCGCTAAGATAAAGTCAGCTTTTCCGCGACACCGAGTGCCCGTGCAAAGGGTGAACATCATGAAGAAAATGCTCGCTTTCCTCACCGCCGGCTTAATGGCATTGACCGTGTCGGCCAAAGAGCCGACGATGCCGAGCAAGGCCAGCCTGGCCGCACCGGCATTCAGCATCATTGCAGGCAATCCGCTGCGGATTAACGTCGGCGCTGATAATTCCTATCAGGTGTTCAATGCCGCTGTGCCAGGCCAGGGCCAGATTTACCCAAGCAATGCCAACCAAACGGCTGACATGGGCTGGTTTGTGCGGGTCGGCGGCACTCTGTATGCCCCTAATTTTGGCGAGCATCCCGGCGGCACCGCGACCGGCGGTTTAGGCGCCTCCGTTGATTTTGCCGAATCCGGTCTAACCGCCGTCGCCGGTGTCGGCACGCTGGCATCACCGTTTCGCGTCACGGTGACCAACGGTGTAGGCAACACTGGGCTGACCGCTACCAAGATCATCACCTACGTCAACGGCGATGGTCATTTTACCGAGCGCTTCCAACTGACCAATTCAGGCGCCGCCGGGGTGGTGGCCGCCACGGTGTTTCTGGGCAGCGATATCTTTCTCGCCAGCAGTGACGCAGGTATCCCTTTTCGTGAGCCCACCTCGGGCAGTCCCGGCGGTACGACCTGCCAGGGAGTAGTGCCCCCGTATACGATTTTGCATATCCCAGTGACGCCAGCGGCGCGGTTCACTGCCTCGCAGTTCGGCAATGTTTGGTCGCAGATCGGCAGTGGCAACCTGAACAATCAAGTGGCCGGCGGTTGTATCGACAACGGCGCAGCCTTGCAGTGGAACGTGAACGTGCAACCCGGCAGCAGGGTCACCATTCAGGCGGCAACCTCTTTTGGACCGGTACCGCCGATTACCCAGTTCAACATCACCGATGTCAATCCGCCCGTTGGCCAGCGTGGCACCAGCGTGCCGGTGACTATCGCCGGCTATGGCTTTTTGCCCAGCAACACCACGTTTACGGTAACCGGTGGCGATATCACGGTAAACAATGTGGCGATCATCACGTCAACAACAGCCACGGCAACTTTTGTGATCCCGCCCAATGCAGCATTCGGTTATCGGGATGTGATCGCCACGCAGATGCCGGGCGGCCTCGTTGCAACGCTGATTGACGGTTTTGCCGTGGGGGAAGATCCGGTCTGGGAGTATTCGATACTGGGTATTGGCGACGTTAATCAGGCCGCCTTTACTTGCATCCGCAGCCCGATCTTTTTGCCCGCAAATGCGGCCACCAATCGCGCCGGCTGGGCGCCAGATGAAGGCCAGTTTTATCACGAGGACCCCAGCAACCCATTTGGGCCACTGCGGCGCCCGGTAGGATTGGCGCGCCGCATTTTAGATTGTGCGGTGGGCGCTTGGGATGCCACTTTGCAGCAACTGGCACCATTGTATTGCTGGGACAGCCCGTCACCGCAATATATGGGCTCCTATCCACATTTGCGCGAAGCGAATCTGCGGATTTATTTCTCCAACAACGGCTTGTGTGAAGGTCCGTTGCCGGGCGGGACGATCTTCGAGCAAAATATTACCATGCTCCGCCAGCTGTACTTTCCGCCACCACGACCGGCCGTGTTGCCGTTACTTGCTGATGGCTTCGAATAGAGCGGGGCTCGCTCCGCTGCTGTTTTGGCTTGATAAAGTTCCGGTCAGGCAGCACGCGAT
>Ga0209181_10007007_pt1 | contig 15609 bp, 12 predicted proteins | sample MAT05_FD_187208 | JGI IMG/M metagenome (GOLD analysis project Ga0209181, IMG submission 187208) | Freshwater microbial communities from Lake Fryxell liftoff mats and glacier meltwater in Antarctica - MAT-05 (SPAdes) (version 2) | ecosystem: Environmental > Aquatic > Freshwater > Ice > Liftoff... | reverse complement strand
CAGGCCGGCGAGGATCGGCGGCAGTTCGTCGCGGCTTTTGCTTGGGAGGACGATTTTCTCAATGGGCACGAGGCCGAATTCGGACTGGGCGGTGAAGGGGTGGCGCATGGAAAGCGCGAATGTGGCGGGGTGGAAGGGGCGTTTCTCCTCTGAAAGCACTGCCCGTGCCGGGAAGATTCGCGACCGAAATCTTCCAAAAATAATCGCGGCTCACTCGGGGAATTCTCATTCGTGGAGTTTCCCGGCAGACACTAAATAGCCGAAGTCTTTATCCATTTTTTTAGGGCAAACCCTTTCACTCACGGCGGCAAAGTTCCCGTATTGCCAAGGCGCGGGCCACCCGAATGCTGGGACCTGCCTATGCTACGTTTCATCGCCCGACGTTTTCTTGAGACGATTCCCGTCATCTTTGTCATCATCACGGCGACGTTTTTCATGATCCGCTTCGTGCCAGGCGGGCCTTTCACCGCCGAAAAGGCCGTGCCGCCGGAAATCCAGCGCAACCTCAACGCGTACTACCACCTCGATGATCCGCTCTGGAAACAGTACGCCGACTATCTCTGGGATCTTTGTCCCAAAACCTTTCACCCCGCCAAACTTGCCGACGGCCTCGACCTCAATGGCGCGTTCGGCATCGATTTTCGTCCGTCGTTCAAATACGCCAACCGCACCGTCAACGAGATCATCGCCGACAAGCTGCCTGTCTCGCTCGAACTCGGCGCACTCTCGCTCACCGTCGCGCTGCTTGTCGGTCTGCCGCTCGGCGTGCTCGCCGCGATCCGGCGCAACAGCTGGATCGACTACATCTGTTCGTCCGTGGCGATGGTCGGCATTTGCGTGCCGACTTTTGTGCTCGGCCCACTACTCGTGCTGGCGTTTGCGCTGCACTTCACTTGGTTCAACGCCTCCGGTTGGTACGAACCAATCGACCGCGTCCTGCCTGCCCTCACGCTCGGTTGCGTGTACGCCGCCTATATCGCCCGCCTCACGCGTGGCGGCATGCTCGAAGTGCTCGGCCAGGATTACATCCGCACCGCCCGGGCCAAAGGTGCCAGTGAAACCCGCGTGATTTTCAAACACGCGCTGCGCGGCGGACTATTGCCCGTCGTGTCGTTTCTCGGCCCCGCCATCGCCGGCATCATGACGGGCTCGTTCGTGATCGAAACCATTTTCCAGATACCAGGACTCGGCCGCGAATTCGTCAACAGCGCCTTCAACCGCGACTACAACCTCGTGCTCGGCACCGTCATCCTCTACGCGACGTTGATCATCCTACTCAACCTCGTCGTCGATGTCGTCCAAGTCTGGCTCAACCCGAAGCTGAAGTTCGAATGAGCCCAACCCACCGTATCCATTCGAAAGTGACACTGAGAACACCGAGCTCTGACACAGAGAAGCACAGAGGTATATCAACCGATTTCCATTCGCCTGCAATTCCCTCCATGACCTCACACTCTCACCTCCGTGATCTCTGTGACCCAATTCTGAAGTTTGAATGACCATGGTTTTGCTTTCGCCCAAAAACATTCCCTCCGCCGAGCTGACGCCCGACTCGCTCGAACAAGGCCACTCACTCTGGCAGGACGCCTGGCACCGGCTGCGCCAAAACAAACTCGCGTTCGCCGGCGGGATTTTGCTCAGCGCGCTTGTGCTCACCTGCATCGTCGCTCCGGGCCTGCTCAGTCTTTCGTACAGCAATCAGGACCTCGATCTCGGCGCCACCGCACCTAGCTCCGCGCACTGGTTCGGCACCGACACGCTGGGACGCGATCTCTTCGCGCGCCTGCTTTTCGGCGGGCGCATCTCGATCATGGTCGGGCTCGTCGCGTCGTTTGTAGCACTCGCGATCGGCGTGACCTACGGCGCACTGGCGGGGTTTTTTGGTGGCAAAACCGACATGGTGATGATGCGCGTCGTGGATATTCTCTACGCCCTGCCCTTCACGATCTTCGTCATCCTGTTGATGGTTTTTCTCAAGGATCCGATGCAGGCAGTCGACGCGTGGCTGGCGCGGCATTCACTCTCGAGCGTGCAGGGCATCGGCAAGATCTTACTGCTCTTCGCCGCCATTGGCGCGGTCGAGTGGTTGACTATGGCGCGCATCGTCCGCGCCCAGATCATGTCGGTGAAAAAAATGGAGTTCATCGAGGCCGCCCGCTCGCTCGGCTACGGCCGGGCGCGCATTATTTTCCGCCACATGATCCCCAATATCCTCGGCCCGGTCATCGTGTACACGACGCTCACGATCCCGTCGGTCATGCTGCTGGAATCGTTTCTCAGCTTTCTCGGCCTCGGCGTCGACGCGCCGATGAGCTCGTGGGGCACGCTCATCAAAGACGGCTCCGAAAAGATGGAGGAGTTCTGGTGGCTGCTGGTTTTTCCGGGGGCGATATTTTCGCTCACGCTCTTTTCGTTAAACTTCCTTGGCGACGGCCTCCGCGACGCATTGGATGTGCGCGCCTCAAAAGACTGACCGCTCCATGAACCGTTTCCGCCCGTACCTGAAATATCTCAAGCCGCACAACGGCCTCCTGATCGCGGCCATCCTCTGCGGCATCATCTACGGCGTGGCTTCGGGCGCCGGTCTGCCGCTGATGGCTAAAAAAATTTTCCCGGTCATTTTTGGCGAAAACGCAGTTCCGCTCACCACGCTCCAACTCTGGCTGATCGCCCTCTGGCTGCCGGTGATTTTCATCATCCGCGGCGTGGCCGGTTACCTCAACAGTTACTTGATCCAACTCGTCGGCACACGCGTGCTCGAGGCCATCCGCCTCGATTTTTTTGCCAAACTCCAGATTCTGCCACTCTCGTTTTTTCAAAAAAACTCCACCGGTGATCTGCTCTCGCGCGGCCTCGCTGACGCCAATCAACTCCAGGTCACGCTGACCACCGCAGCCAACGAAATCATTAAAAGCCCGGCCGCCTTGCTCGCCGCCATCGGCTTCCTCGCCTACCAGGCCTATACCACCCAAGGCGTCGGCCTCGTCCTCATCGTCCTCTCCATCGTGCCGCTCTCGGTGCTGCCGATCCGCTATGTCGGAAAAAAACTAGTCAAAAGAGCCAGCCACATCCAACGCGAACTCGGTGCCGTGACCGATCGCATGGCGGAAAATCTCTCCGCCGCCAAAGAAGTCCGCGCCTACGGCCTTGAGCAAAAGGAAATCACCCGCTTCCGCTCCGTCTCCCAGACGCTCATCCACGTGCAGATGAAATTCGTGAAATACGAAAAAGTTCTTACACCGCTCATCGAAATCATCTCCACCATCGGCATCTCGATCACGCTCGTTTACGCCTACCGCGTCCACCTCTCGCTAACGACGTTCACCACCATCATCACCGCGCTCTACACCTCCTACGAGCCGGTTAAAAAACTCGGCAGCCTCAATAACGAATTCAAACGCGGCCTCGGCGCGCTCGACCGCATCGAAGAAGTGCTCAACACACCCGTCTCCATCATTGACGAACCTGGTGCCATCGCCATGCCGCGCGCCACCGGCACGCTCCACTTCGACCGCGTCTCCTTCGCCTACGATCCAACCGAACCCGTGCTCCGCGACGTCGCGATCACGATTCCCGCCGGCACCGTCTGCGCGCTCGTCGGCCCCAGCGGCGCAGGCAAATCCACCTTCGCCAACCTCGTGCCGCGCTTCTTCGACCCCAGCGACGGCGGCGTGCTCCTCGACGGCCACGACCTGCGCAAAATCCGCCTCGCCGACCTGCGCCGCCAGATCGCCATCGTCTCGCAAGACCCCGTGCTCTTCAACGACACGATCTACAACAACCTCCTCATCTCGCGCCCCGAAGCCACCACCGACGAAGTTCACGCCGCCGCCCGCGCCGCCTTTGCCCACGACTTCATCACCAGCTTCCCGCAAGGCTACGACACCATCGTCGGCGAACGCGGTGCCCGCCTCTCCGGTGGACAAAAACAGCGCCTCGCCCTCGCCCGCGCCTTCCTGCGCAACGCCCCCATTCTCATCCTCGACGAGGCCACCAGCGCGCTCGATTCCGACAGCGAAGCCTTCATTCAAAGAGCGCTGCAAAAACTCGTCGTCGGCAAAACCGTGCTCATCATTGCACACCGCTTCAGCACAATCCGCGACGCCACGCTGATCATTGTTTTCGACGAAGGCCGCATCGCCGCCGCCGGCACGCATGCCGAACTCCACGCCGACAACGCCCTCTACAAATCCCTCTACGACCGCCAACTCGGCGGCAGCTGAACCCGGCCGCCACCTAGATTTTTCTCACCGTTCTGCCTCGCCGCCACCGATCCATGCCTGAAGAACCGCCGCAATTCAGCCGGGCCGCCCACGATCTGATCGCCAGCCTCCGACGCTTGCCGAACGAGTTGCCATCGGGCATGCGCAAACGTCCGACCAAAGACCTCGCGCCGCTCATCGAGAGCATCCTCTTAAAATTCCAGATCGGCCGCGACTCACCCGAGCAGATGATCCGCGATCACTGGACCGAAATCGTCGGCTCCGCCAACGCGCATTACTCTCACGCCGCCCGCATCGAACGCGACCGCTCCCTCGTCGTCCTCGCCTCGCACTCCGTCGTGCGCAACGAACTCTTTCACCACCGCCTGCTGATCCTAGAAAAAATCCAGAAACTCGCCGGCTGCAACCACGTCCGCGAGATCAACATCCGCGCCGGTTGAGGGAAAACTTAGTTAATCTGGAACGCAGGCACTCAGGAAGAAATCCGTTTTAAGATTCTACAGCATTCAACCTCGATCCCGAAGTTGGAGTTGAACTGCGAAGAAGCAAAGAAGCGAAGGACAATCAATGAGCTACGGGAAGCGCTTGGGCTCAATTTCACCCATCACGGTCAACGATCCCAACACCTCCTGTGCATCCTTTGCTTCTTCTATTCTTAGGAGTTCAATTGCGGTTTTTTGGGTTCAAATATATGCCGCTTCCGTTTTTGCTCATGGCGTTTTTGTAGGCCGCGAGCTTGCTCGCGCCTGGCTTCGAAGCGCGCCCGCGAGCGGGCGGCCTACACGCCCAAGGTTTAAGTTAGAATGCTCGATCCATGCTTTTTCATTTCCGCTTCCGCTTCCCGTGTTTTTGCGTTCCAGATTCGAATGCTTGTTGCCCTCCCTGAAATTTCTCTTGCACCCCGACACGTGCATCTGGCTACATGTACTTTGCGTTAGTGGAAGTCCGTCGGTTGCGGATTCCCACCATGACTGGTTCCGCACTCCGCGGGATTGGAACGGTGGCACCGGCCTCACAGCGGGTGTCACGGGACTTGAAAACCCCCTACAGTTGTGAACATTAATCATTAAACCATGCCTACCGTAGTAAAACCCACCATCATCGCAGAGTACAAAATCCACGACAAGGACACCGGTTCATCCGAGGTCCAGGTTGCGCTCCTCACCGCCCGGATCAATCACTTGACCGAGCACCTGCGCACTCACCGTAAAGATTTCCATAGCCGCCGTGGCCTCCTCCAGATGGCCAGCCGCCGTCGCAAGCTGCTCGATTACTTGAAGAAGCACAACCTTCCCAAGTACAGCGAGCTCTTACAGAAGTTGAATCTCCGTAAGTAACCGTTTTAGCACACGGGCGATCCGATCCGCGGATCGCCCGTTGTCGTTTCCGACACTCGCCGTCAGACCGGGGACATTTCTGTTTGCCGCTCACCTCGTAAATCGCAGGTGCGGAGCCAAACAGAAATCTCTCGGGTTATCAGACCGAGGATGCTAGGGCCGATTACCGCCCACTTAAAGTCCTGCACGCTTTGCGCCGCAGGCCGTCGCCTTTCCAAGGAGACGTTTCACAACCCCGAATCCCTTCCGTCGCGTGTCGCGAACCGGATTCGTCTCACCGAGACACGCTTGTCCGTATCCGAATAAGAAAATGAATCAGAAACATACCGTCACGGTCCCAGAACTCGGGATCACGTTCTCCACCGGCACCTATGCCCAGCTCGCCAATGGCGCCGTCAACGTTTGCGTCGGCGAGACCAATGTCTTCGTCACCGCCTGCGTCGCGCAAAACATGAAGCCCGGCCAGGACTTCTTCCCCCTCACCGTCGATTACCGTGAAAAATACGCCGCCGCCGGCCGTTTCCCCGGTGGCTATTTCAAACGCGAAGGCCGTCCTTCCGAGAAAGAAATTCTCACGTCGCGCCTCTGCGACCGCCCCTGCCGCCCGCTCTTCCCCGCCGGTTTCCTCAATGAGGTCCAGATCATCGGCCAGCTCTTTTCCGCCGACCAATTGAACGAAGCCGACATCCCGATGGTCAACGGCGCCAGCGCCGCCCTCGCCATCTCCGACATTCCGTGGAACGGGCCGATCGCCGCCGTCCGCGTTGCCCAGATCGATGGCCAGTTCCTCGCGAACCCCACCATCGAGCAGATGTACACCTCCACGCTCGACCTCATCTATGTCGGCAACGAAAAAGACATGCTGATGATCGAAGGTTCGGCTGACCAGATCACCGAAGAACGCTTCATCGAAGCCCTCGCCTTCGGCCACCAGGCCATCCAGCCCATCATCAAGGCCATCAAGGAACTCGTCGCTCTCTGCGGCAAGCCCAAGGCCACGTTTGCCCTCGTCGGTGCCACGCCCGCCGCCCGCGCCATCATCGAGCGCGTCGTTCCGGCCGAACGTCTCGCCACCGCCATCTTCGGCAAAGAAAAAGCCGCCCGCAGCGCCGCCGTGAAGCTCCTCAAAGAAGAGGCCAAGGTCGCCCTCACCGCCGAGCTCGGCGCTGACAAGTTCACCGATGTCGACCTCGCCGTCGTCTTCGAAGACCTCCAGTACATCGCCTACCGCAAGACCGTCCTCGAAAAGGGCGTGCGTGCCGACGGCCGCGATGCGAAATCGCTCCGCCCGATCAGCGCCGAAGTCGGTGTTCTCCCGCGCGTACACGGCTCCGCCACCTTCCAACGCGGCGACACCCAGAACATCGCCCTCATCACCCTCGGGCCGACCAAGGAAGCCCAAGACCTCGACGGCCTCACCGGCGGTGCGACCTCGAAGAGCTTCATCCTTCACTACAACTTCCCCCCGTTCTCCGTCGGCGAAACCGGCCGCTTCACCGGCCCCGGCCGCCGCGAAATCGGCCACGGTGCGCTCGCTGAACGCTCCCTCGTTCCCGTGCTCCCGCCCGAGGATATCTTCCCCTACTCGATCCGCGTCGTCTCCGAGATCATGGCCTCCAACGGCTCGACCTCGATGGCCTCGATCTGCGGCGGCTGTCTCGCCCTCATGGACGCCGGCGTGCCGATCATCGCCCCCGTCGCTGGCATCAGCTGCGGCTTGATGACCGAAAACGCCGCCGACGGCAGCATCACCAAGTGGACCACCATCACCGACATCCTCGGTGAAGAAGATCACTTCGGCGACATGGACTTCAAGCTCGCCGGCACCACCAAAGGCATCACCGGCTTCCAGCTCGACCTCAAGATCAACGGTCTCCCCTTCGAAATCGCCACCGCCGCCATCTTCCAGGCCCGCGACGCCCGTATCGAAATTTTGAAGACGATGCTCGCCGCGCTCCCCTCGCCCCGCGCCGACCTCAGCAAATTCGCGCCCCGCATCCAGACGATCCAGATCGATCCCGAAAAGATCGGCCTGCTCATCGGACCTGGCGGCAAGACGATCCGCCGCATCACGGAAACGACCGGTGCGCAGATCGACATCGCCGACGACGACTCCGGCAAGGTCTTCATCTACTCCAACAATGGCGACGCGATGAACCGCGCCATCAAGGAAATCGACGCCCTCTGCGGCGGCGCAGGTGGTGGCGGCGGCGGTGGCGAACCGATCGAAGTCGGTAAACTCTACCGCGGCGTCGTCAAGGGCACCAAAGACTTTGGCGCCTTCGTCGAATGCACCCCCGGCAAGGAAGGCCTCGTGCACATCAGCGAGCTCGCGGACTTCCGCGTACGCCGCACCGAAGACGTCTGCAAAGTCGGCGACGAAATGTGGGTCAAGTGCATCGGCATCGACGAACGTTCCGGCAAGGTCCGTCTCTCGCGCAAAGCCGCCATGAAGGAAATGGAAACGCAGAAGCAGGGCGACGAACAGCCTGTCGCTGCCGCTCCCACAGCCTAACTGATCGAAGGTAAGGCGCGTTATCCGTAACGCGCCGCTTCTACTCTCCCAGCCGGGTGCCTCACCGCCCCCGGCTTTTTCGTGCCCGAACCAAATCCAATCCGAAACGGAGGAAATGAATAACCGGCAAGGCAGACAGAAATTTTGAACACGAAGAACGCAAAAAACCGCCAAGGTCGGCCTCCTCTTTGCCTTCCTTCGCGACCTTGATGTTCAGGGGGGTCAAAGGGGTCATTACGAGGGCGTTACAAGGGACGCGTCGGTTTACTCCCCCCCCACGCAGATCGGATTTAACCACAGATTACACAGATAGCACGGATTCAGACGGTCGGAGGTGGAACCTCTCTTCGGCACCCACTGCACCTCGCGGTGAAGGACCAGGAATCCATAATACCTTGGTTATACGTGTCCCTCCGCGAAATCGGTGGTTTCTGCTTCGGTGTATAGGATAAAGCTGGTCTTGGTTTTTACAGGTTCCCAGTCGGAACGTGCACGTTCCGACTGGGAACGCGTACCTTCCCACTCCAAGTGCGCGGGTTCTTCATCGGTGTGCCCGCATTCCGACCCTGGGCACACACAGAAACTCAAAATTCAGGTTAATAGTATAAAAAAACGCGGAGCACCAACGAGCATTCTCAGGGCAATGGCACGACCAAAAATCTGACCGCCCCCCCCAAACTGGGTGTGGTCAAAACCTTCACCTACGACAAAAACCCGCAGACCCTTGGCCTTCTCGAAAACAAGGCGTTGTCAAACGCTTCAACCTCGGAAAGTAGCCCATTGGGCTACGCCTAACGCACGGCTGTTTTTCCGTGCGTTAATAGCCGGGTGACGCAAAAGTAGAGCCTCCATGTCCGATCTGCCGACCTCCTCCCGCTTCGCCCTCCTGCGCAACGCCTTTCTCTCGGGCCTCATGCTGCTGGCTCCGCTCTTCATCACCTTTTGGGTGTTTCTATTGTTGTTTGAAAAAATCGGCGGCGGCTTCCGCGACTACTTTTTCTTTTTTGTGCCGAGCTCCCTGCGCGAACACCCGAGCCTCGCCATCGTCTGGAATGTTCTCGCGACTATCATCGTCGTCACGCTGATCACGCTGCTCGGCTACGTCTCGCGCTACGTGCTTGGAAAATATTTCGGCGGACTCGCCGAACGCTTTATCCAGACAATCCCCGGTGTGAGCGGCGTCTATAACACCGTGAAGCAAATCGTCTCCACCTTCAGCACGCAAAACCGTAACCTCTTCAGCAAAGTCGTGCTGGTAGAATTCCCCCGCAAGGGCGCGCATACCCTCGCGTTTCTCACCAGCAAAACCCAGGGCGAGGCACAGGCACGCGTCGGTCAAGAGCTGTGGACCGTCTTCGTGCCCACCACGCCCAACCCCACCGGCGGTTACCTGCTGCTGATCCCGAAAGACGAGATCATCGAGCTGGAAATGAGCGTTGGCGATGGCATGAAGTTGGTCATCTCCGGCGGCGCCGTCGTGCCGCCTTGGCCCCCGATCAAAGGCCTGCGCCCGCCGATCAGCCTACACTAAACGCCACCGCCCCAGCCAAAACGTCCGCAGCGGAAGGCACGCACAAACTCCTCCCATGGCCGGCCCCAGCCTTACCACGGACGCCCTCGTGCTGCTCAAGCGGCCGCCCACCGATTCATTTCAAAGTTTCACCGTCTTCTCCGCGGAGCACGGTTTACTGCTCGTCCTCCACCGGATCGCGAAGAAAAACTCCGCGAACTCCGCCGCCCTCGATCTCTTCGACGAAACCTCGTTCATCCTCGAAACCGCCAGCCAGGGCCAAACTTGGTTCGTGAAAGAGGCGCGCTTGCTCCAGCGCTTGCCCGGCCTCGGTCGCAGCTACGAGACGCTCCAGGCCGCCTCCGCCCTCGCCCAACTCGTCGCACGCAACACCGTGCACGAGGAAAGCCGAGCGCCGGTTTACGCGTTGCTGCGCGAGGCCTTCGCCGCCCTCGCCGCCTCCCCGCGACCCGACATCGTGCAGTTAAAAAGCCTCTACCGCTTCGCCCGCGACGAGGGTTATCCGGTCAAGGAACAATGGCTCCCCGCGCTTCCGGCGGTGGACCGCTCCGCCGCCACAGCGCTGCTCAGCCAGCCGGTGGCGGGGCAAACCACCGAACCGGCCTTTGTCGCTAAACTCCAGCGCGCTTTGGAAAACTACCTGCGCGAGCACACGGAAATCCTGCTGGATTGACGCGCCCGCCTTCGTCCTAAAACGTCGCCCACCGTGGAATTCTCCCTCGATCAACGCACCGCCGCGCTCGGCGTCGGAGAGTTTGCCGGCTTCATCGTCGGCCCGCGTGGCGACAGCGGCGTCGGCGGCGCGCAGGGCATCTGGCGCGCGCAGCTCGGCACGCACTGGCACCAGCAACTCCGCGCGCAGTCAGCCGATGTCTCTGGCGCGCAGTTCGAGGTCACGATCAACGGCCGCGTTTTTCACCGCGGTTGGACGCTTACGCTGAATGGGCGCATCGACCAAATCCTGCCCGGCGACACCGGCCCGATCCTGCGCGAAATCAAAACCGTCACCCGCGCGCTGCCGATCGACGAACACGAGTTGCGCGCGGAGTACCCGGAGTATTTTGCTCAACTCGCCGCCTACCTCGCGTTGACCACGCTGGCCGATCCGGCAGCAAAACCACGCGGCGAACTCGTCTTCGTCGAAGTCGACAGCGGCCTCGCCCAGACCGTCATTTTCAACGCGACCGACGACCACGGCTTCCGCGTGCAGCTGGAGCGCGTGGCGGAGTTTCTCGACCTGCGGCTCGCCGCGCGCACGCGACTGCAAACCCTGCGCTACAGTCCGGCCTTCACCGCGCTGCGCCCCGGCCAGGAGCTCGTGCAAGCAGAACTCTCGGCGGCGTTGGGCGCCAACGCCGCCGAGATAGGGCGAACCGTCCCCGGTGAGCCGCGGCTCGGCGAGACGCCTCGCCCTACCCACGATCAATCGTCGTACCTCGACACACCAACGAAGCCAGTCGTGTTTTTCGAAGCGCCGACCGGTTTCGGCAAAACCGGCGTCACCCTCGAATGCGCGCTGGAGCAGATTCGCGCGGGCCGCTTCGAGCGCCTGCTCTACCTCACCAGCAAAGCCACCGGCCAACTCCACGTCGCCGAGACGCTCGCGCGCATGACCGCGCTGCCCGGCGGCGGCTCCGGCGTCATGGCCTGGCAAGTCCGCAACAAACGCGAACACTGCATCCACCACACCTATCATTGCTCGCGCGACGTCTGCCCGCACCTCGCCCAGCTCGAAACAAAATGGCCGCGCAGCGGGCTCTCGCGTTTCTATCTTTTCAATAACGAACCACGCGACATCGAGTCACTCCGCGCCGCAGGCCGCTCCGTCTCGATCTGCCCCTACGAAATCACCCGCGCCGCCCTCGCCTTCAACGACGTATGGATCGGCGACTACAACTACGTTTTCTCCCCGGCCAGCCGCAGCCTCTTCTACGACCAGCAGGGCTTCAATCCGGCGCGCACACTGCTCGTGATCGACGAGGCGCACAATCTGCCCTCGCGCGTCGCCGACGTCTACACGCACCGCTTCACCCACACTGAGGCGATGATCGTCGCCGAAACGTTGCAACGCACGCACGCACCGAACCGGCTCGTACAGGCATGGAATCACTGGACGCATTTTCTTTCGCAATGTCCCGCCTCCGACGGCCTCGCACTCGCCGACGAGGATGACGCCCGCCACCTGCTCGAAGCCGTCGCGGGCCTCGTCACCACGACCGCGCTCGACGCCGACGCGCTCGGGCCGGACGTAATGGAGCCGCTCTGGCAAACCGCTTCCTTCGCCGACGAACTCGCCAACATCGCCGTGCCGCGCCTCTGGTGGAGTCCATCGCCGGGGGAACTCACCGCCACCTGCCTCGACGCCTCCGCCGCCATCGGCCCCACGCTGCGCAGCTTCGGCGCGGCCCTGCTCGTCTCGGCCACGTTGACGCCAACCGACACCTTTGCAGCTGCCTGCGGGCTCGCCGAACCGCCCACGCAGGAAGCCGAACCACACGCAACCGCTCCAGTGCGGTTGGGCCGTCTGGGTAAACGCGAGACGCGCCAGCTCTTCAGCCAGCTCACCTCGGGGGCCGAGCTCTTGAAAGTTGAGGAAGCCGCCGCCAGCGCCGCGCCCCGCCTCGTGCGCGCGCACGCCCCGTGGCGCGATCACGCCTACGCCATGGCGATCGATCTACGTGTCGACACCTCGTTTCGTCAACGAACCATCCACTATGCGCAAACCGCCGCCACCGTCGTAAAACTCCATGCGGCCGCCCGGAGCGCCGTCGCCGTTTTCTTTCCCAGCTACCGTTACGCCGAGTCGATCCAACGCACCTTGCGTGAAAGCGGTTCGCTCCTCCGCGTGGCGATGCAACCGCGTCAGGCCGATCTCGTCGCGCAAAACACCTGGGTGGCAGAGTCTCTCGCACAGGCCGACGCGTTGTTTCTCGTGCTCGGCAGCAGTTTTGCCGAGGGCATCGATCTGCTCGGCGGCCGCGTGAGCCACGCGATGGTCGTCGGTCCGGCGCTGCCCGAAGTGAACCCCGTGCAAAAGGCGCGCCTCGCCGAAGCTGCGCCGCTCGGACGCGACGAAGCCGTTCGCCGCGTCTACCAAGCGCCCGGTATCCAAAAAGTGAATCAGGCGCTCGGTCGGCTCGTGCGCGCGCCCGGCCAAAGCGCGCGGGTGCTGCTGCATTGCCGACGCTTTGCCGAGCCGAGTTACTCGGCCTTGCTCGCCGACGAATACCGGCGCGGCACGCCGATCACGACCGAGGAAGACTTGGACCACTGGCTAGCCCGCGATACCGCCTGAGTCATTCGCGGCCCCGGCCAACGCGTTGCGGGAGTTCAAAACGGTTAAGTCCGGGCTCATTTGGCCGATAGAGAAATTGCATGACTGTCATCAATCCACAGCCGGCGGAACTCTTGCAACTGGCGCAACAGCTTCCGGCCTCCCCCCAGATCCTGCTGAAACTCAGCGTCATGATTGATAACCTCAACTGCACGCTTGAAGATATTGCCCAGCTACTCCGGCGCGACGCCACGCTCGCCGCCCGCATCATTCGCATCAGCAACAGCGCGGTTTACGGCAGCCATGCCAACATCAGCTCCGTTGAAGAAGCCGTCGGACGCGTTGGATTTTCCGAGATTTTCCGCCTGACCGGTCTGGCTGCTGCGACTCAGCTCACGCGCGAACACCTGCCTTTCTACGGCCATAACGGCGAGCAACTCCGCGACAATACCATCGTCACCGCCCTCGCCGTCGAGGCGCTCGCTCGGCAGGTGAAGATGGATTCCCGTTACGCCTACGCCACCGCCCTGCTGCGCTCGATGGGCAAGCTCGTGCTCGACCGCTTCGTGAAAAAACACCTCACGCCCATGCAGCATTACAACCGCTCCGGTATGCCCACCCTCTTGACGTGGGAGGAAAACATCCTCGGTTGCAACAACGCCAACGTCGCCGCGCTGATCTTGGAATCATGGAAATTCCCTGCCTCGATCACCGAACCAATAAAACAGCACTACTTGATCGAACCACCCACCGGAGCCCACTCCCGAGTCACCTACCTGCTCAACCTCGCCAGTGGCGTCGCCTGCGACCTCGGTTTCCCTCTGCCAGGTGAGGCGAACTACTGGGAATCCGCCGACAAGAAAATCACTGAAGCAGGCCTGACCGGCGTCAACCTCCTCACCGCCGGCGAGGAAGCATGGGAGTCGTTTGAGAGCATGCGCGATTCGCTCTGACGGAGCCCGCGCCCTGCGGTCGACCTACGAGGGTCAGACCAAAAAATCGACAGCCCAACAACAGCTCCCTGCCGTAAACGGCACAGAGCTACCTGCGCGTAAATCGCCGATGGACTTGCCAGAGAAACCTCATTTAGCTTGGCTTTACGTCCCGTCCAATCGCCTCCGCCATGTGACTTTCACGCTTGGCGGTGCCCCCTTTTTTTTCAAAATAAACCATCAAACGCTAGGCATGCCAATTTTACCCACTCCCTTCACCCATCGCTTCGCCTCACTGAGTTTGGCGCTGGCGCTCAGTCTCGGCTCCGCCTTTGCCGCCCAGACTTGGCATATCGCCGACACCGGCGATGACAAAGCCGACGGCACCTCGCCCAAAACCGCATTCCGCACCTTTAAAAAAGCCTCCTCCCAAGTTCAGCCGGGTGATACCGTGATCGTAGGCGATGGCATTTATACCGACGAGGAGAGCGGCAACGGTAGCGCGATTATCTCCATTGACCAAGCAGGCCGGCCCGACGCCTGGACCACGTGGAAAGCGGCGCCCGGCGCACACCCCGAATTACGCCCCACCGGCTGGCACGGCATTTTAATCAAGGGCTCGTACATTATCATCGATGGATTGAACGTCCGTGGAGCCAACGATTCCATCGCCCTCATCCAAGCGTTTAACGATGGCCATATCCGCGAAAAAGACGGGAAAAGCTATTCAGGCGATCCACGCTTCAACACCAACGGCATCTCTATTGATGGCCGCAAGAATCCCCGCGACCGCAAACCACACCATATCATCATCCGCAACTGCACCGTCTCGAAGTGCCCGGGCGGCGGCATCTCCGCGTTCGAATTCGATTACCTCACCGTTGAAGACTGCCGCGTCTTCGAAAACGCGTGGTACATGCGCTACGCTGGCTCCGGCATCACCACCCTCAATAACTGGGCCTTCGATGAAGCTCCGGGCTACCACGTCATCATCCAGCGCAACCTCATCTGGAGCAACAAATGCCTCGTGCCCTGGCTGGCCATTGGCAAACACAGCGACGGCAACGGCATCCTCTTCGATGTCACCGACGGCAAATCCAGCGGCGCCGCCAATCCCAACGTCGAAACCGCCGCCAACCCCACCGGTGCCTCCACCACAGCCGACCCTAACGCCGCCTCCTTCAACCCCGAGCGCCCTGTATGGAAAAACCGCGCCCTCATCGCCAACAACATCAGCGCCTATAACGGCGGCTCCGGTATCCATACTTTCCGTACACGACACGTCGATATCATCAATAACACCACTTACTGGAACGGCTGCGTCGTCGGCTACGAAGAGCTTTTCCCCAACCGCTCCGAAGACATCGTTATCCTCAATAACATCATGGTCCCGCGCCCTGGGGCCAAAGTCACCGCCAATAGTAAGAACAAAAATATCCGCTGGGATTACAACCTCTACGCCATCGCACAAAAAACTTTCAAAGGCGAGCACGACATCGTCGCCGATCCCCAGTTTGTGAAGATCGCCGCCGATCTGCGCGAGGCCGACTTCCGCCTGAAAAGTGACAGCCCCGGGCTCAACAGCGGCACAGACGACCTCGCCCAACCCACCGACATCGCCGGGGAAAAACGCCCCGCAGGCAAAGGCCGCGACCGCGGCGCTTACGAGCAGTAATACCAACGTCCCTTTGTTTTTAGCCATCGATAGGGCGAAGCGTCCCTGCCGAGCCGCGGCTCACCGGGACGGTGACGGACGGTCGCTTCGCTCGGTACGCCCTACCCCCCCAACCTCGAATC
>Ga0209181_10007006_pt1 | contig 15609 bp, 13 predicted proteins | sample MAT05_FD_187208 | JGI IMG/M metagenome (GOLD analysis project Ga0209181, IMG submission 187208) | Freshwater microbial communities from Lake Fryxell liftoff mats and glacier meltwater in Antarctica - MAT-05 (SPAdes) (version 2) | ecosystem: Environmental > Aquatic > Freshwater > Ice > Liftoff... | reverse complement strand
CTCTGCAATTCAGAATCTCGAAGAGGTGCACCGCACGTTCAGGGCTGCGGCGTAAGTAGCTGAAATCAATGATAGTTCAACCCGTTCGGCGCTCTAGCGTTTCCTATCCGCTGGACTTCAACGCTGACGGCATGGTCGACGTGAGCTGGTACAGCGACGACGACAAGGCGACGGCCATCTGGCTGATGACCGCGACCGAGGTCCTCTTGCCCGGGCAATTCATTCCGGGACCGCCCGGGGACGACTGGACGCGGGTGTGGTCCTCCGATTTCAGCGGCGACACCATGGCTGATCTGTTCTGGCGCAACAGGGTGACCCAGGATGTCGCGGTGTGGTTGATGAACGGAACGGAGCTCTTCCTGGCGGGGCCCGAGATCCCGCCGCCGCTCGGCGCCGGCTGGACGGCAACGAACACGGGAGACTACAACGGGGATGGGATGGTTGATGTGTTCTGGCACAACCCCACGACGAGCTCCTTCTCGGTCACGTTGATGAACGCGACAGCGCCGCTCCTGCGCGGGCCGGCGCTGCCCAGTCCGCTCGGGGACGGCTGGGCCCCGATCAACGCGCAAGAGTTCAACGCCGACGGGATGACCGATATGCTCTGGTACAACGCCACGACGCGGTCCATGGCCATCTGTCTGATGGCCGGGACCGAGCTGCTCCTCGTGGGGCCGGAGATCCCCGCTCCCCCGGGCGACGGCTGGATCCTCGCGCCGGCAGGGGATTTCAACGCCGATGGGCTGGGCGACGTGCTCTGGGAGAACCCGGCGGCACATCTCTTCTCCATCTGGCTGATGGCCGGGACAGAGGTGCTCTTGCGCGGGCCCGAGCTCCCGGGGCTGGGAGGGCCCTGAGCCCCATAGGTGTTAACCAGCGTCCCGTGGCCGTGGCCGTGGCCGTGGCCGTTCCCCCGTGTACCGATCCGGATCGGGACACGGGCAGGTCGGCCACGGCCACGGCCACGGCCACGGGAAGAACCTGGTTAACACCTATGGGGGGACGGGCCCCCGGGGGATGGTGGATCCTGACGGAGGTGGAGATCGCGATCGAGCCGCACGAGGTCTATCGGCCTGACGTCGTGGGGTGGCGGCGGGAGCGAATGCCCGAGATACCCCAGGAGTCCCCGATCTCGCTCCGGCCAGACTGGATCTGCGAGGTGCTCTCGCACTCCAGTGCTCGGAACGATCTGGTGAAGAAAATGCGCGTTTACCACCGCGCCTCCGTGCCGCACTACTGGATTGTCGATCCTGACCGCGAGACGCTCTCGGTGTACCGGTTCACGGCGGACGGGTATCTCATGGCGCTGATGGCCGAACCGGGGGAGCCCGTGAGGGCGGAGCCGTTCGGCGATGTGGAGCTCGACGTGGGTGCTCTGTTCGGCGACGAAGAGGGTTGACCGGGGCGCCGCGGGGCGCGAGCTGCTACGGAGCAGACAGGCCCCGGGAACTCAAGGTTGATCAGCCGAAACCGCTCCGATACATGTACGGTGGCCTAACCGGGTGAGAGGGAGTAAATCCGTGGGGAGAAAGAGCATACTGGGATCGTTCGTGCGCGGCATGGAACGCGCGGCAGCGCGCAGCGCCGCCGATTCACGCAGGCGTGGGCAACGCGCGGAGGCGATGCAGAGCCGCGCTTTCGAGCGGGAGCTGATCCGGCGAGAGCGCGACGCAGAGCGGGATCGAGTTCGGGAGCGACGCGAAGCCGAGCGAGCTGCCATCGTAGAGGAGCGCGACCAGGCACAGCGGCTGAAGCAAGATGCCAAAGAGGCGCAGCTCAGGGCCTGGCAGATGGAGTGCGAGGAGCACCAGGAGCGCGAGCAGGAGATCGAGCGGATCGCGAACGATTCTCCGGAGGTCGAGGATCGTAACCAGCTTTTCGAAGAGCTCCAGCAACGGCGCGAATTTGAGCAGGATCCGTTCGTGGCCCCGACGCCGCGGAGGAGCAAGCGTAGGGAAGTCGAAGTCGAAGCCGAGGCCGTCGAAGAGATCCGGGTGGCCTCTGCGCGCTTTACGCCACGCGTTCGCGACTACCGGATGGCGCAGCTCGCAGGAACGTTCGTCTCCTTGCTAGGGCTCGGGATGGGCTTCTCTGAGATGGAGAGCGTCCATTCGGCAGCCCTACCCTTCATGGGATTAGGCCTGGGAGGCGTCATCATCGCCCAATGGCTCTGCTCGCAAGCACGAGCACGTCAGTATGCCGACTATATGCGCGGGATTGAGCAGGGAGTTCATGATCGGCGGCGGCTCGCGCTCGAAGAGCTTGGTCACCACGACGAGGAGAGAAATCGAACTGCGCTGACCAAGGCTACCGCCGAGTACGAGACGGCAACCGCATCGGCCCATGCTCGGTTCGTCCAGGACGAGGCGCAACGACTCGACGCCATCCGCGAACTGCGTGACGGGCAGAGCGCGCGAATTCGCGAGGTTCTGGACGGTCTATTTCCGCTGGAGCTACCCATCCCGTGCAAGGTCAAGATCCGGGCAAGCTCTGCCAGCACGGTCGCCCTCGACATTGACGTTCCCGAGCCGACCGCCCTTCCAACGAACGAAGCCAAGCTGCTGGCGAATGGCAAAGTGTCCTACAAGGACAAGACAGAAAAGCGCTTGCACGAGCAGTATCTTCGCCTCGTCACGGGCTCGGCAATCCGACATGCGTCCGAGGTGATGCTCAACGTTCCGACCTGCCAAGCGGTCGAGCTTCACGTGTGGCGGACACTGCGAGATCTGTCCGTGGGGAATATGAAACGCAGCCGAGTCATCGAGGCCACGTTCGACTACGCGACGCTCGCGCCGATGTCGATGGATGCCATCGATCCTTCGGCGGCGCTCAAGCATTTTCGGCACCGGGTCAATCTGGATCGTGGGAAAGATCTCCGGCCGCTGGACGAAGCCGAGGCGAAGTGAGCGTTCACGCGGAGTGAGAGCATCCACCGCGCGAAATGGCTTGGTGCTGAAAGAGGTGTGGCGAGCAGGCGCGAGCGCCTTGGTCATGGCTTGATTCGCTACCGCTCCGACCGCTCGTTTGGCAGAGTTACTGGCCTTGGAATGCCCCCGCTCTATCGCGACGATCACGCGCTGTTCGCGCTTGGCACAGTCTCCTCGAGGAGTAAGATCGAGTCATGCCTCGAAGGATCCCCGCCTCTTTACGCCCAGCCCTCACGGCGTACGCCGCGCGCCTTCGGCCCATTTTCGGCGAACGTCTCCGCGAGCTCAGGTTGTTCGGCTCCTGCGCGCGGGGAGACGCCCACGAGGACTCGGACGTGGACGTGCTCGTCCTCGTCGACGGCCTCACGGATCTCGAGATCGGCGTTGTCGCCGGCGAGGTCGCGCCAGTGATCATCGCCACCGGCCTGCCACTTTCACCGCTGCCGATGGCCACCGAGCGCCTGCAAGCGCTGCGAAACGCCGAGCGACTCCTGGCCCACGATCTGGACGCGGAAGGCATCACGCTATGACCGGGGACAACCGCCGGAGCGCCATCGGGCAGGAGCTGCGGCAGGGCGCGTCGGCGCTGATGGCCGCGCGAGCGCTGCGGGACCTCGACCTTCACAACGACGCGCTGAGCAGACTTTATTATGCGCTGTTCCATGCGATCACCGCGCTCCTGCTGACCGAGGGAGTAGAGCCGCGCCGGCACCGCGCCCTCGCCGGGCTCCTCGGGACACATTTTCTTTCCTCCGGCGCGCTCCGCCCGGAGGATATTGCGGTGGTCAGCCGCACCCAGAGCTATCGAGATCTCGCCGACTACGAGCGTACCTGGGAGGCGACGCGTGCAATCGCCGACGCGGCGTTCGCCGACGTGGAGTCCCTGCTCACGCGCATCCACGCTCTGCTCGAGGTCGGCGGCTGGATACCGGAGCAGGGTCCGGCGCGGAAGTCAGAGGGAGAGGGCGCCACAGAGCAGAAAAAGGACGACGAGAAATAGATTCTTCGGGGCCAGCGTGAAAACGAGTAAAGCCCCATCCATGCGTCGCTTCGTCGTGATCGGCCAGAAGGCCAGCGCTTCACCCGACTTCTCGCTGATCAACCTGCCCGCGTCGAGCGGGCGCCTCGACGTGCTCTTGCGCTGTCTCCGCGCGGCGCTCCTGTTCTCTCATGGGCTGCGGCGCGACACCGTCGTTTATCTGGTCCTGCTCGGCGGACCGCGGGCGCCGCGGGTCCTCCGGGTCGAGGGGGCGACAGCGCGCTTTTTACGGCCCGATGAGCGCAGCCTCGCCGTGATGGCGCAAAAGGCCCTCGCCGCGCCGGTGGAGGGGCCGGGGTTCGTCACTGTGCGTCCGGGGATCGCGGTGGCCGAGGGTGGGCTCGACGTGGTGCTGGCCGACCTCGGGGCTGCCGCGGTCTACCGGCTCGAAGAGGGCGCGACCGATCTTCGCGAGGTGGCCCTGGAGGCGCCGGATAGCGCCTTTTTCCTCGGCGATCACCTGGGGTTTGACGAGATGACGCGCGCCGCCCTCGATGGCCTCGCGGCGACGGCTGTCGGCGTCGGCCCCGTGAGTGTTCACGCGGACGACGCCGTCACGCTCGTCACCAACGAGCTCGATCGACGAGAGAGCCTCAGCCGTCCGCGGTGATCTTGCGGATCAGGTCGAGGATCACCTCGTCGGCCTTGTCGTTGTCGACCTGGCAGGTGCCCGCGGCGTCGTGCCCGCCGCCGTCGTACTCCAGCATCTCCTCGCCCACGTTGGTCTTGGAGCTGCGGTCGAGGATCGATTTGCCGGTGGCGAGCACGGTGTTCTGCTTCTTGAGGCCCCAGAGCACGTGAATCGAGATGTTGCACTGCGGATAGAGGGCGTAGATCATGAAGCGGTTGCCCGCGAAGATCGTCTCCTCGTTGCGCAGATCGAGGATGACGAGCTTGCCATGCACCGTGGAGCAGCGCTGGAGCTGCTCGCGGAACCGCGCCTCGTGATCGTAGTAGAGATCGACGCGCTCCTTGACGTCGGGGAGCGCCAGGATCTCCTCCACCGAGAGGGTCAAGCAAGCGTCGATGAGGCGCATCATCAGATCGTAGTTGGAGATCCGGAACTCGCGGAAGCGGCCGAGCCCGGTGCGCGCGTCCATCAGGTAGTTGAGGAGCACCCACCCTGTGGGGTTCAAGATCTCCTCCTGGGAGAACTGGGCGGAGTCGGCCTTGTCCACGGCCTCCATCATCTCTTCCGGGACGTCGGGGAAGCGCTCTTTGCCGCCGTAGTGGAGGAAGACGACGCGCGCGGCCGAGGCGGCGTGCGGGTCGATGATGTGGTTCTCCCGATCGCCGACGCGGAGCTTCTCGCTGCTGTGGTGATCGAAGGCGAGGTGGACGCCCTCGCAATAGGGCAGGTTGGTGGTGATGTCCCGTGAGCTCACCGGGACGCGCCCATCCTGCATGTCCTTCGGGTGCACGAACTTGATCTCGTCAATCAAATCGAGCTTCTTCAGGAGGACGGCGCATACGAGCCCGTCAAAATCGCTCCTCGTCACCAGCCGATATTTGCTCGTCGTCATGAAACTTCCTCGCTCGGGGCCGGCCCGGCGCCGGATTCGGAGCGGGGAGCTTAGACGGTCCGCCCCGCCTCTGGGAAGCCTGGAAGCGGCCTCGGCAACAGGTCGGCGTTCCGGGCCAGCGAACGAGCGCACAGGGGCGCACCTCGACCCCTACGGGACCCTGACCTAAGCTCGCGCCGATGCGACGCTTCAACACCGCCGGCCCGTGCGAACCGTCACGGCACTACATGATCCCGCCGCTCTCGCGGCTGCCGGAGGCGTTCGATCTCGTCGACCAGGGCGACTACTTCGCGCTGCACGCGCCGCGGCAGACGGGCAAGACGACGACGCTGCGCGCCCTGGCGAAGGAGCTCTCCGCGGCCGGGAAATTCGCCGCGATTCACTTCACCTGCGAGGAAGCCGAGCCGGCGGGCGATGACTTCGCGACCGCCGAGCCGATCGTACTCTTCAACCTTCGCCGGAACGCCGAGGCGCTCCCGGCGCAAGAGCTTCGTCCGCCGACCGTCTGGCCCGAAGCGCCCCCAGGCTCGCGTCTCGGCGCCGCGTTGGGCGCATGGGCAGAGGCGTGCCCGCGCCCGCTCGCGCTGTTCTTCGACGAGATCGACGCGCTCCAGGGCGAGAGCCTGCGCTCGGTGCTGCGCCAGCTTCGCGCTGGGTTCCCGGATCGACCGGGGAAATTCCCGTGGAGCGTGGCCCTGTGCGGCCTGCGCGATGTGCGCGATTACAAGGCGGCAAGCGGTGGCGACGCGACGCGCATGGGCACGTCGAGCCCGTTCAACGTGAAGGTCGCCTCGCCTCGCCTGGGCGATTTTTCGGAGGCGGAGGTCCGCGCGCTGTACGCCCAGCACACGGAGGAGACCGGACAAGTCTTCACCGAGGAGGCGCTCGCTCGGCTCTTCGATCTGAGCCGGGGGCAGCCTTGGCTCACCAACGCGCTCGCGCGCGAGATCATCGAGAAGATGCGCGTCTTGCCGCCGGAGATGATCACCATCGAGCACGTCGAGCAGGCGAAAGAGCGGCTCATCCTCGAGCGCGCGACGCACCTCGACTCGCTCGCCGCCCGCCTTCAGGAGCCGCGGGTGCAGCGCATCCTTCAGCCCCTGCTCGCGGGCGAGGTGCTGATGGGCGACGCGTACAACGATGATCGCGCCTATGTGCGCGATCTCGGGCTCGTGGCCGCGAACAGCCCGCTCCGCGTCGCCAACCCGATCTACCGGGAGGTCATCGTCCGGGTGCTCTCCGCCTTCGTACAGGACAACGTCACCGCCGATCCGCGGAGCTTCGTGCGGCCCGACGGGAGGCTCGATTTCCCCCGACTGCTGGCAGAGTTCGTGGAGTTCTGGAAGGAGCACGGCGAGGTCCTGGAGGGCGGGATGAGCTACCACGAGGTCGCGCCGCAGCTCGTGCTGATGGGGTATCTTCAGCGCATCGTCAACGGCGGTGGGACGATCGATCGGGAGTATGGCGTCGGGCGCGGGAGGATCGATCTCTACGTGCGTTGGCCCTACCAGGGAGCCCCGGGGAAGCGGGCTTTGCAGCGCGAGGCGATGGAGCTGAAGGTCTGGGCCGAGGGCAAGCCCGATCCGCTGGCGAAGGGGCTTGTGCAGCTCGAAAAGTACCTGAACGCGCTGGGTTTGCAGGAGGGGACCTTGGTTGTCTTCGACCGGCGGCCGGAGGCGGGCGCGATCGAGGAGCGGACGCGGTTCGAGGAGGCTCGGACGGCCAAGGGATATGCGGTGAGGGTGCTGCGGGGCTGAGGGCGGTCCACGTCCTCGGATTTTAATGCCTGTGACACCATGTGCGGAGAAGGTCGTAGCGGCTGCACTGGAACGTGTTGCTACTGATTTTGAGTCTCGCGCATCGGCGAGCTTGAAATCAAAAGTCTGATGGGCGGGCGCCGGCGCGGCACTCTGCCGATATGGCCGAGATCGCGGTCAAGCGATCTCATGGCGCTTCCCAGACGGCACCCAGCTCCTCGACAAAGGCGCGTTCTTCGCTCTGGAGGCGCTCGGCGCGGACTTGTAGCAACGACCATGTTCGGTCGGCTCCCGCAGGGCACGGAGCCAGGAGATTTTGTCGAAGTAAATCGCTGGATATAGACTGGAATAGACCGGGTGTCGTCGTGGACAGCTCGAGCGCCCAGGCGCGGACGTCCTTCAGTTCCTTGTCGGTGGCCAGAACGCGGTTGGCCAGATCCTCCGCGGACTGGTCCGTGAACAAGCGGTGCAGTGAGCTCGTGCCCTGCGCGCCATAAAGCCGTTGTTGTTTGTCCCCGCCGACCTCCCGATCGCCCGCGCGGGCCATCACCAGGATTGCAGCACGCGAGCGCACCGCGTTCGGTCGCAGCTTATGAAGCGGTGCGACATACGGCTTCTTGATCCAGTCGAGCTGGCGTGTCCCACGAATGAGCTCCTCGATCTGGTTGAACTCCGCACGGAGCTGGCCGCTGTTCATACCCGTGAAATGCTCGTTGTAAGTACTCCAGAAGAACCACTGTCGCAGGAGCCCGGCAGCGTCCTTCAGTGTGTCGCCACCAACCCGATGCGCTGCCCTGATCAAGGCGACAAGCTGGTAGACGTAGGGAAGGCTACCTGGACCATACACGCCAAATGTCTGGAGCACCTCCGCCACCGGCTCGAAGAGGTCCGGCAGAGTGCGCAGGAGGGCGCGATCCTCTTTGGAACGCAGCTTTTCCTGAATCCCCTTCGCTCCGGTCTTATAAAGGTCGAGGTCCCAGACGGCCTTGAGTGCAGCGATTAATGTTTTGCGCTCTATCCCGTCCCAGCCGACAGAGGAGAGCTGATCCACCACCGTTGCCAGCTCCTTATTGAAGCTGAACGCGTCTCCGAGCGTACGAGCATGCACCATGTCCCCCTCGTCCAGGTCTTGTCCATGGGAGTTGACGCGTGTGAACGCCTGGGTGACGAGCTCTTGATCGTCGGAGACCAACGGCATGACAGGAATGACGTAGTCGCGGAACCGGCTTTCCAGACGGCGCGCCTCGGCGAGGAGATTGTTGTGACCCGTTTTGGTGAGCTGCGTACGAAATTCGAAGAAGAGGTCATCGTCCAGAAGGACCGACAATGGCATCCATGTGGGCGGGATCATCTGGTGACCATGCCTCAAACAGAATCTCAGATCTTTACCGGGTTTCGTCTCCAGGTCGAAGTAGATGGGCCACCGGCGCTCCTCTGCGTCTCGCTCCAGCCCGTCAGGAAGCGTCATGAGCGCAGTGTACAGGGTTGTCACCCGTTGCAAGCCGTCGACGAGATAGTTGCGAATGGTTCCCGCCGCGGCCTCTGGAAGCTGGCACGGACCGATCTTGGTCGTGACCTGGATGCCCTTATCGGGCTTGGTCCGCCACACCAGGAGGCTGCCAATCGGGATCCCCTGCCAGATGCTGTCCATGAGGAGGAGACGATCATCATCGGACCAAACGTAGCCACGCTGAAACTCCGGAATCTGAATCGTTCCGTCACGCACCTCCTGAAGCAGCTCGGAGAGCCGTGGAAGGGCGGGCGTGTCAAACATTCGTCCCATGACCAGAGCACTCCCCAGAGGCTCTCGACGAGCCTCTCGCGCCACGTCCGAGCAGCGGGATCCTCGGCAAAGACACCATGAAACCAGCGATCATCTAACTTCATATCCGCGTAGAGCTCGGCAACGTTTGCTCCGAAGCCGCGGTTCAGGCAGTGGCGAAACGCAACGTTCTGCAATCCTTGGAAGAGGGCGGGCAGCTCGTGCTCTTCGAGCCAACGCACCCTTCGCCGAGGTTTGCTTTTAAGGGCGATATTAGCCCAGAGGACGAGCCGGATCGCGCGCAAACGCTGGGCCGCGTCTCCCTGAAACAGGAGCTGATCCAGCGTGACCATCATCCCAGCTTCTGCTCTTTACCGCGGAGGTGCGCCTGGGCCAGCTCCCGCAGGAGACGCTGCTCGTCCGTAAAGGCCGTGCGGAGGTGGCGGCTCTTGGGGAGGCCGTTCCTGTCGAACTCCACGGCTTCGGTGTGGCTTATCCCTCTCTCGTCCTGATCGACCCAGTAGAGGATGACCCGCGAAGGATCGAGGCCCTCCTTGATGGCGAGCTGTATCCCGAGGAGCAAGGGACGCGCGTGGGTCTCCAGGATGATGACGGGCGGATCCTTTTCCATCGCAATCCTGGCGAGGTGCCTGGCGAGCTGAATCTGAAGATCGTCGTGGAGGTGCGTCGTCGGCTCTTCCATGGCCAGGTACGTCTTGCCATCGGGCCGCGTCGGTGTACGACGCGACGCGAGCGCGACGAGGATCGGGAGGAGCTGGGCCATGCCTTCCCCGGTCGAAGACAGCGGGATGGATAGCTCCGGCGCGTCGCTCGGGGGCAAGAGCCAGCTCCACCTCTTCGCTCCAATCGGCTCGCGCCGAAGGTCACGCTTGACCTCGGCGCGGAGCCAGTTCTCGACCTCAGTGGAGGCCGCGCGATCGTAGAGCAGGATCTCCTGCGCCTCCTTGCCGTTAACCGAGAGGGCCGGCGGCGCGCCGCTCTCTTCGATCGTCGACTCCAGCTTGGAGCGGACCGCCGAGAGGTACTGGACGTGCCCCCGGATCTCCAGCAAGCGGCCCCTCAGCTCGCGAAACAGCGACGACGACGGCGGCGGCGCTTCGAGCGGCACGAGCCCCGGCGAACACGACCGTTTCGACGCGCTCGGCCCCTTCCGGCGGCGCCACGTCCGGTACCTTGGGGTCTCCGTACCAGCCCATCGGGCGAGTCAGCCCCGGCTCGGCGTGATCCGTCACCAACAGCTCTTCGACGCGCACCCGATCGAGGCGGTCGACCTCGTGAAGGCCAATCCTCCAGCCAGCCTCGAAGCCGTCATCCCACCTGAGCGTGAGTCTCAGGTATTTCAACTCCCGATCGCGGGCGTTCAGGATATCGAGGAAGGCCGTTTGACCCCCCGCGTCGCCGGTGAGATCGAACGGGCTCCTGGCGGATTCGGCCAGCGAGTCGTGCAGGATGCCGACGAGGCGGACGACGGAGCTCTTGCCCGCGTTGTTCTTGCCGTAGATGAGCGTCAGCGGACGGAGCTCGACGTCAAGGCCACGCTCGAAGGCGCGGTAGTGCTCGACGACGAGTCTCGCGGGGACGAGGTGGGGCAGGCGCGAGAGACGGGGAGCGAATCGACATGGAGAATCTCGTTGGTGACAACCTGCCGAGCGAGCAGGAGATCGAGGACCTGAAGACAGAGATTGCCGTCATCCTGCTCAAGGCGCGCAGCTTCGGTATCGTCCTCGATACGGACGATCGGATCCGCCTGATCCGGGCGCGCAAGGGCGCGGATCACGTGGTCGAGCGCGTCCACGAGCTCGCCGTGAAGTACAACGTCGCTCTGCCCGGTATCCCGCTCCAGGGCATGCAAGACGATCTCGCGCTGGTGCGGATGCTCCGCCCCGTGCACTCGGCGCTGAAGGACGTGATCACCGTGGTCGACGACACGGAGGGGCAGGCGGCGTCGGAGGCGTGGGAGGCCTTCCTGGCCTATTATGCGACGCTGAGCGGGATGGCGACGCGCCTTCCCACCCTGGCCGCCGAGCTGAAGGAAGTGGCGACGTTCATGCGCACGTCGCGGCCCCGGAAGGCGGCCGCCGCGGCGGTCGCGGGTCCGGCAAAGCCAGTGGATCCGGCGAAGCCGGTGGATCCGGCGAAGAAGATCGACTGACACGCAGAGGCCATGGCGTGACGACAGCCGCCGATCGCGGCGTCGTCACGCCATGACTTCATTTCGGGGTGGGCTTGCCGTCGTGCGGCCCGAGCGGGCGCGCGGGTGCGTCTTCCCACCAGTGGCTCCACGGCAGCTGCGCGCGGCGCTCGGGGTTGCGCGGGTAGGTGATGCGGTTGTCGGGCTTGTTCCCCTCCCCGCCCACCAGGAGCACGGCCTCGCTCGCGCTGTTGTTGATGAAGGTGTGGGCGATGCCCGTCCCCGCGGGGAACGCCGCGAGATCGCCGCGCTCCATCGGGTGGAGATCGCCGTCGATCCAGGCGTCGACGGCGCCCTCGAGGACGTAGACGAACTCTTCCTCTTTCTCCTCGGCGTGGGGATAGCTGAGTCGGTGTCCCGGCGGCAGGCGCTTGACGTGGAGACCGATGCGGAGAAGGCCCGCCACGCGGCCGATCTCGCGGCCGTGCGCGAGATCCTCGTCGCTGTCGGGGTAGCGGCCGACCGTCTCGGGGACGTCGGCGGTGCGGAGGATGAACGGAGGGCGCTTGGCGGGTTCCATGGCGGCAGCCTAACGGCTTCGTCGCTCCGATCCCCGGAGATAAGAGCGAGCTACTTCGCGGGCGCAGCAGAAGCCGAGGGCGCGGCCGAGGCCGAGGCCGAGGGCGCGGGAATGGCGCTCTTGAGCGTGGCCGTCCACGACTCGATGTAGTCGAAGGAGCCGAACCGCCACGCGGCGGCGAAGAGGACGATGAAGAACACCACGGCCGCGAAGACCCACAGGCGGGTCTTCTCGGCGTAGGGATCCGCCGTCGAGCGCGCGGCGTCCGCCGGGAGCGTGGCCACCGCGGTGAGCGAGCCGCCGAAGGGGACGTTCATCTTCGCGCTCGCGTTCACCGCCCAGCCGTTGGCGTTGAGGATCGGGCCGATGTTGCGCTCGCGCAGCTTGAGGTACGCGATCAGCATCGAGGGGCAGGAGATGAGCAGCATGATGCCGAGGATCGCGAGAGGCATCTGCCAGATCTTGAGCGAGAGGAAGCCGCTGGCGATCGCCAGGAGCACCGAGCCGATCGCGCCGATCGCGATGCCGATACCGGCGAAGATGCCGACGAACTTGGCGATGTCGAAGGGATGCTCGGGCGGGGGCGCGTGCGCGACCACCACGACCTTGGTCCCCTCGGCGGCGCTGGAGGCCGCCTTGTCTTGCATCTCCTTGTCGCGCGATGACGCGAACTTGTTGATCTGCTCGCCGATCAGCTTGCCGACGCGCCGGTACGGGAGCCAGAACGCCTCGCGGACGCTGATCGGGTGGGCGACGAGGCGGATGATCGTCGCGTCCCAGTCGTCCCCTTTGCGATCGTAGAAGATGCCGTTCCTGCCGACCGCGAGCTGGTCCGAGTCCCCGTCGGTGAACGCCGCGGCGATGGTCAGCTTCTCGCCCGTCGCCTTGCGGGTGATGTCGCAGTAGGCGAGGAACGTCCCGCTGGGCGCCGCGAGCGCGGCGTGGGCGTGGGCGTCGGCGACCTTGACGCAGAGGTCGCAGCTGCGGGCGTCGAGGTAGAGCGTGCCCGCCTGGAACACGGCCTTCTTGTGCCGGTAGAACGCGGCGAACGAGACGAAGTTGATGAGCAGCGTGTAGAGGTCGCGGTTGTAGCGGATGAGCTTGTCGACCGAGATGATCGAGTCGGCCTCGGGCGCGAGCTCCTTGTCGCGGGCGACGAGCGCGGTGATCTCCGCCTGCGCGTCGCTCGCGAGGATCGCGCGCACGCGCGCGAGGCCGAGCTTCTCCACCGAGGCGCCGGCCTCGGTCGCGCTCCACGCTTCGAAGGGCGCGAGCTTCGCCGCGAGGGTGTCCCACTCGTCCTCGGTCAACGCGGTCCGGTCGCCGAGCAGCGGCTTCACGACCTCGCTGCGGAGCTTCTTGATCGCCTCGGCCCAGGCCGGGTTCACGCCCACGTCGAGCGGCAAGGCCTTGCCCGCCGCGATGCGCGCGAGCGGGAACGCGGCCACCGCGTCGGCGTCGGCACGGAGGATTGTCGCGGCGAGCGCTGCGTAGTCGGCCTCTTCGCGGTTGAGCGGCCCGGCCGCGCGCGTGTCGAAAGCGACGAGCCGGCAGCGCGCGAAGTAGTCGCCGACCTTGGCCTTCACGGCGAGGAACACCGCCGCGGCCGCGGCCGTCGCCTCGTTCAGCGGCATCACGCGGGCCGCGTCGGACTCCGCGACCTTCCACCAGGCGGAGAACGCCGTCGCGTCGGCGAAGAACTGATCGACCTTCGCCTGCGTCACGCCGACGAGGCCGCTGCGATCGAGCTCGCTGCCGAGGCAGGCGACGATGTCCTCGATCACCTTCCTCGTCGCCTCGTCGTCAGCGGACGACGACGGGAGGACGCCGTCGCCGTTGAACCGCGTCTTGCCGAAGATCTTGGCGGTGTCCGCCGTGTCTTCGAGGGTGATCTCCTTCGCCCCCTTCTTGCCGAGGTCCTTCAAGATCTGCCGCGCCGACGCGAGCAGGCGCTTGCCCTCCTCGTGCTCGGCGTTGATGGCCGAGAGCGCGAGCGCGGGTGATCCCTTCACGATCCGACCCGGATCCTTGAGCATCGAGCACGCCCACTTCACCGCGGCGCAGAGCTCGGGAGCGCGGATGCGGCCGTCCTTGTCGGCGTCGATCAGCGCCAGCGTTTTGCGATCGAACTCGAGGCCCTCGGTCGGGCAAGCGAGGGCCACCCACAGCTTCTGATCGAGCTCTCCGAGCGCGAGCAGATCTTCGCCGCTGTCGAGCAGGACCTGATCGAACCCGCCGGCCCGGAAGAACCGCCACTTGTGCCCGCGCGCTTCGATTGCCATCTCGTCACCACCGAGCCGGGTGATCGAGCGGTTCGAGCGCTGACGCAAGAGTTTGTGCGCGGCGCGTCAGCCGCTCATTGCGCCGGGCGCTGGCTCAGGCGCTGACGCAACGATTTGATCGCGTCATCGAGCGCTTGGTTGCGGGAAAAGCAGGCTTTGACGGTTGTCTCCAGCACCACGAGGGTGCGCGTGTCCCCGATCTCCGCGGCCCGGTCGAGCAGCGCGAGCTTCTCCGCGCAGGGGGCCGCGCGGAGCGCGTAGGTGATCTGCAACGTCGGCGTGGCGCGGGCGTTGACGTCGCTGCGCACGAGCAGCGACTCGGCGCGCGCGGCGGCCTTCGATCCGCCGCGGGTGCGGACGATCTCGTAGAGCACGTCGACGCCGTCGCTGCCGACGCGGCTCGCGAGCGCTTCGAAGAGCTTGTCGACGTCGTCGCTCGCCACGAGGGCGCTCGTCACCGCGAGGTCACGCGCGGACGTCGCGAGCGCGGGATCGTGGAAGGCCGTGGGATCGTGCTCGACGAGCGCGAAAAAAGGCGCGATCCCATGCTTGAAATCGTGCGCCGCGACCGCGTTGCGGAGCTGGGCACGGGCGACGGGATCCACCGCGGAGGCCGTTGAAGGCGCGCGCGGTGGAGGCGACGGCGCCGCCACGACCTTCACTTCGGCGCTCGGGATCGCGGCCACGGCGCTCGGCGCGATCACCGCGCTCGACGACGACGCGAGCGGCGAAGGAGCCTCGATCGACGCGTCATCGGGCCCTGCGGATCGCGCCCACCACAATGAGAAGCCCAGCACCGCGATCGCGACGACACCTACCGCGGCGTAGGCGAGGCGAGCGCGCGGCGGATCGCGGGGCTTCACGGCGGCCGGCGGCGGCGCGAGATCCAGCGCTGCCGGCGCGCTGATCGCCACCATCGAGGGCACCGGCGTCGCCAGCACGCCCTCGTCGGCGAGCGCCGCTTCGAGCGCGGCGATCAGCGCGTCGGCGCTCGGGTACCGCGCGTCGGGCGACTTTTCGAGGAGGCGCATCACCACCGCCTCGACGGCCGGCGGCACCACGACGCCCGGCGCGCGCTGCGCGATCGGCGGCGGCTTCGTCGCCGCGTGGCGCTTGAAGAGCTCGACCGCGTCGGTGGTGTCGAAGGGGTGCTTGCCGCTCAGCATCTCGTAAACGACGAGGCCGAGGGCGTAGAGATCGGCCCGCGCGTCGACGAGATCCATGCCCCGCGCGACCTCGGGGGCGAGGTACGCGATCGTCCCGAAGACAGCGCCGGTGCCGGTGATCCGCTGATCGTGGAGCGAGCCGCGGCTCGGCACGGCGGTGACCAGGCGCGCGGTGTCGACCTTGGCGAGGCCGAAGTCGATGAGCTTGACCTGATCGCGTGCGCCCTCGGTCTCGATCACCATCACGTTCCGGGGCGTGACGTCGCGGTGAACGATGCCGATGGCGTGCGTCGCCGCGAGCGCGGCGGCGATCTGCTTGGCGATCCGGCCCGCGCGCGCGAGCGGCATCGGCCCGCGCTTGATCACCTCGCGCAGCGTAGCGCCGCGCACGTACTCGAGGACGAGGAAGAACGCGCCGTCC
>Ga0209181_10007003_pt1 | contig 15613 bp, 10 predicted proteins | sample MAT05_FD_187208 | JGI IMG/M metagenome (GOLD analysis project Ga0209181, IMG submission 187208) | Freshwater microbial communities from Lake Fryxell liftoff mats and glacier meltwater in Antarctica - MAT-05 (SPAdes) (version 2) | ecosystem: Environmental > Aquatic > Freshwater > Ice > Liftoff... | reverse complement strand
CCAGCGCGCGTGGTGGTTGTCTTTCACGAACTGTTTGCCAACGGGCCGCCCTGGCGATCCGCGTTCTGGCTGGGTGGTCTGCAGGCTGGCATCGCTCGGGAACTGCAGGGCCTGGCCGATGCCAGCTGGACCACCACCTCGGCCCACGCGCAATGGTTGCTGGCCAACGGCGCGGCGGCGCCGAACCTGCAGGTGGCGCCGGTGTTCAGCAACATCCCTGAAGCCTCAATATCCACCATCTGGGCGCAGCGCGACCCGACATTGGTGGTCTTCGGCGCCGCGGCCACGCGGCGGCGCGCATTGCAGGCGCTGCAACGCGGGGGCCTGGCCCAGCGCCTCTTCCGCGATCTCGGCGTGCAGGCATTGATCGAGGTGGGCGACGGCGACAGCGGCGCCTGGCGCGCACCGGGCCTGCCGCACCGCGTTGTGGGCCGGCTGGCGGCCGACGAGGTTGGCGCCCTTTTGCAGGCCAGCCGCTGGGGCTTGATCGCCTACCCGCGGCATCTGCTGGCCAAGTCGTCGGTCTTCGCGGCCTATGCCGTTCAGGGCTGCTTGCCGATCAACCTCGACGCCAGCGGCCATGACGCCGACGGCCTGTGTCAGGGCCGCGAGTACGTGGGCTGGCCACTCGGCGCTGGCCTCCGGGCAAAGGTCGGGACAGCGCCTAGGCCCGTGGCGCCGGACGGGCCGGCCATGACCGCCGGCCTGCACCGCTGGTACCAACCCCACCGCTTGCAGCACCAGGCGCAGAGCCTGGCCAAGATGGCCTTGCCGGGTTTCGACGCCAGTCGCGGTCTGCTCTGAGCGCCGCGGCTTCAGCCCGGGGGCATATTCAAGGCCCTTCGTGCCTCTTCGATCTGCGGCAGCTGGGCCTGGGTCTGGATCAGGCCGCGCAGCAGGGTTTCAGCCCGGGCCCGGTCGCCAGACTTGTGCAGGGCCAGGCCCAGGTGCAATTGCAGCAGCGGCGAGTTCGGCGCCAATGCGGCGGCACGCTCGAGCAACGGCAGCGCCTGAGCCGGTTGGTCCAGACGAAAGCGCACCCAGCCCAGGCTGTGCAGGTAGCTGGGGTTGTTTGAGCTTTCCAGGCCCGACAGTAACTTGGCTGCGCGTTCCAGGCTGCGCCGGTCGCCACTCACGTCAGCCAGCAGATAGGCCAGGTTGTTGCGGACGACGGCGTCCTGCGGCGCCCGGACATGCAGATGCTCGTACAGCGCGATGGCCTCGTCGAACCTGACCAGCCGGGTCAGCCATTCGGCCCTGGCCAAGGGCAGGGCCAAGGTCTGTGGGTTGCGCTTCTCGCCCAGTTCCAGAAGCCCCAGCGCGCCGGTACTGTCGCCGCGCGCGGCCATGGCGCGGGCGGCGTTGAGGTAGCCGGCGGGCAACGCCGGCGCCAGTTCGGCGAGCTTCTGGTAATGCTGCTGCGCGCCGGCCAGGTCGCCGCGCGCCATGGCCAGGTCGCCCTTGAGCTGCTGGCCCACCACCTGCGTGCCGGGCTCGGCCAGCAGCCGCTCGATGCGTTGCCCGGCCGCGTCGAAGCGCCGTTGCGCGATCAGCAAGCCCACCGCCCCGATGGCCGGCTCGGGCGCGCGCGGCGCCAGGCTGGCGGCCCGGTCGTAGGCCTTCAGCGCCTTTTCCGGCAGGCGCTGCTGGGTATAGAGCTGTGCCAGCCGCAAAGCCGGCAGCGGGTCTTGCGGGGTCAAGGCCTGCAGTTCCTGATAGATCTTCTCGGCCCCGGCGTTGTCGCGCTGCGCCATGGCCAGCGCGACCTTGAGGTCGCGCGCGCGCAGGTTCGTGGGCTCGTTGCGAAGTACCTGGTCGATCTCGGTCGCTGCGGTCTTGAAATCGCGGCTGTCGATCAGGTCGGCGGCCAGCAGCAGGCGCAACTCAGCCACGCGGGGGTTGTTCTTCACCGCTTCGCCGAGCACCTCGCGCGCCAACTGCGGCTCGCCGGCCACACGATGAGCCTGGGCGAGCAGGCCCACGACTTCGGCCGAGTCGGACTGGTCGCGCAAGGCCGCACGCAGGTCGACGACGGCCTCCTGCGCCCGGCCGCGCAACAGCTGGATGCGCCCCCGCGTGACCAAAGCCGCGCCGTCGCGCGGGCTGGCGCGCAGCACGGCCTCGGCCAGAGCGGCGGCTTCTTCGACCTGGCCGGCCGCCATCCTGGCACTGGCCAGGCGGTTGCTTGCACTCAGGCCGGCGGGCGCATCGCCTTCGTCGGCCACCAGCGTCGTAAGCACGCGGTCGGCATCGGCGCTGCGGCCCACCGTGCGCAGAAAGTCGGCGTGGGCCAGGCGCAGGCGGGTGTCTCGTGGTTTCTCGGCGACGGCTTCGTCGAAGGCTTTGCCTGCGACTTGCGGCCCGCGCCGAGTGGCCAGCAGGTCGATCAACATCAAGCGCCGCGCGCTGTCTTCGGGTTGGCCGCGTACCGCGTCGCGCAACACGGCTTCTGCGGCATCGACTTCGTTGCGGCGCGCGTGGTGCATGGCCCAGGTGGCCCACAGCGCATTGTTTTTCGGCGCCACCGCCACGGCGCGGCGAAGATAAGCCGGGGCCTGCGCTGCGACAGCCGGTGCGGCCTTGGCCGTGCCGGCAATCTCGGCGCCGACTTGCAGCAGCATCAGGTTCTCGGGTGCAGCTTGCAGGGCCTGGTCGACGACGCGCAAGGCTGCGACCAGGTCGCCCGCGTTGGTGTACAGGCCGGCCAGAAGCAGGCTGGCGTCGGTCGACACCGTGCCGCCGCCGGAGTTGGCATCGGCCAGCACCGCCTGCGCCGTTTGCCGGGCGCCGGCCACGTCGCCGCCTCGCGCCAGCAGCGCCGCTTGCAGGGTGCGCGCGCCCAGGCTGCGCGGGTCTGCGGCCAGCACCTCGCCGGCCAGCTTTTCGGCCTGCTGTGGCTCGTTGGCCAGCAGGTAGATTCGCGCCAATCCCAACTTGGCGTCGGTGTGTGCGGGGTCCAGCTCCAGCGCCTTGCGGTAAGCACCAAAGGCGCGCTGCACTTCGCGCTTGCCCTCGTCGACCTGGCCCGATATGAAGTAGGCCTGGGCGTTTCTGGGGTCGATCTGCAAGACGTTGCGCACCTCCAGGCTGGCCTTGTCCCAGTTGGCCACGCGCACAAAGTCGGCGGCTTTGGCCAGGCCGCTGGCCAGACGTTCGGACTTGCTGCTGCAAGCCGCCAGCAAGCAAATCAGCAAAAGCAGGGCCCAGCGGGCCGGCCAGCTTCGGCGGTGGTGGGACAAGTTTGAACCTCTCGTTTTCAGGGGGGCAGGTGGGCGGGCAAACGCGACTGCAGCCGGGTCATGAAAGCGCCCAGCCTGGCGTCTGCGTCAGCCAGGCTCTCGGTCGGCGACACCGCTGTCACCAGGCGAACCATGGCGCCGTCGCTGCGGCCGGTGGCGATGGAGTCGCGCAGGATGTACCACTTGACGCTCAGCTCCCCCGTCAGCAGGCGGCCGCGCTGCTGGAACCAGTAGTACACCAGTTGTTGTTGCTCACCCTTCTCGATCACCGCCCGGTTGACGGGCTGCGCTGGCCCTTGCCCGGCCTGAGCCAGACCCAGCTGCGAAACGCGCCAGCCGTCGCCCGGGATGCAGGTGCGTGGCGAATGGCTTGACTGGCCGCCGCTTTGCGAGCCGTAATAGGCAATGAACAGGTTGATCGGGGCTTGCCCCGCCAGGCTGTAGTCGGCCAGCAGGTGGTCGTCCACGGCCAGGGTCGCCAGCACCAATTGCGGCACACGCAGCGGCCTGGTGGTGTAGCCCTCGGGTGGGCGGTCCAGCAAGCCATCCAGCGCCAACCGGGGCGGCAGCTCTTGCGGCGCTTGGCCTTTGATCTGCCACCCGGCAACCACCAGCGCCGTGACCAGCAGCGGCACGCCCGCTGCAGCCAGCGGCAGCGGCCAGCGCCGCAGCTGCCAGCGCGCGCCGGGCGCGGCGGGGTCTGGCAGTTCCAGCCTGAACAGCTCGGACCAAGGCCGCCCGGGCCGGGTCCAACGCGCCAGCAGCACCATCTCTGCGGCCAGCGCCACCAGGCAGACCATGAACACGAACCAGCCCTCGAAGTCGTGCAACAGGCCCTCGGCCATGTCCGGCCCCCAATGTTCGACAGTGACGCCAATGGCGCCGATGCGCAGGCTGTTGGTGAGGATCGCCAATGGCGGCGCAGACAGCACCAGCAGCACGCGCTGCCACAGCGGCGCGTCGAAGAAAAAGGTGGCCAGCACCGCCAGCACGACCAGCGGAAACAGGTATCGCAGGCCGCTGCAGGCGTCGGCCACCTGCAGTTGGTAGCTGCCCAGGTCGATGACGTTGCCCTCGAGGTGAACGCTGATGTCCATGGCGCGGATGAAGGCCACACCGATCTGCGACGACAGCAGTTGCAACTGCTGCGACAGCTCGAGCAGCACAAACTGCGGCAAGGGCACCATCAGAAACAGCAACGAAAGCGGCGGGGCCAGCAACCGCATGCCGCGCCAGCCGACGACGCAGGCCGCCAGGCCCATCACGGTGACCACGAAGCCGTATTGGCTGAAGCTGCGGATGGCGCTGGCCTGGCCCAGGATGCCGAGCAGCAAACCCGCCAGCACCAGCCCCAGGCCTGACCAGGAACCCTGCAACGGCAAGGCGCGCAGCAGGTCACTGCGCTGCCAGATGAGAAAGACCACGATCGGAGGCACGAACCAGCCGTAGCTGAATTCCTCGACCATCTGCCAGGTGGCCACCATGAATTCCAGGCCCGGCCAGAACGCGGCGATGGCCAGGCCCAGCACCAGCAGCAGCAACAGGCGCTGAGCGGGCGTGTGCTTCCAGTCCACGTGCGCTGATGGGCTTGCAGCCATGATCAAACCGGGGGCTGCGCTCATGCGGGGTGCGGGTCCGACAACCAAAACCCGAAGGCTAGGACTCTGCCGTGACAGGCCACCTCACATGAATGATCCTTTTGAGCCATGGGCAATGATCCAACGGGGTATCTCGGGCCTGCGAAACTGTCACACAGACTGTCAAGATGCCGACATCAACCCCGACTAGCGTGCCGCAACTTGAACCCCGACCCTTACCTACGCCCGATGAGTTCGGCCAAGAGCCGCTTCTTGCGCGGGCTCTGGTCGGTGGTGTGGCGCACGCTGTTCTGGCCCTCGCCGCGCCCGGCGCATGCCTGGCGGGCCGGGCTGCTGCGCTTGTTCGGCGCGCGGCTCGGGCCCCACTGCCATATCTATGCCGGCGCGCGCATCTGGGCTCCCTGGAACCTGCGCTGCGACGACGCCGTGGCCATTGCTGATGGCGCCGTGGTCTACAACGTTGCTGCCGTGCATTTGGCTTCGCACGCCATCGTCTCGCAAGAGGCGTTTCTGTGCAGCGCCACACACGACCCCGACGACCCCGACTTCGCGCTGCTGGCCAGGCCCATCACCATCGGCCGCTACGCCTGGATCGGCGCGCGCGCGACCGTGGCCCCAGGCGTGACCGTGGGTGACGGCGCCGTGCTCGGTCTGTGCAGCCTGGCCACCGCCGACCTGGCGCCTTGGACCATTTACGCCGGCGTACCGGCACGCGCCTTGCGGCCGCGCCAGCGCGTGGGCAATGGCGCGCCAGCAGTCATCCCAGCCGCCACGCAGCGGGCCTACAGCGAGCCGGTCGACGGCCGATAAGGCTCTCATGGCCCGCCAGCGCCCGTTGCCCTTGCGCCCCATTGCGCCAGGCCGGAGTCCGATGCGGGCCCGGGAGCGGGCGCTGTGGGTCAAGTCAAAAGGTGGGGCGGTCGGATGAGCCTGTGCCTGGTCGGGCTGCTTGCAGCATTGGCCAGCGCGTGTGGCGGCGGCGGCGACGGCGCCAACGGGCCTGCAGCCGAGCCGCAGACAGCGATGTCTTCGGGGCTGCTCATGATGGCCCAGCTGAATACCGAGCGGGCTGCTGGATTGGACAGCACCTTCGCCGCAAAGGCGGCGCAGCCTGAAGGCGTAGCGCGCGCTGCCGCCGCCGCAGCGCCTGCCGCCGCGGCTTTCCAGTTCGACTTGCCCGAGGCCGCCACCACCAGCGCCGGCGTTTACGACAACCGTGGTCGTCTGCTGCGCACCCTGTGGCGCGGCGAGCGGCTTGCTGCAGGCAATCACAGCCGCAACTGGGACGGCGCCGACGACCAGGCGCAGCCGCTGCCCACCGGCCGCTACGAAATGCGTTTGATCCACCATCAGGTCAACTACCGCTGGGAAGGCGTGATCGGCAACAGCTCGCTCGAGTTCGGCGGCAGCCGCCTGCACAAGGCCTTCCTGCCGCCGGCCAGCCTGGCCACGGTGGCCGACCGCGTCTACTACGCTGTCGGCTACAACGAAGCGCAAAGCGGTTTGCACGCCTTTGCCCTGGCCGAGCCGCGCATCAATCTGCGGCCGGCACGGATCACCGACCCCTTTGCCGCGGTCACGATGGTGGCCGCCGATGCCCGGCGGGTTTACTGGGCGAACACGGGAGGCCTGTCCAGAACCAGCTTTGTCGCCGCGCTGGACCCGGTCCAGGGCAAGCCCCTGCCCTTTGGCGCCGGTCAGGACATATGCCTGAACCGGCGCCCCGATGGCCAGAACTGCTACCCCGACCAGGACTACAAGGGCGTGCTGGGCGTGCAGACCGGGGCTGCCTGGGCACCGACAGGATTGGCCGTGCAGCGCAACGGGCGACTCCTGGCCGTGGCCCACGGCGGCATGAACCGGATCAGGCTGTACGACAAGAACAGCGGTGCTTTCGTGCGCGAGATGAACGTCGCCTTGCAAGCCGACAGCACCAACCAGCTGGCGATGTCGCCGGCCGGCGATCTCTGGGTCATTTCCGCTGGCCAGGTGCTGCGCTACACCCAGCTCGACAGCGCCGCCCCGCAAGTGGCGGCGCGCATCGGCGGTCTGCACAAACCCTTGGCCGTGGCGGTCAGCGGCAGCAACGAAGACATGGTGTGGGTCGCCGACGGCGGCACCCGCCAGCAGGTCAAGCGCTACAACCGCCTGGGCCAGACCCTGGCCAGCTTCGGCAGGTTGGGCGGCTACCGGCGCGACACCTTGGCCGCGATCAACAAGTTTTGCTTCACCGGCGCCGCTGGCGTTGAACGCACGGCGATGACGGTCGATGCAGAACAGTCGTTGTGGCTCACCGATACCTGCAACAACCGCCTGGTGCGCCTGCGCAGCAACGGCCGCTTCGACGCGCCGGTGGCTTACCTGCCGGCGGTGTACAGCAGCACGGTGGACCTGAACAATGGGCGCCGCGTATTTGCCAACTTCCTGGAGTTCGAAGTCGACAGCACGCTGCCGCTGGCGCCAGGTGGCGTGTCCTGGGTGCTCAAGCGCAACTGGCTGCCTGGCCTGCCCGCCGAGCTGCAAGACAACCAGGCGCACAACCTGGGCTTCGGTGGGCTGATCAGCGTGGTCACGCTGGGCAACGGCCGCACTTACGGCATGCTGGCCGCGCACCAGCGCCACCATCTGGTCGAGCTGCCCGCAGTCGGTCCCCTGCGCTTGCTGCAAACCCTGCCGGCACCGGCCGAAGGGGTCAGCGTGCCGGTGCTGTATGCCGACGGCGATCTGCGCTGGGCGGTCACCGACGGCCAGGGCCAGCGCGTGCTGCGCCGTGCGCTGGAAGGGTTCGACGCCTCGGGGCAACCGCGCTGGGCGGCCGTGCCGCAGGTGTTGGCGCAGGTGGCGCTGACTGCGGGCACGCCTTACTACCGCGGCGCGTTCAGTGGCGTGCTAGGCCCGCGCTTTCCGACCACCGACTCCGGGCTGGTGCTGTTCTTCGACCAGTCGGTGCAAGGCAATGACGGCTTTCACCTCGGCGCAGTGGCTGCCGACGAGGGCAAGGGCTGGATCTGGCAGGCCAGCCCCAGCGCCGCGCTGGACGGCCTGGGCAGCTTCCAGACGCGTGCCTTCGATCCCCACATCCACTACGGCGGCAATGCTTTGTGGAGCCACGGCCGGCATGTGCTGTACGGCTACCACGGTGAGTTCTACACCGATGCACAAACGGGCCGCGTCGGCCAGGCCAACCAGTTCATGCATTTCCTGGACAACGGGCTGTTCGTCGGCCAGTTCGGCGTGCCGTCCACGCGGGATGCGCCTGAAGGCGCGCCGGGCATGTCCGGCAACGCCATCAGCCCGACCCTGGTGCGCGCGGCCGACCAGCTCTACATGCTGCACAACGACGAGTCGAGCCATGGCGGCGTGCACCGCTGGCGCATCGAAGGCTGGGACAGCGTGCGCGAATTGCGCGTGGTGCTGGACAAGCCAGCCACCACCCCGGTGCCATAGAGTCAAGCATCAGGCTTGCATCAGACTTGTTTCAGACGCCGCGCGGACGCCGCTGCGCGTCGATCGCCGCCAGCGCCTTGGCGGTATAGGCGCTCCAGCCGAACTGTTGCGCGCGCTGCGCCGCATGCCGGCCCATGGTCTGGCGCAGCTCGGGATCCCGCCAGAGTTGATGCAGTCGTTCGGTCAACGCCGCGGCATCGCGCTCGGGCACGATGAAGCCGTCGATGCCGTCGCGCACCAGGTCAGCCGGGCCGTTGGCCGTGGCGATCACAGGCAGCCCGCTGGCCATGGCTTCCAGCACCACCAAGGGCATGCCTTCAACCAGGGTCGGGAATACAAACACATCGGCCGCGCGATACAACTCGGCCAGTCGCGGTCGCGTCTGGTGTGGCAAGTGCCTGAACGTGGCGCCAAAGGTGTCGGGCCAGGGTGTGGCACCAACCACGCTGCCGGCCAGGGTCAACCGCGTGCCGGGCCGGGCGAAGTCTCGCCAGGCCTGCAGCAGATAGGACAAGCCCTTGCGCTGGGTCAGCTGGCCGCTGAACAGCACCTCGAAGGCAGCAGCGTCCGGTGCCCGTTGCGCGGCTGCAGCCGCCGGTGCGGGCCAGAACATCGCCAGGTCGACGCCGTAAGGCACGACACAGAGTTTGTCGGCGGCCACGCCCTGGGCGACGAACGTATCGCGTGCGTAAGTTGAACCCAGCAGAATCAGATCGGCCAGTGCGATCTCTTCGTCCAGCCGCTCCTCGTGCCCGGGCGCCCAGTCGTCGAAATCGGGCCAGGTCGTGGCAAACGCCGGTTGCAAAGCGCTCTCTTCCAGACGCTTCATGCGCCGGTGGCGGTGGTGCGCCACCGGGTAATTCAGCACTGCCTGCGCCGCCCCGCGCGCTTGCAGCGCCTTAAATGCCGGCAGTGCGAAGCCTTCATAGGCGATGACGCAGTCGGCGTCGGCGTCGGCCATGACGTGGGCCGCGCGTTCGGCCACCGCCTCGCGCACCTGGCGATACAGCTTGCTCTTGATGCTGGCGCGGCTGCGCGCTGACAGCCCCGGCCAGTAGCCCGCAGCAGCTGCAGTCAAGTCGGCCAATACACCCGCCTCGACAGTGCAACCCAGCAGCTCGTGCTGGGCCATCCGCCGGCGTCCAAAGGTTGCGGCATAGGCTGGTCCGGCAAAGGGCAGTTGTGCCAGGCACCTCTCCCACAGCCGGCCCTTGTTGACGTAAGGCCGCACAAAGGCTGCCAGCCGGCCCTGCTGGGCCAGCGCTGCGGCCAGTTCGTTGAGCTCAGGCGCGTTCCAGTTGACGACCAGGCTGCGCCCGGCCGCTGGCGGTGATGACTGCATGGCGCCAGCTTATGCCGGGACTGTGTCAGTTGCCGGAACGAATAGTCCGATCGGACCAGTGCCCTATGGCGCCACCCGACACACGGGCTATTTACAGTTCCTGAAGCCTGAAGCGGAAACATCGCGTCAGTAACTCCTCTTTGCGCAGGCCCTACTTTGAAGCTGCTGTTGTGTTCGGTTCCGTTCAGTCCTTCGGTGGGCGGCATCGAGACCGTTTCGGCGCTGCTGGTCGAACAGTTCGTGGCCGCTGGCCATGCGGTCACGGTACTCACGCAGACGCCGGGTCCGCCGTCCAATGGCCCGTACGCACTGGTTCGCCGGCCCACCCTGCGCCGCTTGTGGGCGTTGGTTGCAGACTGCGACGCCGTCGTGCACAACCAGATCAGCCTGCGACTGGCCTGGCCCTTGCTCTTCTTGACCCGGCCCTGGGTGATTGCGCATCACAACTGGCTCGACGCGCATGGCGCCAACTGGCTGCTGGTGGCCATCAAACGCATGGCGCTTCGTGGCGCGCAGAACATCGCAGTCAGCCGGGCCATTGCAGATGCTTTGCCGTTGCCGGCGCGGGTCGTGCCCAACCCGTACGCCAACAGCGTCTTCGCACCATTGCCAGGTGTGCAGCGCCAGCGCGAACTGCTCTTCGTCGGCCGCCTGGTCAGCGACAAAGGTACGGACCTGCTGCTGGCGGCGCTGGCCCTGCTCCAGCCACAGGGCCTGCGGCCGCGCCTGAGCATCGTGGGCGACGGGCCGCAGGCCGCGGCCCTGATGACCCAGGCGCAGCAGCTCGGTCTGGGCGAACAGGTGCTGTTCATGGGCGCGCTGCAAGGCGCGGCCCTGGCCCGCGTTTTCCATGCCCACCGTCTGCTGGTCGTGCCTTCGGTTTGGGCCGAACCCTTCGGCTTGGTGGCGCTCGAGGCCCTGGCCTGCGGCTGCATGCCGCTGGTGGCCCGCTGCGGCGGCCTCGTTGATGCGGCCGGCCCTGGCGCTGCCAGCTTCGAAGCCGGTAATGTGCAGGACCTGGCGCGCTGTCTGGCCAGCGCTTTGGTCATTCCGGCCCGGCCGGTGCAGCCAGGGGCCAACGCCCAGGCCCACCTGGCCAGGCACAGCCCGGCGCGGGTGGCGCAGACCTATCTGGATGTGATTGCCGATGCCCGGCGCGGCCACCGCCTTGCAGCATCAGTCGGCGGCGCCTGAAGCGCGCCGCCGCGAACGTCGCCGCCGCCATCTGGTCGCGGTGGTGATGGTGCTCTATCTGCTGGTCATCGCCGAAGGCTCGATCCGCAAATGGCTGTTGCCCGAGTACAGCCAGGTCCTGTTCTTCATCCGCGACCCGGTGCTGCTCTATGCCTACCTGTACGCCGCGCGGCACGGGCTTTGGCCGAGCCGCAGCGGCTGGCTGCAACTGGCCTGGGCCATGGCTGTGCTGGGCGTGGTGCTGGTGGCGGTGCAGGCCGCTGTCGGCGGGGCCAGCGATACGCGCTTGCTGCTGGGCGTTTACGGTTGGCGCAGCTACTTTTTGTACCTGCCATTGGTATTCCTGGTCGGCGCTCAGTTCGAGCCTGCGGACTTGCGGCGTTTGCTGCGCTGGACCTTGGTGCTGGCCCTGCCCGTAGCGGTCCTGGTGGCCTGGCAGTTTTCTTCGCCCATCGATGCGCCCATCAACGTCGGCAGCGCCAGTGAGGTCGGGCAGCAGTTTCGCGGTGTCGGCCTGAACGCCGAGCGCACGCGGCCGATGGGCCCGTTCAGCTCCGGCGCGGGCCAGCAGCAGTTCGTGGCCAGCGCTTGTGCCTTGCTGCTGGCGGCGTTCATTGCCCAGCCAACCGCGCGCCTGGCCCCGCGCTGGCTGTTGCCGCTGGCAGCAGCCGCGCTGGGCACCTGTCTGGCCCTGAGCGGCAGCCGCGGCACGGTGTTGCAGTCCGGCCTGTGCCTGGCGTTCGCGCTGGCCCTGGTCGTTGTCGGCCGCGGCACAGGAGTCAAGCTGCGCGCAGTGGTCTGGCCGCTGAGCCTGGCAGCCGCTGGGGTGATCCTGTATCCCGTCGTCTATCCAGAGGGATTCGCCAGTTTTGTCGAACGCTGGACCACGGCAGCCGAGGTCGAGAGCGGCTTCACCGGCGGCATCTTTGGCCGCGCGCTGTTCGGCTTTGTCGACTTTGTGCGCTTGATCGACCAGGTTCCTGCACTGGGCTACGGCCTGGGCTATGGCGGCAACGCCAGCATCTTGCTGCGCGCACAGGTTGACGGTATCGAGCCCGGCAAGCTCGCTGAAACCGACTTTGCCCGCCATATGGTCGATCTGGGACCGGCTTTGGGCATGGCCTTCATCGCCTTCCGCGTCTGCCTGACGGGGTGGCTGTTGCGCCGGGTCTGGCGCGCGACGCGCCACACACCAGACCCGCTGCCGATGATGCTCTTTGGGTATGTCGCCTATGTGCTGCTGCTGGGGCAGATCACCGGCCAGGGCGCCATCAATTTCTACGGCTGGCTCTTCACCGGACTGTGCATCGCCGCCACCCGGCATGCCGGCGTGGCCGCTTCGCGCACGGCGCGCCGTCGAGCCGAGCCAAGCCCGTTACGCCAGACCATGGCGGTCAGACCCGCTGCGGTGGCGCAATGAAGGTGGCGCAATGAAGTCCGCCAGCGCCGAGTCCTTGCCGCTGCCGTCCGGGCAGGCGCTGCCGCGATTGGGCGTCATCGTGCTCAGCTTCAACTCGGCCGCAGCCATCCGCCAAACCGTGCGTGCCGCGCTGCTGGTGGCCGACTGGGTGCAGGTCGTCGATTCGGGTTCCACTGACGGCACACCGGCACTGGTTCAAAGCCTGGGTGCGCAATGCCTGCAGCGGCCCTTCACGAATTACGCCGAGCAGCGCAACTGGGCGATCGCCCGCTTTGGCGGCTCGGCGCAGTGGCAGCTGCACCTGGACGCCGACGAGGTCATGGACAGCGCCGCCCTTGCCGCCGTGCGCCAGGCCCTGGCCGACCCGCAAGGCGCCAGCGCTTTCATCTTCGAGCGCCGCACCTACTTCATGGGCCGCGCGCTGCGCTTCGGCGGTGCTTCCAACTACCACCTGCGCTTGTTCAAGACCGGCGCTGCGCGTTGTGAAGACCGGCTCTACGACCAGCACTTCGTCTGTGCCACGCCGGCGCGTCGGCTCGGCGGGCTGTTGCACGACATGAACGTCGGCAACCTCAACGAATGGACCGCCCGCCACAACCGCTGGAGCGAAATGGAAGTGCAGGAGCTGCGCCGCCACGTCGAAGAAGAACCTGCAGCTCCCCGCCAGCAAATCAACGCGCGGCTGTCGGCAGACCCGCGCGAAAGGCGCCGTCTCTACAAGCAGGGTTACTACACCGCACCGCCACTGTGGCGTGCGCTGGCTCTGTTTGGCTACCGCTACCTGCTGCTTGGTGGCTTTCTGGATGGCCGCGCGGGCTTTTACTACGCGTTCTTTCAGGCGCTGTGGTTTCGCATGCTGGTTGACGCCAAACTGGTCGAGCGCCCTTCGCCGGGCGATGCGCCATGACAGTAGCCGCCGAGCGCTGGGCACTGGCGCGCGCCTTGATGTCGCGCCGCCGCCTGGCCTTGCTGGCGCAGGTGGCCGGGCTGCAGTCCGGCGTGCAGGCGCTGGGCCTGCTGGCGGGTTTGTTGTTGGTGCGCACGCTGGAGCCGGCGCAGTACGCGCTGTTGACTCTGGCCTTGAGCGCGACTGCAGTGGCCACGGTGTTGGGCGACCTGGGTTTGTCCAGTGCCGTCACGGCGCTGGCCGGGCGCGACGATCTGCGCGCAGCAGGCGCGCGGCGCCGCTGGGATGCCTTGCGCGTCGAAGCGTCGGCGCTGCAGCGCCGGCTGTTCAGCGTCGTCGTGCTGGTGGTCGCGCCGGCCTGCGCCTGGATGCTGTGGCAGCAGCAGGGCAGCGCGGTCCAGGTCCTGGGGCTGTCGGCACTGGCCCTGGCGCTGGCACTGCTGCAGATGCGCGCGGCGCTGGACGCCGCGCTGGCCCGGCTGGCCGGCCACGTGGCCTGGCAGCGGCTTGAGTTGCAGGCCAGCGCCGGGCGGCTGCTGGCGGTGGCCCTGGCCTGCACGTGGTTTGTCGACGCCACGCTGGCCCTGGCCCTGGCGCTGGCCGCAGCTGCGTTCACGGCCCAGCGCCTGGCGCGTTGGCGCCGTGACTGGGTAGCCGCCGAAGCCCCGGCCGCTGCAGGTGAGGCGACGCTACCGAGCCCGCCCAGCCAAAAGGCTGCGCTGCGCCGCCATCTCTTGCTGCAGGGCCCGAATACGCTGTATTACGTTCTCAGCAGCCAGTTTGCGCTGTGGCTGGTGGCTGCGCTGGGCGAAAGCGGCGCGGTGGCCGACCTCGGCGCGCTGGGCCGGCTGGCCGCGATCCTCGCCTTGCTCAGTGCGGTGCTGGCGGCACTGGCGCAACCGCACTTTGCGCGGCAGCACCGGGCCGCCGAACTGGGCGCCGCGCTGACGCTGGTCCATACCGGCTTTGCTGCGCTGACTGCTGCGCTCACCGCGCTGGCATTGGCCTGGCCTGCCGCCCTGCTGTCGCTGCTGGGCCCGCATTACCAGGGGCTGCAGGCGCCCCTGCCCTGGTTGGTAGTCGGCAGCACGCTGGCAGCCTGGTCCGGCGCGCTGTACAGCCTGGGCTGCGCCCGAGGGTGGGTGCTGCCGCCGGCCTGGGTGGTGGGCGGTGGGCTGGTCAGCACGGCGCTCTCCGTGGCGTGCTTTGACGTGAGCAGCGTGGCCGGCGCGCTGCAGATGACCACCCTGGTGGCCGCCACCAATCTGGCCATGAACCATGTGTTCATGCGCCAGCGCTTGCGGGCGCTGGCCGCTGCCTGAGACGCCAAGCCCAACACCATGGACCTGATCGACATCGTCGTTCCTTCGGCCGGGCGCCCGGCCGAGTTGTTGCGCCTGTTGCACGCGCTGGGCTGTTGTGCCGACCCGGCAGCCGCAGGCGTGGCGTCGATCACCGTCAGCGACGACCGGCCCAGCGCCGCGCTGGCGGCACGGCTGGACGCCGACTTTCCGGCCGTGGGCTATGTCCCGGGTCCTGCGCGCGGCCCGGCGGCCAACCGCAACCACGCGGCAGCGCAGGGCCGGGCAGCCTGGCTGCTGTTCGTGGACGACGACTGCATCCCCCGGCCGGGCTTGTTGACACAGTACCGCCTGGCGATGGCCGCACAGTCGCGCAGCGAAGCCTTTCAGGGTGTCGTCCTGCCCGTCGGGCCGCGCCCCGACGCCAGCCACCACGCGCCGACCAACGAGCGCGGCGGCCCCTTGCTGACCGGCAACTTCGCCATCCGCCGCCACCTGTTTTGCAGCCTGGGTCGGTTCGACGAGCGTTTTCCGTATTCGCTGGAAGACTGCGACTTTGCCGTGCGCCTGGGCCGGGCCGGGATCACGGTCGCGTTTGCCAGCGCGGCGGTGGTCAGCCACCCCTGGCGACGGGCCAGCCTTGCCGAACTGCAGCGGCAGTTGGTGGGCCACGCGATCATGGCCCACAAGCACCCGGCCTTTGTCGGTGACTGGACCCTGCTCAACCTGCTGCGCAAGCTGCGCGGCCGCTTGCGCCACTACGGCGGCAGCAGCCAGGCGGCCGTGCCACCGCGGTACTGGGGTCTGGCGGCACTGGACTTCGTGATGCCGCTGGCTGCCCACGCCACCGTGCGGCTGGGGCCTTTGCGCCGGGCCATCGCCAAGCGTCACTCGCGATGAAGCCATGAAACCACCATTGGCCAGTATCTTCATCGCCGCATACCGCACCCGGCCGCAGCACCTGCACGCGGCCATTGCCAGCGCACTGGCGCAGACCGAACGCGACATCGACGTGCAAGTCGCCGACGACTCGCCCGATGACGGCCTGGGCGCCGTCTGCGCTGCCTTTGCCGACTCGCGGCTGCACTACACGCACAACCGCCCCGCACTCGGTCCGGCCGGCAACCATTGGCAGGGCCTGGCCCGCGCGCGCGGCGAGTTCGTG
>Ga0209181_10007002_pt1 | contig 15615 bp, 14 predicted proteins | sample MAT05_FD_187208 | JGI IMG/M metagenome (GOLD analysis project Ga0209181, IMG submission 187208) | Freshwater microbial communities from Lake Fryxell liftoff mats and glacier meltwater in Antarctica - MAT-05 (SPAdes) (version 2) | ecosystem: Environmental > Aquatic > Freshwater > Ice > Liftoff... | reverse complement strand
GTCCCTCGCAGCGATCTGCGCTTCGAGGTCAGCTATCCGGTGCTTGGCGTCCACACACGACCGTCGATCATGCCCGCGAGGACTTGTCGACTGCGTTCTCGCAACTGATCAGAACGATCCAACTTTTTGGGGCCCTGAACGGATACTCGCGACCGGCGTGTTCGTCCTCGGGCTCGAGAAGGGCATGGCGGTCGTCGAGAAGCTCGACGGCGTGCAGGCGATCATCGTTGCAGTGGACGGAACCGTCACGATGTCCAAGGGCCTTCGCCGCGGAAAGTAGCTCGGCGCGGGCGCTCACCACAGGGTCATGGCGCAGGCCAGTAGCCGGGGCGCGCTTCCGAAGGCGAGCGAAGTGTGATGTCCTCGCGGTGCGCCTCGCTTGGCGCGCCGAAAGAAGTGGAGACGTCATGCGTTGGAACCAGCTCGCCGAACATCCCGCCCGTGCCCTCGCTCTTGCCGAAGTTTTGTGTGGTTCGGCCTGCGCCGACTCGCAGTTCGATGAGTCCGAGCGGATCATTGTCGGCGCGATGCTGTTGAAGGTGCTCGGCGTGACGACGCTACCGGCCGAGGTCGAGGCCCACCTGCAGGGCTTCGATGGCGATAGGCTCAACCTGGTCGACTCGGTCGCGCGCCTTGGGCTCGAGACCGACCGCGACAAGAAGTCGCTGTTGAAGGTCGTCGCCGACATCGTCAAGGCCGACGACAACGTCGAGAAGTCCGAGCGTGGCTACGTGACGCGGCTCGCGAAGGCGCTCGGGATTCCGTTGGCCGAGGTCAAGGTGCTACTCGGGTAGTCGACGGGTAGGCCGCCGGGAAATAGACACCACGGCCAGCAGCCTGGCCGCCCAGAGGCGCGGACCGCTCTGCCGGCGCAGCCGTCGCTGGTGCGTTGTGCGAACTCACTGCCGTTCGCCCTGACGTCATCGCCCGCGAGCTCGACTACTTCGGCGTCGGGCTCCGCTTCGGGGCCTGCCTCCGCAATCGGTTCGGCGTCGGCTTCTTCGACCGGAGGCCATCGATGACCGCGCCTTCGCTGCACGTCGTGCCGTTGCAGAGATATAGCAGGACCTCGTCGTCGCTCACGTCCGCGTCGCAGGCTCGTCCCGGATTGTCGCGCGAGCCGACCGCGGTCCAACACCGTGACTTCCTCAGCCTTCGATGATCGAAGCCAGGGTGCTGCTGCGCGGGTCGTCTTCGGCCGTGATGGGCGCGCTCGCGAAGGCTTCGAAGGTGATGAGCGCGAGGCCGGCGAGGGAACCGGTCGCGACCACCATCAGGCGTTGCGAGGCGCCGAGCACGAGCAGCGCGGTATACGCCGTCGTAAATACCGTCAGCGCGAGCGCAATGGGTGAGGTCGCGCGCGGCGTCGTGTCGATCGGCGTTACGGTGCTGAGCGTGACCAGCGCGTCGTCGAGCGCCAGGAGCCGCGCCTCGCCGAGGAAGCCGCGGCGCTGGGCCTCGGCGAGCGCCTCACGCTGCAGCGTGCCGAAGTGCAATAGGAGGGCCGCGCCATGGCGACCCTTGCGCTCCTTTTCGCGCGTCATCGCCTGCACCACGGTGTCGTCGTGCGGGTCGCGGCCTGCGAGGTGAGCGCGGACCGCGGCGACCAGAGCGGTATGCCGGTCGACCACCGCGCGTCGCAGCGCCTCCGCCTCGAGCTCTTCAGCTTGGAGCGTCGCGACCAGCCACGCCTCGACCCGGCCGCCGAAGCCCGTGACTGCGTGCGCGAGGCGCACCGCCTGCGCGTCGAGCAGCCCAATCTGGGTGGCACGCGCGCGGGCGGCGAGCATCGCCCACACGATCAGCAGGAAGCCGCACACGATCATCGGCGGCTCGACGAAGGTCGCGATGCGCAGGTGCAACACGTGGCGCGAGAGTGCCGCGATGACGCTGGCGACTGCCAGGATCGCGAGCGCCACCCGGCGCCGCTGCAGGGTCCGCACAATCCCCGAGAAGGCCGACGGGGGCGCCGCAGGAGGCGGTTGAGGGCTGCGGCCTCGGATCTGCGGGCTGCCATCCGAGCGCGCCAGGCGCGCACCGGTCGCAGCGTCGACGGTCTGGGTCGACCGTACGCCGAGGTCGTCGGCCGCCAAGCTCAGTTCTCCACCGGGAGGTTTGCGTAGCGTGCGGCGTAGTCGCGCATCTGGGTCGCGAAGTCGTCGACGTAGACGATCTTCGCGTCGACGATCTCGCCGCCTTCTTCGACCGGCACGATGTTCGGGTTCACGAAGCCCGCGTAGGGGGCGACCCCGAGCTTGTCCCAGCGCTCCTTCACTTCCTTGTGCAGGACGGGGTCTATCTTGACGCCGTAGGTCTCGACCAGGGCGGCGCCGGCCTTGGCGTCACCCTGCGACTTGATGCGCTGGATCTCTTTCAGGAGCTCGCCGAACAGGGCGCGCAGCTTGACGTGGTCCTTCACGACGAAGGCGGTCTTGCCGGGCGCTTTCTCGATCTTCGCGATGACATCGGGCCCGCCCTTCTCCATCGCCCACTGCGCGATCAGGTGGCGGTTGCGCATGTGCGCCTCCTGGATCTCCTCGCCCTGCGGGATGCGGGCGAGCTGTACCAGCAGCGCGTTCTGGACGTAGGCCTCGTAGCCGGCCTTGGCGATGTCGGGATCCTTGACGAGGCCGAGCTCGGCCAGCTTTGCATCTGGCATATAGTAGAGTGCCACCAGGTCGGCGCGCGCCTCTTCGAGGCACGAGGCGTAGCTCTTGAGCGTGTCGGACATCGTCAGTACGCCCGGCTCGAGCTGGCCTGACGCATGCCCGATAACTTCGTGCATGTCGGTCTGGAGCTTGTCCGAAATGGGCGCGTATTTTTTCATGCGCTCATAGGCTTCGGGACCGGAGGCAAACTCTTCGAGCACGCCCGAGGCCTTCTTCACCTCTTCGTAAGCGGTGACGATATTGCCAAGGCTAATCGACTTCGAGCCATGCTCACGTCGGATCCAATCCGAGTTCGGCAGATTGACGCCGATCGGGAACGCCGGGCCGGAGTCGCCGGTGCCGAGCACGGTGTCGATGACGCGCGCCGAAATGCCGGTGACCTTGGCCTTCTTGTGCTGCGGCAGATACGGCATGTTGTCTTCGAACCACTGCGCCTCGGCCGAGATGGCGGCGATGCGCTGCGACGACTCGGGGTCCTTCACCTGGACGATGGCCTCGTACGAGCCGCGCATGTCGAGCGCGTCGCCGTACGTCTCGATGAAGCCGTGGATGAGGTCGACGGTCGAGTTGGTGTCCTTCACCCAGGCGATGTTGAAGGCGTCGAAGTCCTTGAGATCACCGGTCTTGTAGTACTTGATGAGCGACTCGAGCCACGCCTTCTGCTGGTCGTTCTCGACGAAGTTCATGGCCGCCTCGAAGTGCGCGACCGACTTCTCGAGCGCGGCGCCGTACATGCCGCCGACCTTCCACGACCGCTCTTCGAGCTTGCCGTCTGCGTTCTTCACGAGCTTCGAGTTGAGGCCGAACATCGGTGGCTCCTTGCCACCGTTCTTCTTCGTCTCGGCGTAGAAGGCCTCGACCTCTTTCTGGGTGATGCCGCGCCCGTAGAAGTTGTTCGCCGAGTCGGCGATGAGATCGCCCTTGGCGTCGCTCGACTTGCCGGTGGCTTCGACCGCGGGGTCGAAGAGCAGCGGCGTGAGCTTGTCGGCAAGCTGGGCCGGAGTCTCGTCCTTGGCCAGCGGGAAGGCCGCCGGGTCGGAGTCGGCGACGAGCTTGGCGAACGTCTCCTTCGAGAAGCCGGGCTCGAACTTCTTGTCCGAGTAGTGGTGATAGATGCCGTGCGAGAACCACACGCGCTTCAGGTAGACCTCGAACGCGGCATATTCGTTGGTCGTCTTGTCGCCCTTATAGGTCTTGTCGATCGCTTCGAGCGTGCGCTTTACGAGCAGCCCCTGCGGATGGACCTGGTCCCACGAGATCTCGCGCATTGCGAGTGACGCCTCCGCGAAGTGATAGAGCAGCACGCGCAGCTTGGGCGTGAGCGCGTTCCAACCCGGCACGCGGTAGCGCAGGATGCGCACGTCCGCGAACTGCTCGAGCAGGACCTTGAACTCAGCCTCGGTCTTCGCGCCGGTATCGGTGGCCATGGCGGCTCCATCTGCGGTGGCGGCATCGGGCGCGGCGGGCGCGGCGTCGGCGTTGGCGGCAGCCGCATCCGGCGTGGCGGGCGCCGCATCGGGCGCACTGGCGGCATCGGCGACGGGCGCGACGGTGCCGGCGGCGTCCATCTCGGGCGGCTTCTGCGTCTTGCCGCAGGCGAACAGGAACAACAACGGGAACGAGAGCGCGACGAACTTGAGTCTCATGGGACCTCCGGCCGCGCAGACTGCTACCGTTCGGGAGCGAGCGCAACCGGGTTCAAGCGGGGGTTCGCGCGTGTCTGGTGGACCCGATCAATGTTCGTCGAGCTTCGCCATCTGCGCGAGACGCCAACGCTTTTCGTACTCAGGTCGCACTGATTCGTCGAGCAGATCACCGAGCGTGAGTGGCAGGTTCGCCGACTTCACAAGCTCTTGTACGTCGACGAGGTCCTTGCCGCGATGCTCGGCCGACAGGCCCGATGCGAGTTTGAGTTCGATGAAGCGATGAACGGGGAGCAAGCGCATCGTTCCCTGCAGCTCCGCCTCGCTGGGCTCAGGAAAGCGCACGGGCTTGGGCTTGCCATCGCCTGGGTACTCGCCGACGTAGATGACATCGACGCCGATGTTGAATTCGGTGTCGCGCATCCCTTTGCTGCCCTTGAATTTTTCGACGTAGCCGAGGCCCAGGTTGCGTGCCTTGAACTGCTCGAGTCCTTCGCGGGTCATGAGCACGTCGACGTCCTCGGTTGCGCGGCGATGACCGTAAGCGTTGAGGGCCATCGCGCCGACGATCGCGTAGGGAATGTTGTCGCGTTCGAGGGTCGCGACCAGCTTTGCGAGCGCCTTGTGGACTGGTGATTCGGCCATGAAGAACCTCCCGGAGAACTCGGCCCCTTCCCAGAAGCGTCGCTCGAGTTCAGCGGTCGGTAGGTCCCAGTTCGACATGCCCGCTAGCCTAGCCTCCGGGTCGAGTTTGAACAAGCCTTGGACATTCTGCGGGTCAATGAAGCCGGGCGTGGTGGAGTCCCTTAAACGCGAAGGGCGCGACCCTGAGAGTCGCGCCCTGCGTTCGTGCAACCACCTGAATGCACGAAGGAGTCGGAGGCATATCCCCGCGACGATGGACCGTAGATGCCCCGTCTCCGAGCGAATTCTAGTAGCGGTAGGCGTCGCCCTTGAACGGGCCCGCAACCGGCACATCGATGTAGGCCGCCTGCTCGGTCGAGAGCGTGGTCAGCTTGACGCCGAACTTGCCGAGGTGGAGGTGCGCGACCTTCTCGTCGAGGTGCTTCGGCAGGACCGTGATGGTCTTGCCGTACTTCTCGGCGTTGCCGTAGAGCTCGATCTGCGCGAGCGTCTGGTTGGTGAACGAGGCCGACATCACGAGGCTCGGGTGGCCGGTGGCGCAGCCGAGGTTCACGAGGCGACCCTCGGCCAGGATGATGATCGAGTGACCCTTACCGTTGGGGCCGTGGGTGGTGTTCTTGAACTTCCACTCGTGCACCTGCGGCTTGACCTCGATCTTCTCGACGTCGCCCTTGGCGAGCATCGCCTCCATGCCGGCCATGTCGATCTCGTTGTCGAAGTGGCCGATGTTGCAGACGATGGCGTTGTGGCGCATCTGCGACATGTGCTTGGCGGTGATGATGTCCTTGTTGCCCGTGGCGGTGACGTAGATGTCGAACTCCTGGGCGATGGCGTCCTCGACCGTGATCACGTCGATGCCGCGCATGCACGCCTGGAGCGCGCAGATGGGGTCGATTTCAGTGATGGCGGTGCGGGCCGACTGGCCACGCAGCGAGTCGACCGAGCCCTTGCCCACGTCGCCGAAGCCGCAGATCAGCGCCTTCTTGCCGGCGATGAGCACGTCGGTGGCGCGCATGATCGCGTCGACCAGCGAGTGGCGGCAACCGTAGAGGTTGTCGAACTTCGACTTGGTCACCGAGTCGTTCACGTTGATGCCCGGGAAGAGCAGCGTGCCTTCCTGCTGGCGCTTGTAGAGGCGGTGCACGCCGGTCGTCGTCTCTTCGGTGACGCCCTTGATGCCGGCCGCCATCTTGGTCCAGTACTTGTCGCCCTTGGCGCGGCGCACGTCGACGATGAGCTGCAGGATGATGCGCTCCTCCTCGTTGCTGGCGGCATCGACGTTCGGCAGCGTGCCGGCCACTTCGTGCTCACGGCCGAGGTGGATGAGCAGGGTCGCGTCGCCACCGTCGTCGAGGATCATGTTGCAGCCGCCAGTCGGCGAGCCTGGCCACTCGAGCGCCTGCATCGTGCACCACCAGTACTCGGCGAGGGTCTCGCCCTTCCAGGCGAAGACCGGCGAACCGTCGTTGCCGTGGAGACCGGCGACGACACCGGCGGCCGCGTGGTCCTGGGTCGAGAAGATGTTGCACGAGACCCAGCGGACCTCGGCGCCGAGCGCCACGAGGGTCTCGATGAGGACGGCGGTCTGGATGGTCATGTGGAGCGAGCCCATGATGCGCGCGCCCTTGAGGGGCTGCGACGCGCCGAACTCTTCGCGCAGCGACGCGAGACCGGGCATCTCGTACAGCGCGAGCTCCATCTCCTTTCGGCCGAAGCGAACAGTTGCCTCGGACATGTCGCGCACCTTGTAGGCGAGGTCCGAGAAGAGGGGCAGCTTGGTATCGAGGAAGTCATGGCTCATCGGAAAGGCTCCTTGTGGTGCATCCATTCGTCGATGCGAATGAACGGATAGAACGTCAGCGGCGGGCGTGCAAGCCCCCGGTCACTTTCTTTTTCTGGCCGCGCGGGAGGCGGGTTTGCCAGTGCTCTTGATAGCTGTGAGAGGCGTCAACGTCGCGACGAAGAGCGGCGGACCCTGGGCGTCGGGGTCGGGCGGCAGGTGCCGCAGCGTGCGCAGCGCGAGGCCGGCGTCGGCGGCGAGCGTCGCGAGCTCCGCGTCGGCGAATCCCTGATGCAGGTGCCCGAAGGTGCGCCACGCGGTGGTCGCGTGCGGTTGCATGTCGACCAGCACCAGGCGCCCGGTCGGCGCCAGCAAGCGGCGCGCTTCCGCCATTACCGCGGCCGGATCGGGCAGGTGATGCAACACCAGGAACAAGAGCGCCACGTCGGCGACCGCGTCGGGCAGCGGCACCGACTCGAGCGAGGCCTCGATGATCTCGACCTGCGCGTCGCTCTCCGTTGCTATCTCGGCCAGGCGTTGGCGCGCGATGGCGAGCATGCCCGGCTCGCGGTCGACGCCGATGACGCGGCCGGCAGTCGGATCTAGCGCGGCCCTGAGATGCGCGAGCACCTCGCCGGTGCCGCAGCCGAGGTCGATGATGGTCGCATCGGGAGGTACGAGTGCTGCCAGGGCAGGGGCCATGAAGCGGCGCCCGAAGAGCTGGTCGCGCAGCACGTCCCAGCCCGCCGCGACACGTCCGAAGAAGGTGCCGGCGTCCGATTGCCGCTCGGCCAGGACGCGCGCCATGTGGTCACGGTCGGCGCCGAGGTCGCCCGTCAGTGCGGGATCCTGACGAATGATCCTCCACAGTTCTTGCCTGGTTCCATCCATCGCGGCCAGGCGCAGATAGGCCGCAGTGCCGACCGTGCGCCGACCAATCCAGTCGCCTTGCAGCAGCGACTTGAGCTGGCGCGAGACGGTCGGCTGCGGCAACGACAGGATGCGCGCGAGCTCGCCGACCGTGAGCTCGTCGACCTCGATCAGCGCGAGCAGACGCACGCGCACCGGGTCGGCCAATAGCTCGAGGTCCGCCGACAGTGCGCTCACGCGCTCACCACTGCATGCGGATGGTGAAGCTCTTGGGGCCGGGCTCTTCGCCGTGGATCGAGTCGAGGTTGCGCTTGAGCGACGAGAACATCGACTTCATCGAGATCATGTTCGCGAGGCGCCAGGTTGGATCATCGAACGTCTCGGCGTCCTTGAACTCGAGCACTGCGCGCCCCGACGAGACGTCGGGGATGCACTTGCCGACGTCGCACACCGAGCTGTGATAGGTGCCGGCCATGCGCAGCACGAGGCCGGGCCCGGTCATGCGGCCGGCCAGCACCAGCGCCTTTTCCGCGGTGCCGGTGGACTCTTCGAAGACCGACTCGAACGCGAGCGCGTCGCCCGCGAGCAGTTCGTCGATGATGAACCGCACGAGGCGTGTCTGCAGGTGGACCGGGTACCAGTGCTTCTTGCTGGGCTGGTCGGGCAGGTCGTTGGAGCTCATGCCGAGGTGCTCACGCACGCGGTCGGCCGCACCTTTGCCGAAGCGATGGTCGACGTGTGCACCCCAGGCGCGCAGCGCATTGCCGCGCAACCGACCGGGTAGCGCGAGAGTACGTTCGCGCGACCACGGTTCGACGCGAGCTAGTTCTTCGAGGGTCCAACGCTTCACGACCAGGTCCTCCGCTGCGCGCCGAGATGACGTGGGCCGATGGGCGGGGCATTGGGCGCGGGCGGCGTGCCCATAACACTACTCTTCCTGGCGGGGAACCCTCGTTCGGAGGCGGGTTGCGAGCGTGACGATAGCGAGCCCGGCGAGCCCGGCGAGCAACGTCTCGGAGCCGCCCGTGGCGCAGCCGCCATCGCTGTTTCCGGGGGTCGGGTCGACGAGGTCCAGCGGGTTGACCTGGAATGCGTTTGGCAACGTCGCGACCGCATCGTCGGGATTCACGACGATGACGCTGTATTGGCCGACCGTGAGGCCGGGCACGGTCGCCGAGATGAGGCCGTCGCCGGTGACGATCTCGTCCGTGCAGTCGGTCGCGCCGACCTTGACCTGGGCGCCTGCCATGAAGCCTTTGCCGGTGATCGAGATCGGTGTCGGGACCCTGGCGAGGCCGCTATTGGGCGAGACGTTGGTGACCATCAACGCAGGCGCGGCACCTTCGCACTGGCCACTCGCGCAGGTCTCGCCGCTGTCGCAGCTGCCGCACGTGCCACCGCAGCCGTCGGCGCCGCACTGCTTGTCGCCGCAAGCCGGCTCGCACGGCGCTTGGCACTGGCCGCCGATACATGACAGGCCGCCATCACACGTGCCGCAGGCGCCCCCGCAGCCATCTGGTCCGCAGTCCTTGTTGTCGCACGCGGGTGCGCAGGCCGCCCGGCAGGTCCCGGCCGTGCACGCGAGGCCCGACTCGCAGCTGCCGCAGGTGCTGCCGCAGCCGTCGGGACCGCAGTCCTTGCCGCTGCACTGGGGCGCGCAGTCGTCGTGGCAGAAGAAGTCGTTGCCACAGGTCTGGGTATTGCCGCAGGTGCCGCACGAGCCGCCGCAGCCGTTGTCGCCGCACTGCTTCGAGAGGCAGTCGGGCTGACAGCTCACGCAGCCGCCGTCGACGCAGAAGGTGCTTGGGCTACAGGTGCCGCATGAGCCGCCGCAGCCGTCGTCACCGCAGGCAAGATCGTCGCACGCGGGTTCGCACGGAGCAGCGGCGACCTCGGCGCGCAGGCGCATGATGATGTCGCCGTCGATGGTGAAGCCGCTATTGGTAGAGGGCGCGTCTTCCATATAGGTCCAGCCCATCGACGGGCCGCTACACGCGCCGAGCGGCGCCATGTGGTGGATCACATTGGCGTTCTTAACGATGCCCGAGTCATGCACGGTGCCGACGTTCTGGCAGCCGCAGATGAGCCCATCGATCTGCAAACACTGGAGCGAGTTCCACTCGGACGACAGGGACATCGCCTCGTCATCGAAGCGCACCATCACCCAGATGTTGCCGCCGGTGAGCATCGGCGGACGGTTGTCTTCTTCGGACAGGTCGAACTGGATCGACAGGCCGACGTTGCCCTGCAGCGGGAAGCCGATCTCCTGCGTGGTCGGGTTGAACAGGTCGCCCGTGGATATCGAAAAGATCGGCGCGTTGCCCGGGTCGGGTGTCTTCGACTCGGAGTTGTAGACCTCGATCGTCGCGTTCGTGAAGAGCGTCCCGGACGCGAACGGCGGGGCCGCGAGGATGAGGTCGAAGCCGAGGATCTGCAGCGGGAACATCTCGGGCAAGGGTCGATAGATCTGCCCGAACGACTCGCCGCGCACGAAGCCCGGCTGGGTGTAGAACTGGCCGCCATCGACTTGAGCGGCGGCGGCGCTGAGCGCTTCGGGGAACTCGTCGTACTTGAACACCCATGGCTCGGCGCGCGCGCTCTGCGAGAGTGCCACGAAGGCGAGGACCGCTGCGGCACGGGAGGTGATGGGTCCGGACATGAGGGCCTCGCTCGAGCTAGGGATGAAGGGCTTCCTGCGTGTCGCGCGTCAGCCACAAGAGGGCAATCCAGAGGCCCAGTCCGACGGCCGCGGTGGCGAACCCGAGCGGCCACGAGAGCCACTGGAGGTCGCTTGCCGGGAGGTGGTTGGCGACGACGGTGCCGGTCGCGAAGGTGGTCCACACCGAGAGCAGGATGAGCGAGCCGCGTGCGCGCGTGTGCAGCTTCGGCTGTCGCAGGTGGGTCGTCAGGCGCATCACCACAACGAGATAGGTGGCGACGGCCGCGACTCCGATGAGCGCGTCCGCGGACAAGAGTGCCGTGCGATCGGCGTCGACGACACGCAGGATGATCAACGCCAGGTCACACAACGCGAGTGCCGCGCCGAGCGCCGCGGCGAGCGTCGCGGGTGCGCGCAGCGTGACGACGGGACTCCTCCATAAGAGGTAGAGCCCGCGGGCGAAGGCCAGGCTCGACGCGAGCAGGCCGAGGTCGAAGAGCGCTATCGCCGGGCCCAGCGAGCCAAGCGGGCTCGATGACCACATCAGACCGAAGACGACCATGATGACGCGCGCGATAAACGCGCCGAAGCACCACTTGAAGCCTTCGTACGTGCCCGCCCAGGCGACCGGCAACACCACGACCGAAGCAAGCCGCCCATCCGAATCCGCCGCTCCGACGCGCGCCGCCTCGGGTGCAGCTTGCGGGGCGATTGTTGCCGGGTGCTTCTCGAGGCTCACGCGGCTCGGGGCCGTGCTCTCGGGCGCGGGCCGCGGTGTGGTCCGGCTCTTCGGGACGAGCGGCTGAATCACCGCGACCATCACACCTTCGTCCGCAATCACGACCGGCGCGGCGTTGGGCTCGATGCCGAGCTCGCGATAGGTGAGCGCGAGGTGCTCGGCGTCGGCGGTCTTCTCGTCGGGCGGTGGCTTGCTCGCGTTGGCGTCGAGGTCGCCGACGCGCGAGCTCTCCCCGCCCAGCGAGCCATCGAACAAGCGCCGGATGAGCGTGCGCGAGACACCTTCCGAGAGGTTCGGCTCGAAGCTCGGCGCGAGCTCGTGCAAGGCACCACTGGTAGACACCGCCGCCAGCACCAACACGCCCGCGACTGCCAGGGCCGGCAGCGTCAGCGCACCGATCTGCGGCTGGAACAAGACCGTGCTGCCCAGCGCCAGCAGGCCGAGCAGCGACCACAGCGCGATGTCCCAACGCATGAGACCGGCCGGCACCATCGCCAGCGGCAGCGCCAACGCGAGCCCGGGCCCGAGCCACGGTGACGGCACCAGGGCCGGATCGATCGCCTGGAATGCGACCGGCAGGCACGCGAACAGCGGCATCATCGTCCACAGCAGGTGGCGTGCGACAGGCCGCTGCACCTCGCGCTGGGCGAACGCGCGCGCGACCAATACGATCATGCTGGTGCCGGCGACGAACGTGACCGCGCGGATGATCTGCAGCAGCGCATCCCAGGTCTCGTCCTTCATCGACTCCGGCACGATGTCGAAGAACGGCGCCAGCGCGAACAGCGCCGACAGCCCGAAGAAGCCCGCCGCAACCCATGCGAACGGCTGCACGCCCAACGTGCGCGCAAACGGCACGAAGCGCGTCGCCATGACGACGCCTGTTATCGCGTACAGCGTGCGCACGAAGCCCGCCAGGTGGACCAGCACGGCCGGGCTCGGGTCGGGCTCGACCGCGGCGCGCACGGTCGCCGCCGCGATCTCGACGACCGCCACGAAGAACAACAGGCGACCGACCCCGAGGCAGCCGCGCATGGCCGCGAGCCTCGCGTGTTCGCGCGGTGAGACGGCCAGCTCGCTCGTGGAAACGTCGCTCATCTCAGGAGCGCGCGGGCTTCGGTAGGGCAGCGGTCTTCTGCTTCGTCGGGCGGCACATCACTTCGACCGAACCGAAGACCGCCTTGCCGACGATCTGCAGGGTCGGCGCCTCGGGTGAGACGGCGGCGAGGTCGTTGTTGCCGCTCTCCTCGAAGCTGCCGAACACGCCTGAGCCGCCCAGCTCGACGCGTACATGCGGCGGCACTTTGACCTCGATGCTGCCAAAGATCGACCGGCAGCTCAGGGTCGTGACACCGGGGCCAAACGTCGCCTCGCGCAGGTCGAGCACCACGCTGCCGAACAACGCGCGCACCTTCATCGTGGTCGGCTGCACGCGGCGGCCGCGACGCTCGACACTCGAGAAGATCGCGCTGACCTTCGGGTCGGCGAGTGAAGCTGGCAAGGCGCTCGGCGGCGCGATGAGCGCGGGCACTGGTGCCGACCCAGGCGTGACGAGGGTCGCGGGCAGGTCACGCGTCAGGACCCGCAGCTCGTCGATGGTGCGCGCCTTCATCGCGAGCTCGAGCCGCTCGTCCAGCATGTCGAGGTCGAAGGCATCTTCATCGGAGACCGCCGCGGCATCCTGCAAACGCGCGATGGTCGCATCACGTTCGGCGGCGAGGCCGGGTACGACGGGGCGGGGAACACGAGTGGGGTCGATGGGGTCCGACATCGGCGAGAACGTAGCAGGAACCGCGCGGGTGCGCATCGGTCCTGCGTGCCGCTTGTAAGCTTCGGCGGCGACTAGGTTTTAACGATTCCGAGGTAGGGCTCGATCAACTCGGGGCCGTCGCTGCGCACGCTGTTGACCGTCTTCGCGACCGGGTGCAGCTCGAGCGCGCCGGCATACGGCACGAGCAGCGATTGCAGCGTCGCGTTGTCGCTGTCGGGCGCAAGCCACAGGTCACGCGCGGCGGGCGTCAAGATGACCGGCATGCGGTCGTGCACCTGCGCTGTCGAGGGCGCCGCGTCGGTCGTGATGATCGAGAACGTGCGCCGAGTCTCGCCGGTCGCCTTGTCTTTCCACTTCGCCCAGAGCCCCGCGAACATCAGTGGTCCGTCGTTTGGGCCGGCATTGGGATCGTACATCCAATAGGGCTGCGGTTTCGCCTCGTCCTTTGTCTTGGCCTTGCCGCGAGGCGCCTTCGCCGCGGTCAGGGTCAGGGCGTCCTCGGACTTTGTTTGCACCGCGTGCCGCCACTCGTACCAACCACTCGCGGGCACGACCAAACGCCGCTTCTCGAACGCCTCCCGGAACGCGGGCTTGCTCGCGACCGTGTCGGAGCGCGCGTTGATCATCCGTGCGCCGACCTTCGGGTCATCCGCCCAGAACGGCACGAGGCCCCAGCGGAAGAGGTTCAAGCGCGGTGCCCCCGCCTCGTCCAGCAGCAACACCGGCGCTGGATCGGTCGGCGCGATGTTGTAGTCCGGGCCCCACTCGTGGTCCTCGACCGGCTCCGCCCGCAAGAGCTTCGCAAGCGTCGAGAACGTCGTCTTCAAACCAAAGCGTCCACACATGCCTTTCGGTGTCGCATGGGATCGCAGCGGCGCCAACCGCCGGGGCGCGACCAACCGACACGGCGGTCTTGATACGATCTTGATGCGCCGGTCGTGCGCCTTGAGATCGGCTTGGAGCACGTCGGCCTAAGTTGTCCCCGCTCCGGGCTCGTACCTGCGGGTCCGCGGCCGGAGGCCGTGTGTCTTTCTTTCTCGTCCTGGGTGGCATCATCGCGCCGCCGCCTTCTTCTCGGCCCCGGGCGTCGCCGAGAAGGACCTCGCCGAAGCAGCACAGCTAGCGTCCCTGGCCAACGAGACACCCGAAGGTCGCAGCATCGTCGTGCTCGCGAAGACGCGTTTTCAGATCCGCGGTCGTGATCAGGGAAATGCCAACGCGGCCTTCGTCCCGTTTACCGCCGAGACCCGCATGAGCGGTGTCGACATTGACGGCCGGCAAATTCGAAAGGGCGCAAAGGACGCGGTTGAACGCTGGGTACAGCAGCTCGGCGGCAGCTTCTCGCCGGTGCTCTCCGAGGCTGTCAACGAGCTCGCACGGCGCGGCTCGACTCCCCTGGTGGTCGCGGACCGCAGCAAGGTGCTCGGCGTGGTCGAGTTCAAGGACGTGGTCAAGGGTGGCATCCGCGAGCGCTTCGCGGAGCTGCGTCGCCTTGGCATCAAGACGATCATGGTGACCGGCGACAACCCGAGCTCATTCGATTGTTTCAGGACGCCGGGCTCCTGGGCCTCGTCGCGACCGCGACAAGCCGCGCGGAGGTGGCTATGCTGGTGCCGGCGTCCGTCGCGCTCATTGCGCACCGCGCCGGCACTTCCGATCCGACCTCGACCTCCCGTGCCGATGCGTGCGAACGTCAGCCCTGCTCGAAGCCTGGCCCGAGGGTACGCGTGACGCGCGACAGCGCCGCGGCCCTCGCGTCACAGCGCAGACCACCGTCGTCACATTCGAGGTCAACCAGACAGAGGTGCTCGTCGTCGTGCCCGTCCAGAGCGAGGCCATCGTCGAGGGCGATGAGGCCTTCAACGTCAGCCTGCTCTCGCCGATCGGCGCCACACTTGGTGCGCAGCAACGCGAGGTCGTCATCATCCGCGACGACGACTGATGCTCAGTCGGGGTCGCGCAGCTGGGAGGGCGGGCGGCCCTGCAGCCGGCGGAACCACGCAGTGAAGTGGGTCGGCGAGGTGAAGCCGACCGCGCTGGCGATCGCGTCGATCTTGGTATCGCTCTGGCTCAGGAGCGCCAGCGCGCGTTCGAGGCGGAGGTCGCGCCGGAACTCCGCGAACGTGCTGCCGCTCATCGCGAGCGCGCGTTGCAGCGAGCGGACCGACATTCCGAGCTGGCGCGCGGCTTCCGACAGACCCAGGGCGAGGTCGCTACGCAGGAGCGTCGTGAGCGCGGCGACCTCGTCCGGCACGCTCGTCACGCTCGCGGTGAACGCCTCGAGATCGCGCGCGATAGCGGGCGCGATGCCGAGCCACGACCACGCCTCGGCCGGGTCAAAGAAGACTGCGAGGTCCCAAGGTGCCTGACCTGCGGTGTTGAGGGCGGCCCAGTACGGCGCGGACCAGTCGTTGCGCAGGATGCCGACCTGCCGTCGCACGATGCGCGCGAGGACGGGTACGACCGGCATGAACAGCTCGTAGGCGGCATGGAGCACCGTGGCGTCGCTTGGCGTGACGCGCGCCAACCGCACATCACTGACGACATCGATGCCCCAATCAGGGGTGCCCGCGTGCTCGCCAGCCTCGGTTTGGTGTGCGAGCAGCGAGTGGAACGGCGGTACGAGGCTCGCCACGTCCGCGCCACGGGTCGCGGTTGCGATCATACCGATGAGGCGGGCCTCGTGACACCAGAAGATGCCACCGGCGGTGCGCACGTACGTGCGCGCGTCGAGGCGTCCGAAGTCCTCGGCCGCGATCTCGCGCCAGACCCTGCCCGCGCTCAGCTCGGTAGCTGTTTGCCCGGACGCGGTCATAGACGGGTCGCCCCTTCGCGGAAC
>Ga0209181_10006993_pt1 | contig 15624 bp, 15 predicted proteins | sample MAT05_FD_187208 | JGI IMG/M metagenome (GOLD analysis project Ga0209181, IMG submission 187208) | Freshwater microbial communities from Lake Fryxell liftoff mats and glacier meltwater in Antarctica - MAT-05 (SPAdes) (version 2) | ecosystem: Environmental > Aquatic > Freshwater > Ice > Liftoff... | reverse complement strand
TCGCGGCAATCCGTATGCGCCGGGCACGGTCGTCCCACGCGGCGCAGTGCGTGTGGCCTCGTGGGAGAAGTTTCCGCCAATCCCCGCCGGACAAAGCGGCCGCCTGCAGCTCGCCGAATGGCTCGCGGACAAACGCAACCCGCTCACCGCGCGCGTGACGGTGAATCGCATCTGGCAAAAGCTTTTCGGCGAAGGCCTCGTGCGCAGCGTGGATTACTTCGGCGTGCGCGGCGAATTGCCCACGCATCCCGAGTTGCTCGATCATCTCGCCACGCGCTTCATGCGCGGCGGCTGGTCGCAGAAGCAGCTTATCCGCTCGCTCGTGCTCAGCCGCGCGTATCGCGCGGGCAGCGCCAACGACGCGGTCGCGATGAAGACCGATCCCGAGAACCGCCTGCTCTGGCGCATGAACCGCCAGCGCCTCGATGCCGAGGCCATCCGCGATGCGCTGCTCGCCGTCAGCGGCGAACTGAAACTCGACAGCGGCGGCCCCGCCCTCGTGCTGGAGAACGTGGAGAACACGGGCGCCCTCGTGCAGAAAGGCGTGAATCCGCCGAGCTACGCACACAAAATCCCGCGCCCGTCGCAGGAGTTTGAACGCACCATTTATCTGCCCGTCATGCGACTCGGCACCACCAGCGCGGATCGTCTGCGCAGCGTGTTCGATTTTGTCGATCCCGCGCAACTCTCCGGCCAGCGCCCGCAGACCACCGTACCCACGCAGGCGCTGTTCCTCCTGAACAACGACACCCTGCGCAAACGCTCCGGCGCACTCGCCAGGCATCTCGCCGACACGCTCCGCGATCGCGAAGCACGCCTCGCCGAACTCTGGCTCCGCGTCTTCAGCCGCCCCATCACCGGCGCCGAGCGCGACGACGCCATCGCCTTTCTCGACAAACTCGATCCGCTGCTCAAAGGCCGCCCGACAGCCGAAGCGCTCGCTTGGCAGGAACTTTGCCACAGCCTGCTGGCCTCGAATCAGTTCATCTACCGCCTCTAACCAAAAGCCATCCAGACCATGAACACCCCGCTCCACTTCACCCGCCGCCAATGGCTCCAGCGCGCCGCTTGCGGCTTTGGCGCTCTCGCGTTGCAGGACATCGTTCACGCCGCGTCGAGTCCGCTCGCCGCGCGCATCCCCGGCATGGTGCCGAAGGTGAAGCGCGTCATCTTTCTGTTCATGGGCGGCGGGCCGTCGCAGATGGATTTGTTTGATCCGAAAGACTTCATCACACGCCGTCACGGGCAGACGATCGACTCGCCGCTGCGCAAGGAGGTCACGCAGGTCGGCACGGAGAAATACCTCGCGCTCGCTGCGATGGCACCGGTGCAGCCGCGCGGGCAGTCCGGCATGAGGATCTCGGATCTGATGCCGCACCTCGCCACCGTGGCGGACGACCTTTGCCTGCTGCGCGGCATGAACGCCGACAACCCGCAGCACACCGGCGCGCGGCTGCAATTCACCACCGGCACTTTTGCCGAGATTCGGCCATCGATGGGTTCCTGGATCAGCTACGGGCTCGGCACGGAGAATCAGGACCTGCCCAGCTTTGTCACCATCCAGCCCGGCGGTGTGCGCGAGTATGGCTCCGCGTTTCTCCCCGCGAGCCATCAGGGCACCGCGCTCAATGTGCCGTTGAACGAAAAGATGTCGCCCATCGAGAACCTGCGCAACGCCTCTGCCACCGATGACATTCAGCGCGAGCGCATCAATCTCATCCAGCGCATGAACCGCCGCCTCGTCGGCGACCTGCACGGCGACGCGAGCATGGAGGGCATGATTCAGAACATGGAACTCGCCTTCCGCATGCAGACCACCACGCCGCAGATCGTGGACATCTCGAAGGAGAGCGAGGCCACGAAGCAGCTCTACGGCGTCGGCGGCAAGGACACCGACAAGAACGCCCGCGCCTGCCTGCTCGCGCGCAAACTCAGCGAGGCCGGCGTGCGCTTCGTGCAAGTCACCATGGAAGGCTGGGACCACCACGGCGACATTCGCGGCAATCTGCCCAGGCTCTGCGCAGCGAGCGATCAACCCGTCGCCGCGCTGCTCAAAGACCTCAAGTCACGCGGCCTGCTCGAAGACACGCTCGTGCTGTGGAGCGGCGAATTCGGGCGCACTCCGTGGAGCCAGGATCTCAGCGGCACCGCGCCCATCGACAAGCACGGGCGCGAGCACCAGCCCGAGAGCTTCTGCGCCTGGATGGCCGGCGGCGGCATCAAAGGCGGCATCACTTTCGGCGCAACCGACGACATGGGCTACCGAGTCGTCGAGGGCAAAGTCCACATCCATGATCTGCATGCGACCATCCTGCATCAGCTCGGCATCGATCATCTCAAGCTCACCTCACGCCATCTGGGCCGCGATTTCCGACTGACTGATGTCTATGGGGAAGTGGTGAAGGAAATCATTGCGTGAACCCAAAAATGAAATTCACCACCCACACCGGCGCCCGCCCTACCCCAGAGAACTCGGGGGTTACGCGAAAAGGCACCGTCAGCTACGTTTTAACCTCACATTCTATGACACGTTTTGTTTTAAGCCTCTCAGCCATCCTCGCCTTGTTTGCCCCGGCTTCTGCGCGGGCGGCGGAAGTGCGTGACATAGAAAAGGTGGTGCTGCCGTTTATCGAGAAGCACTGCATGGAGTGTCACGAAGCGGATGTGCAGAAGGGGGGACTTCCGGGTGGACAATCTCTCGCCGAAGGTGGGGATCGAGAACACGCCGCAGTGGCTGGAGATCATGGAGCGCATCAACACGGGGGAGATGCCGCCGAAAAAGGTGAAGGTGCGCCCGAGCGCGGAGGAGAGCGCCAAGGTGGTCGAGTGTATCACCATGCGGACGAAGGAAGGCGAATCCGCCCGCATGGTCGCACGCGGACGGGTCAGTTAAATTCGCCTCACCCATGACGAATATGTGAACACGGTGCGCGACCTCATCGGCGTGAAGTATAATGCGACGGCCTTGGGCGCTCTATTGGAAGACGAGGAATGGCATGGCTTTGAGCGCATTGGATCGGTGCTCACGCTGTCGCCATCGAACATCGAGAAGTATCTCGGGGCGGCGGAGACGGTTTTGAAAGAGGCATACCCTGATCCGCTGCCGAAGAACGCGAAACCCGCGCCGACCTTCGGAGGATCGAAGCGTGCGGTTCCCGGGGAACAGGTGAATGAGCGGCATCGCGAACGGCTGCGCTTGAGAAAGGTCGGCATGTTCCAGCCCGACAAGAAGCTCTACCCCGACTACGGCAAGGCGCTGGAAGCGAGCATGGTCGGCGAGACCAAGGCCTTCTTCCGTGAAGTGCTCAGCAGCGGACTCTCGCTGCGTGAGTTCCTGCACTCGGACTGGAGCATGATGAACCCGCAGCTCGCGCAGTTCTACAGTCTGCCCGAGGCGAAACTCAGCGGCGATGAGTTTCAGCGCGTCTCCTTGCCCGCTGAGAGCCATCGCGGCGGACTGCCCACCCAAGCATCCATCCTATCGCTTACGTCCGATGGCGTGCGGCATCATCCGGTGCATCGCGGCGTGTGGGTTATGGAGTCCATCTTTGGCAAATCGCCACCGCCACCGCCCGCAAACGTGGAACCCATCGCCACGAACCCCACCGGGCCGAAAGCCACCTTGCGCCAGAAGCTCGAAGCGCACATCCACGATGCGAACTGCGCCGCCTGCCACGCGAAGAACGATCCACTCGGCCTCGCGTTTGAAAACTACGACGCCATCGGACGCTGGCGCACCGAGGAAGTCACCGACGGCGTGGGCGCGAACCCAAAGGTCACCGCCGCGGGCTCATTGCCGGACGGACGCAGCTATCAGACCGCCGATGATTTCAAGAAGCTGCTCCTCGGCGACCTTGATGCCTTCAATCACACCTTCATCGAGAAACTCGCCACCTATGGCCTGCGCCGCAGCATGTCCTTCAGCGACCGCGATGATCTGAAAGCCATCGCCGCTGCGAGCAAGGCGAAGGACTACCGGGTGAAGGACATCGTCACCGCCCTCGTCACCTCCGATCTTTTCCAAAAGCGTTAGGAAGAAGTTCTTGGTTCTTTGTTGATGCGACACCGATGAGCCGAAACCAAGAACCAAGAACAAAACCATGACTGAACTTCCCATGCGCCTTCTCGTCGCCCTATGCCTCGCGGCCTCGCTCCTGCACGCCGAGGACAAACCCAAGTTCCGCACCGACGCCGACGGCCCGGTGAAAGCGGGCGGGAAGCGCAAGACTCCCAAGGAACGAAAGCCCGACGATAAGCCGGACTGGTTCCAACTCGTCGAAGGGCAGTTCCCGCCGGAGGGCTCCGCGCACGCGGTCGCGGGTGAACTCATCCATGCCGCTCACCTGGAGCGGAAATTTCAGATTCGGGTGGACCGCAGTGACAGCCAGGATGCCGGCATTGTGGACTTGCCGCTGGATGCGACCATGCTGCCGTATGGCTCGATTTGGTATCAGGGCGCACCGGCGGCGTTGCAGGACATCCCGCTCGGCACGCACCTGCACGGCTTGTTTTACCAGAGCGATTGCGACGACAAGACGCCACTCCCGGACACCGCTCACAACCGCAGGACGCCCGAGTGGGAGTTTCGCCGCTGCTTCCGCATCGAGGATGATTTCACCTTCCACGCCCGACAGGAGCACCTATGGAAGATCGACAGCCTGGACCTCGACGGGAAGAAGCTGACCGCCACACTTCAGGACAACGGCAAGCCCAGCGGCCAGCCGAAGCTCTTCGAGCTGCTCGCCAGCACCGTCGTGATGAATGGCGAGGGCTTCGCCAATCTCAAGGCACTGCAACCCGGCCAGACCGCCCTCTTCAATCTCACCTGGGCCACGCTCTACGGCCCCGGTCGCATCACCGGCATCTGGCTCGACGAATCCGCCCGCGACCTTGCCACCGCGCAACAGATCGAGCGGCATCGGATCCACATCCGCGATCGCGGGCTGCCCGGCTGGGGCAGCGAAGTGGACGACGCGAAGAAAACCGTCACCATCACTTTCTTTGGCGGGGTTGATCCGAAGCTGTTCGACGAATTGAGAGGCATCAACGAAGAGCCGCAGGGCTGGCCGTTTTCCTTTCCAGAAGACGACCCGAAAGCTCCGAAGGGCGGCATCGCCGTCTCCCGCGATTCGCTAATGACCTGCGATCCGTTGAATGATCGCAAAGGCGGCAACATTCTCGACAACAAAAAAATCCCCATTGAGCCCGGCAGCAGTGGCGTGCAGATCAGAGTGAAATGCGGCATGATGCTCGAAGGCTATCGCCCGCGCCGCATCATCCGCTTCTATCCTGCCACATGGAAAGTCAACGCGTTGCCGCTGGAAGAACGGTTCTCCGGACGCGAGTGACGATCACATGGCTAACCCATTATCCACACCCATGAAACCAACCATCCTTGCCATTCTCGCCCTGCCTTTCGCAGCCGGCTCCGCCCTCGCGCTCGATCCACACGTCGAAGCCGCCAAAGGCAAAGGCGAGAAAACCGAGGACGGCCAGAGCCTGAAGCTCGTCGATCTCGCCGTGCCAGGTGCAGGACCGCACGATCGTCGCCCAGACGATCCGTATGACGCCGCCTTCTTCGAGCACGTCGGCCACATCACCACGATCGAGTCGCTGAACGTCATCTCCACCAAGTTCAACGACGAGTGGATGCCGAACATCGCCAAACTTACGAACCTCAAGACCCTGCGATTCACCAACAACGGCAAACTCACGGATGCCGGCATGGAACAACTCGCCGGACTGAAGAATCTGGAGAGGTTCTCGTTCGTCGGCACCGCGATCACGGGCAAGGGTTACGCCAAGTTCGACGGCTTCACCAAGCTCACCAAAGTCGGCCATCGCGGCAGTAGCATTAACGACGAGGGATTGAAGGATCTGTGCGATCATCTGCCGGACTTGGAAAGCATCAGCCTTGCGCACGCCAGATTCACCAATGCCGGAGCACCGAATCTCGCGAAGCTAACCAGACTGAAAGGCCTCGACATCGGCTCGTCGAAAGCCACGCCCGAGGCGCTGGCTCATCTTGCGAAACTGCCGCTGGAGTCTTTGCAACTCGGCGAAGGCTTCGAATCGGCGGCGAGCATCCCGATGATCAAAGACATTGCCACGCTGCGCCGCCTCGCGCTGAACAACGCGACGAAGCTGACGGATGCCGAGTTACAAACGGTCGCAGCCCTGAAGCAGCCCGAAAGCCTCGAACTTGGCAAAGTCCCGCTCCCTGACGAGCGGCTGTCCGTGCTCAGGGACTTCGCCCATCTCAAATCCCTGCGCCTCGTGCCGATCAAAGAGCCCTTCACCCCCGAAAACCCAGGCCAAGATCAAAGCCCTGCTGCCGAAGACCGACCTGAAGTTCCAGTGAGCAGGTAGAAAGCAGCCAGGCCTGAACGGCACCTTTGACGACATCAAGATAGGTCGGCCCGGCCAATATCGCGTGAGTCTGCTGCGCACCTTCAAAGACGGCTTCTGCCCCGGCATCCACCTCCTGCCGGATGGCACCATCGTCGCCACGACCTATGCAAACTACTGCGCCGAGGGCGCCGGCTGCTCCGTCATCAGCGCGCGCTTTAAGATGAGCGAAATCGACACGCTCGCCGCACAACCCACGAAGTAACCCACGAGAACAGGACTACGACCATGAAACACACCCTCACACTCCTCACCGCCCTGCTGCTGGCTCCGTTGGCCGCACTTCACTCCGCCGAATCGCGCAAACCCAATATCATCGTCATCCTCTCCGACGACCTCGGCTGGGCGGACCTGTCGTGTTACGGCAGCACTTTCCACGAGTCGCCGAATCTCGACAAACTCGCGGCGCAGGGGATGCGCTTCACACAGGCGTATTCGAGCAGCCCGTATTGCTCGCCGTCACGGGCGGGCATCCTGACGGGGCGGCATCCGGCGCGGGTGTGCCGCCGATCCGATGTATTGTCACACTGGAGGAATAACGCGATGAAGAGGTTTTAAGGGAGAATACCATTGGTAAACACCTTCGGAAAAGCGTCTCTACATCCAGTCGACGGCACACCCTCCGGCGCGGTTGAAAATCACCGACTCTATCCCCAGCAACGACAAGAGCGGCAAGTTTCTGCCTGCGGTGATGAAGATGGAGCTGCCACTGGAGGAAACCAACATCGCCGAGGTGTTGCGCGATACGGGCTATGCGACCTGGCACGTCGGCAGGTGGCACTTGGGCGACTTGGGTTTCTATCCCGAGGATCAGGGATTCCAGATAAACATAGCCGGCAATCACAGCGGCGCGCCGCCCACCTATTTCTGGCCGTATGGAAATACTGCGGGCCTAACGGTATTTCGTCCGCGCGATCCGGGAAAAATGCAGGGCTACCACGGCACTCCGGTGCCATGGCTTCACAACGGTGGCCAAACGGGCGAACACCTGTGCGACCGCCTCACCAGCGAGGCGATGAAGCTCATCGACCAGCGTAAACCGGAGCAACCCTTCTTTCTCTACCTGCCGTTCTACGACGTTCACTTGCCCGCCATGGCCAAGCCGGAACTGGTGAAGAAATACGAGGCCAAAGCGGCCAGGCTCGGCCTGCCTGCCGTGAAGGACGCGCCCACTTACACCGAGGGCAATCCCGCCCACGGCAGTCGGCCGACGAAGCTGCCCACACAGCAGGTGAATCCCATCTGCGCCGCAATGATAGAGACGATGGACACCAACGTGGGCCGGCTCATGACGAAGCTCGACGAAATCGGCATCACCGACAACACCCTCATCCTTTTCACCAGCGACAACGGCGGCCACCCCATCACCAGCAACCGCCCGCTGCGCGGCTGCAAAGGCTGGCTCTACGAAGGCGGCGTGCGCGAACCGTGGATCGTGAAATGGCCCGGCGTGACGAAGCCCGGCAGCACTTGCGACGTGCCCATTATCAATACTGACATCCTGCCCACGATGCTCGAAGCCGCCGGACTGCCTGCCCAGCCCGCGCTGCATCAGGACGGCGTGAGTTTTGCATCCTTGCTAAAAGGCGAAACCAAGCCCGTGCATGAGGCGCTGTATTGGCACTTCCCGCACTACGGCAATCTCGGCAGCGGCCCATGCAGCAGCATCCGCGTGGGCGATTGGAAGCTCATCCATTGGATCGAGGACGACAGCGTCGAGCTATTCAACATCGCCACCGACCGCGAAGAAAAATCCGATGTCGCCGGGCAACACCCCGACCGCGTGAAAGACCTCCGCACCCGCCTCGACGCATGGCGCAAAGAAGTAGGAGCCAACATGCCGAGACCGAAGCCATGAGACGCTGCGTTCTGATCCTCCTTAGTTTTCCTTATTTTGTCGCGGCAGCCTTCGCCGCCGACTTCGAGAAAGCCATCCGGACCGCGCAGCAGAACGGCACACCGCCACAGCCCGTGTCGCGGAACAGCAAAGGCGGCAAGACCATGTCCTCCGGCGCGGCGAAGCAACTCGGGAGCAAGGATGAGTTCCTCAACGACCGCAAGTTTGGCAAAGGCTCGACCTGGGTCGCGGCGAAACGTCCGCCGCTTCGCCAAAACATCGACCTCTTCGCAGGCAAGCCTTTCACCGAAGCCAAGGCCCGCGCTGCGTTGCATGCCTACTATGCCTGCGTGACCTATATGGACGCGCAGCTTGGGCGTGTGCTTGATGCGCTGCAAAAGAACGGTCTGCGCGACAACACCATCATCGTCTTCTGGGGCGACCACGGCTGGCATCTCAGCGACAAAGGCATGTGGGCCAAAGGCACGCTCTTTGAAACCTCCGCGCGCGGCCCCTTGCTCATCGCCGACCCGCGTCAACGCGCCACCGCCGGCCAGACCAGTCCGCGCATCGTGCAATACCTCGACATGTATCCCACGCTCGTGGAGCCGCACGAGATGCGCAACCTCGCCACAGACTCCGCGCATAAAGAAACCGTCGCAAAACTTCAGCAGCAGCTCCGCGAAAGCAAAGTCGGCCAGTCCATGCGGCGCGACGGAAACCAAGACAAACCATGAAAGCACGACAAACCATCAGATTATCCCCAATGCCTTTCGGATATTCCCGCCGAAAGTGGATGCGAATCTCCGGCAGTGGCAGTGGGGCGGGCGAGTCGCCTGCCCCACTGTCGGTGCGTCGCCTCCTGTTCGCTTCAGAATATCCGAAAGACATTGAGATTAACCCTCACCCTCACTCTCTTTCTCTCCGCGTGGGTTGCTTCACAGGCGACGTTCGCGGCGGAGGCAAAGCCGAACCTCGTCATCATCCTCACCGATGACATGGGTTACGCCGACTTGAAGGCTTTTGGCGAATCGGAGATCCCCACGCCGCAGCTCGACCGGCTGGCGGCGGAAGGCACGCGCTGCACCAGCGCCTACGTGGTCGCGCCTATTTGTGTGCCGTCGCGCATGGGGCTGATGAGCGGGCGGTTTCCGGCCCGCTTTGGCGTTTTCAACAACGTCTATTCGCCCGCGGAAAACCAGATCTGGATGCAACAGACCACGCTCGCTGACGTGTTGAAGCAGCAGGGGTATCGCACCGCCAACGTCGGCAAGTGGCATCTCAGCGGCAACAGCCGCAGCGACCTTGGCAATGGCTTTGGAGGCTTCCTGTTCAAGCCGCCGCACGTGCGCGGCTTTGACGAATTCGTCGGCATCACGGGCGGCATGCACACCTATGGCAAGGGGACCGAACTCGCGCGCTTTCAGGATGGCAAGTATGTGCGATTCCCGTCGCCCGACTATTTCAGGGGCCGATTGGAAATCTCGCGAAACCCTTCTGGGACTTCAAACCGCGTGGACAAAGCGGGAAGATGATTTCCGACCTCATGCCGCATCTCGCGGAGCTGGCGGACGACATGTGCTTCATCCATTCGCTCACGGGAAAAAAAATAGCGCTCACACGCAGGCGGAGAATTTTCTTTCGACCGGCTTCACCTTCGAAGGTTTCCCGAGTCTCGGTGCATGGACGACCTACGCGCTCGGCACGATGAACGAAAACCTGCCGTCCTTCGTCGCCATCGCCGACCCGCGCGGACGACCACAGGCCGGGCCGAACAATTGGGGCAGCGGTTTCTTGCCCGCAGCGTTTCAAGGCACCGCCTTCAGCGCCGATGAACCGCCGCAAAATCTCCGCGCCTCGACGAGCGTCCGCGAGAGCGCCAACCAAGCCGCCGTGGACTTGCTCGCGAAACTCAACGGCGAGCATTTGACCCGCTATCCCGGCGATACCGACCTCGCCGCGCGCATCAGCAGCTACGAACTCGCCGGCCGGATGCAGACTTCGATTCCCGGCCTGATGGACCTTTCCAAAGAAAACGCAGCAACGCTCGAAGCCTATGGCGCGAACTCCACCAACAACATCAAGGCCGAATACGCCCGCAACTGCCTGCTCGCCCGCCGCCTGCTCGAACAAGGCGTGCGCGTCGTGCAGCTCTTCAACGGCGCGTATGCCAGCGGCGGCAAACTCAACTGGGACACCCACGCCGACATCGTGAAGAGCCACGGCACCCACGCCGAAATTCTCGACCAACCCACCGCCGCGCTACTGCGCGACCTCAAGCAACGCGGCCAGCTCGACAAGACGCTCGTCGTCTGGTGCACCGAGTTTGGCCGCATGCCCTTCATGCAGGCGAACGGCACCGGTCGTGACCACAACATCGAAGGCTTGACCTGCTGGATGATGGGTGCGGGAGTCAAGCCCGGCATCAGCTTCGGCAGCACCGACGAACTGGGTTGGAAAGCCGTCGAAAACGTCGCCACGCTCTACGACTTCAACGCCACCATCCTTCACCCCGTTGGTCTGAACCACGAGCGCCTAAGCTACTACTTCAATGGCACCAACCGTCGCCTCACGGATGTGCATGGGCATGTCATCCATGAACTCCTGGCCTGAAGGCCATTCGCATTCAACCTCAATCAGGCTCGAATAAACCATGAAAACATGCCGTAACTGATCGAGGGCTTCGCCTTTACGGCCTTGCAGGCCTACACCTCGGGCTTTGTCCTGGCTTGGTTTCATCGCTGCGCTCCGAAACCGTAGCGGCATCGGGCTTCGCCCGGCTGTATGCCGCCACCGCATGCGTGGCGGGGTTCCACTTGGGCAGTTACCTTTTTTTAGCGCTTTTATGCCGTTTACAGCGAGGAAGGTCATAGCCATTTACAAGGGGAGACGGAGGGACGTCAGAGACGATTTCATTTTCATTCTTCCGTTTACTCCGCTCACTTCGTCCCGCCGTGTGAATAGCTGTTGTTTATTTCTCGTCCTTATTCGCAGCGACGCTGGGGTCAACTTTGCGATAAAGAAACGCATTCGATGTGACCAGTGTGTGGCAGGAAGGCTTCGACAAAATCCGAAAAGGCTCGCTGGATCCCATGCCAGTCGCCAAGTCTGTCCAAAACTCCGAGCGCGAGGCATCACCCGTCTCGGGCAAGACTCGCGGCGCGGCGCTGGTCGAGCGGTGGCAGGCGATGAATCCCTGACCTTCCAAACCCTCCCATGAGCATCCCAACATTCCTGTGTGTCGCCATCGCCTCTGTCGCTTTTGCCAACGGCGCCTCCGCCGGCGGCCACCTCGCCACCGCCATGTTCGACGGGATGGATCATGCTGATGAAGACCGCACGGTTTCCCGCCGTCCCGATGCCTTGGTGCTTCTCTCCCCGGTCATCGAAACTTCTTTGGCAGGTTACGGTCATGCGAAAATCGGCGGCCGCTGGCAGGAGTTGTAGCCCGCGCATCGGGTCCGCGCCGGAATGCCACCCACCCTGCATTTTCGATGAGTGAAGTGGGGGTCCGTGATGCGCCTCCCCCTCGTGCAAGATGGTCGGCCTCGGGATTGTCGCGATCGGTTCCGCAATGAGCCGCGCAGTCACCTTTAGCCTCAGCGGAATGGGCTTTAGCTTACTGGTGAGACTTTGTGTGTGAAAATCCTCGGCCTTCGGTTGTATAGCTAGGACACATCATGCGCACACACCCCTTCTTCTCCACCTGTATCGTCTTGCTCACGAGTCTGCGGCTCGTCGGGCAGGTTGTTGATGGTCAGTTTCCTGTTTCTTCAAATCTGCGGGCGGGTGTGGCGAAGGTGGACATCACTCCGGCGGATCTGGCGGGCATCACAGTCGTGGGGCATCGGCGGCAGGTGACGGCTGTGCGTGACCCTTTGCGCGCCGGGGTTCTTTTGCTCGATGATGGCGAGACGAAGGCGGCAATCGTCACGATGGACGTCATCGGTGCGTGGGAGGATATGGTGAAGCTCGCTCGGGAAAATATTGAGAAGGAAACTGGCGTGCCTGCTGCCAATATCATGGTGTGTGCATCGCACAATCACTCGGGACCGGGTTATGTGGAGAATTTGCGCTGGGCTTCGGAGTTGATCAAGAAACTCACGGCTGCGGCTAAGGAAGCGGCAGCGAACATGCACGTGGTGAGCATCGGTTATGGCGAGGATCGCATCAGCTTCGGCATCAATCGACGGAAGACCATCGACGGACGTGATGTGGTGCGTTTGAATCCCGAGGGGCCAAATGATCCGCGTGTGAAAGTGCTGCGCTTCGATGATGGCAAATCGCTCACGCCGATGGCGGTGCTGATGCATGCGGTGTGTCATCCGTGTTTTTTCACTTGGGGTGACAAAGGCTCGCCGCCGTATCCGAAGGGTTATCCGAAGATGAGCGCGGACTTTCCCGGCGAGGCGCAGACGTTTGTGGAGATGGTCTATGGCCAGAAGACGATGTCCATGTTTATGCAGGGCTGCGCGGGTGACATTCGACCGAACCTTCCAGGTTATCCGTATCGCTGTGCCGACGAGGCGGACATCCAGTGGGCTGGCCGCGATCTCGGCGGCGCGGTGGTGCGTGCGCTGGCTCTGAGTGTGACGCGCGAGAAGCTCAAGCAGCGCGAGTCGTTCTACCAAATCCGCGTGGCGAGCGAGGTGATCGAGTTGCCCGGCAAAGAGGGTCCGGTGCGCGCGGAGATGATGGCGATGAAGGTCGGGCCGTTCCTGTTTCTCACGATGCCGGGCGAGCCGATGGTCGAGTATGGCTTCAAGCTGGAAAAGGCCATCGCGGATCGTGCCACGCCGATCATCGTGGGCTATGCGAATGGCAACATCGGCTACCTCGCGACGGCGGATGCGCACATCGTCGGGGGCTATGAGCCGAACATGTCCAAGGTGAAGCCGGAGGCCGAGGCGACCATTTTGAAGCAACTCGGCGTGCTCGCTGACAAGGTGGTGGGCGATGTGTTCGCGTCCTTCTCAAAGCACCCAAAGGATGTGGAGAAACGCGAGGCCGAGGAAAAGGCGCGGCTCGATGCCGCCAAGCAACCGAAGCCGTAAGCGCACCGTGCCTCCCACCGCCATCCGTCATCGCATCATCGGCGTCACCATGCTGATGGCGTTCATCCTGTATCTCGACCGCATCTGCATGGGCGAGATCGTGAAGTCGGTGTCGTTCAACAGCGAACTGCATCTCACCAAGGATCAGATCGGCAGCATTCTCAGCTCGTTCTTCTTCGCGTATGCGCTGCTGCAAGTGCCCGCTGGCTGGGCGAGTGACCGCTTCGGTGCGAGGCCGATGCTCACGCTCTACATCGTGCTGTGGTCGCTCTTCACGATGATGACGGGCTTCATGTCCAGCTTTGGCGGACTGCTCATCGCGCGGCTGCTCTGCGGCGTGTCCGAGGCCGGTGCTTATCCGACTTCGATGGCGTTGATTCGCAAATGGATCCCGCTCACCGGTCGCGCGAGCGCCAGCGGCATGGTGGCGCTCGGCGGGCGCATCGGCGGCACCATCGCGCCGTTCCTAACCATCTGGATGATCGTGACGATGGGAAGCTGGCGCATGTCATTGTGGATTGATGGCGCGGTGGGGCTCGTCATCGCCGCGATCTTCTGGCGCGTGGTGCGCTCAAATCCGCGGGAGCACCCGAAGATCAACGCGGCAGAAATCGCGCTGATCGGCACGCCGGACAACGAGCGTCCGCTGAGCGCACGCGAACTCAAGAGCGCTCTTTTGAGCTTCACCAAAAGCACCAGCCTGTGGTGCAACTCCGCTGCGCAGATGCTGCAAAACATCGGCTGGGGTTTCCTCGTCACCTGGCTGCCGACTTACCTCGTGGAAGAGCACCACGTCGGCGAGATCGAAGGCGGGCGCATGCTCACCTATGTGCTCGCCTTTGGCATGGCCGGGCAGATCGCGGGCGGCTACTACTGCGACTGGGCCACGCGCCGTTTTGGCCTGCGCCGGGGCCGCTTGCTGCCGATGACCAGCTCCATGTTCGTCTGTGCGGCGGCTTATCTTTGCTGTCCGTTCGTTGACTCCACGTGGCTGCTCGTCGCGTGTTGCGCCGTCGTTTCCTTCTGCACCGATCTCGCCAACCCCGCGCTCTGGGCCTTCATGGGCGACGTGGGAGGGCGCGCCACCGCCGCTGCCGGAGGCTGGGGCAATATGTGGGGCAACTTCGGTGCCAGCGCCGGTGCCTTGCTCGTGCCGTGGCTGATGAAGACCGGCGGCGGCGATGGCAAGACGCTCGTCTTCTTCACTCTCGCCGGAGCATTCGTGCTCGCGGGCCTCATCATCCTGCCCATGGACGCGACGAAGAAGCTCGTGCCTGATGATTCGATACCCTCATGAACAACGACGTCACCGCCAGACGTGCCTATTGGACCGAACAAATGGAGCTTGGCTATGAGCTGGTCCAAAAGCTCGTCGCTTTTCCGGTGAACGAGTGCGGCGAGCGCTTCGCCTCCATCCCTGAGGCTGCTGCTGCTGCGAGTGTGGAGCTGCTCTTTTCCTACAGCAAGATCGCCGGTGACCTCGACCGCGTCTTTTACATGCGCGAGAGCCTTGTGCGCGACGTCGTCACCATCGCTCGCGAGATGAATGAGCGCGGCTGGATTCTGAAGATCGAGGATGGCTTCCGCTCGCTGGACATGCAGCGCCAGCTCGTCCGCAAGCCGTCGGTGTTTGATTCCATCCTGAAGAAGTGCATCTGGGAACTCGACGGTGAGATTCCGACGCCCGAGATGATGTTCCGCCGCGCCATCGTGCTGACGGCTAACATGCCCAAGATCGGCGCGCACATGTCCGGCTCAGCCATCGACATCTCGGTCTTCCGTCGCGACGACAGCACCGAGGTCTGGCGCGGCTACCCGTATCTCGAAATGAGCGAATGCACGCCCATGCGCTCGCCCTTCGTCGCTCCCGAACATGTCGCCACACGACTCGAGATCGCCGCGATGATGGAGAAGCACGGCTTCATTCATTTCCCCTTCGAGTTTTGGCACTTCGACAAGGACGACGCCGGGATGCACATCCTCACGGGCAATCCCGCGCCCTGTCGCTTCGGCCCCGTGAACTGGAATCCGCAGACCAATGAAGTCACCCCCGTCGAAGATCCGCTGGCGCTTCTCAATCCGCTGCCCGTGATCGAGAAAGAGATCGCAGCGGCCTTGGCTAGGGCGGCTCAGGCTTGATCGCCTGCACCAGTCTCGAACTCGCCTTCCACCAACTCGCGGAAGGCCTTCACATGCGGGAGTTCGAAGCGGCCTTTGCGCTGGAGGATGACGAGATCCTCGTGGCCGAAGAGGTGGCTGACATCGCGGCTGATGAGTTCAGACTCGCCGCGTTTGGGGCGCGGGAGTTTCGCTTTGCCGGGGGCG
>Ga0209181_10006992_pt1 | contig 15624 bp, 8 predicted proteins | sample MAT05_FD_187208 | JGI IMG/M metagenome (GOLD analysis project Ga0209181, IMG submission 187208) | Freshwater microbial communities from Lake Fryxell liftoff mats and glacier meltwater in Antarctica - MAT-05 (SPAdes) (version 2) | ecosystem: Environmental > Aquatic > Freshwater > Ice > Liftoff... | reverse complement strand
GACAAACCGACGTACTGGCCATTCAAGTCTTGGGTCAGCTGGAGGGCGTGTAATCCGCAGCGCTCTACCCAGTTGCTGATCGTTTTCCAAGCTGGGGCTTTATATTTCCAGCCCATCAACTCGCTACCGTAGAAGCCAATCGTAGCCGCCGCGCAGCGCAATGACCCGCCATGAAGGACGATGAACACGGCAAGAACCATCATCTGAGCGGGATAGTGGCAGTCAAACACGCGCTCCGGCTGAGTAATAGATTTGAGGTGGGTCACCTCCGCTCGGAGCTTGACGATGGTCTCATCCCGATCTCGGATTTGATCCTTGAGTCGGCGGCGCTGACCACTGCGTTGTTTGGCGCGTTGATGTAACCGAAATATCGTAGATTTGAGTGGTGCCCACGTGGAGGTCGTTTTTAGTTTCACATCTCAAAATTACAGAAGCGTGGGCACTCTTTTGTCAACTAAAAACGCCGGGGGGAAAGGTAATCAGATTACACAGCCTACATTTTATGGCTACCCAAATGGTGATCAAACTTTATTGACCTATCCCTATGTTTCGTTATATCATCGGCATCTCCCTCCTGTTGGGGGGAGCACCTTTCTCATATGCTCAAGACTGGCAGCAGGTTGGTAATATTAACCAACCTGTAGATTGTCAGTACGTTGATACAGCCAGTGGCAGTTTATATGTTGGTGGACCATTCCGATATTTCAACGGGATATCGGTTAACGGCCTTTTCAGTATGCGCAATGATAGCGTTTTCAGGCTGGGCAGTGGCCAGGATTTTTGCGCAACCTACAACTGTACTCCGATCAAATCTATCATCCGCTACAAAGATGAGCATTACGTCAGTTGGACAAACCCTACCATCGGTGGTGGAGTGCAAGTAAACGGGATCGCCCGCTGGGATGGCGCCAACTGGCATTCACTGACAGATCGGGTTAAATCCTGTACTGCCAACGGGTTTCTGGTACAAGACAGCATATTGTATGTAATGGGAGGTCTAAACATACAATCTGATACCGGGCGTATTCACGGCATCGCGAAATGGGACGGCGAAAAATGGGGGGCGCTTAATTTCCCAGTATACGAGGGAAGTACTCCTTTGGGTGGCTGCGCTGCTTTCTATAAGAATGAATTGTATTTTGGAGGAGGGTATCAATTTGGGCTGCCTACTGGCGGTTTTGTGCTAGATATTACCCGCTTTGACGGTACGAAGTGGTATCTCGTAGGAGACGGTATTCAAGGAGGTGTGTGGCGTGGAGTACTCGACCTGGTGGTTTATAAAGGAGAGTTGTATGCCTGCGGCTATTTTCGCCAGGATGCCGGGAATGCTGGTAACAAGATTATGCGCTGGGACGGTATAAAATGGAAAGATGTAGGCGGCGGCATTTGTGACCCGTTTGCTACACTGGATGATATGGTTGTACAAGATGGGAAACTGTATGTTGTTGGGCTGTTCGACTGTGTTGGCGATGGAATTCCGGCGCATGGCATTGCTTGGTGGGATGGCGAACGCTGGTGCAGTTGCGGCAATAGTGTTTTCGATAACAAAATTACCAATATTGCTTTCTACAACAACGACCTCTACATCGGCGGCGGTTTAACCGAAATAGACGGCCAGCCCGTCAAGTACTTCGCCAAGTGGATAGGCGACCATGCCACCGACACCTGCTCGGCTGCCATATCGGCTGCCCCCGAGCCATTCTCCACATCATCACCCACCATGCGCCTCAGCCCGAACCCGGCCAGCGGCCAGGTCACGGTCACACTTTCCAGCACTTCCTCTACAGGCCTGCTGCGCATCGTGAACCTGCTCGGCGCGACAGTACGGGAGGTACAGGTGTCGGGCAGTCAGACAAGGCTGAACATCGCAGACCTGCCTGTAGGGGTATATGCGGTGCAGTATGTGTCGGAGGATGTCGTGCGCGGGGTGGAGCGGTGATCAGGTGTGTCCAGAAGATTGTATCAAAAAATTGCAACTGATGATTTTGTTCAGGCAGGATTTACAGGATGTCCTTTTCGAGAAAACCCTGCCAATCCTGTAAATCCTGTCTGAAACTATTGATGAGGTAGTCCCATCCCTACCGCGTCACCGTCACATCCCCCTTCATCAACAGCACCTCGCCGTTGATCATCTCCACTTCGGCCCACCAGACGAATACGGCCGGGTTGACCAGGTTTCCGCGAAAATCTCCTTTCCAGCCTTCTGACGGATCGTTGGGCGGGAAGTGTTGGTTGAAGAATATTTGGGTGCCCCAGCGATCATAAATCTGCAAACTCCTGATTTCCAGGACTGATTCTACCCGGGCAAAAATCAGGAACGTACTGTTGTCGCCGTCCGCATCTTCCGGTTTGATGATGTTGGGCGCGTAAATATCCGGGTCGCGGTCCACGCGTATGGTCGTGCGGGCTGTAGCCTTGCAACCTTCCGGCGTCAGGATAGTGACCAGATATTCCGTTGTTCTGAACGGCTTGGCCACCGGGGTGAGCAGGTCGGGCACAGTTGTTCCCGAGAATGTCAGTCCATCCAGCGGGCTCCACAATACCGTGTCAATCAGACCTATGGGGAAAGTCGCCGGTACCAGCGCTTCCAGTTCCTGGTGCTCACCGAGTTGGATGTTGAATACCGTGGGAAGTGACACCAGGGGTTTGGGCGGCGGCGGCACCTGAATGGGCTGTGTGACTTCGCAGCCATTCACGTCCTGAATAACGAGGCTGAAATCGCCTGCCTGTAGTTTGTCGAATTCCTTGGGCGGAAAGAACGTCTGCCCGCCATCAATCGAATATTGGAATGGCCCGACACCGCCCTGGATCTGTTCCACAACCAATTTGCCCGGCTTGCCGGTACAAAGCGGCGGATGGAGTTTGAATTGGATTCCGGTTGGGAGGTTCGTCTCTTGTTGCACAGGCACCTGAGCGGTGGCGGTACAGCCGTTGAGCGCAGCGGTGACGGTGAGCAGGTACAACCCCGGTTTATTCACAGTAGGTGTGCGCGTATTGCTGCCCGATACGATCTGACCGTTTTGAGTCGTCCACTGCAATTGTGCCTGTGGCGGTGCAACGGCGAAAAGCATCAATTCTTCTACGGTGCAGGTGAGCAATGGAGCCGGCTTGGCCTGTACCGGTGGCGGTGTAATATCCTGTGTCACTGCCACGGTTGCGGTCGTGGAGCAGGCGTTCTGCGAGTTCTGCACCGTGAGGGTATAAAGCCCGGCTTTGTTCACGCTTGCTTTCAGGGTATTGGCGCCTGCTGTGATATTGCCATTGCCGGTCGTCCAGGTGAAAACGGGCGCGCCGCCGAGCGCGGAACCGGAGCCGTTCAACAGCACACTGTTGGTAATGCAAGTCAACAATTGCGGTGGCGCGATGGCAACAACAGGCGGCACAATGTCTTGCGTGATCACGACCTGATCGGTTTTTTCACAACCGTTCTGGGTATTCCTGACCGTTATCACATAAGTGCCAGGTTTGCCGATCTCAGGCACCAGCGTAGTACCGCCGCCAAGAATTTGTCCGAGACTGGTGGTCCAGGTGTAGGTGAAATTGGCCCCTGGGCTGGAGCCAGCGCCGTTCAGGGTAGCAGTCAAGTCGTCGCAATCCAAAACAGTTGTCTGTCCTGCTTCCGCGAGCGGCAATTGGATATTCTGAGTGACCGTTGCGGAGGCCGTCTGGGTACAGCCATTGAGACTGTTGGTGATGGTCAGGTTGTAAATGCCGGGCTTGTCTACAACCGGTTGTTGCGGGTTTTGCAAGGACACAAAGTTGCCGCCCTGGGTCGTCCAGTTATACAGAAAATTAGAGCCAGGGCTGGAAGCACTTGCATTGAGCGGGAATTGCAGCGTTGTGCACGTAAGCGTTGGCGGTGCTGCAATGACAGCCACTGGCTGATTGAGATCCGTAAAAATCTGCATCTGGTCCGTACCCGTACAGCCATTGACGGCATCGGTGACGGTGACGGTGTAGATCCCGGGTGCGCCGATGGTGGGTTTGTCGGTGTTGCCGCCGCTCAGGATCTGACCATTGCCCGTACCCCATTGGTAGGACAGGTTTTGAGACGAAGAAGAAGAAACGGTGGCTTGCAGCGGCAGGCTTGTCAGGGTGCAGTTGAGCGTGTTGTTGGCACCTGCATCCACCACAGGTGGCTGGATATTTTGTCCGATGACTACGCTGGACGTGGCTTTGCAATTGTTTGCAGCATTCAGCACCCGGATGACATACGTACCCGGTTGATTGATGGTGGGCATCAGAGTATTCGCGCCACTGACAATATTACCGGCGCCAGTCGTTGTCCAGAGATATTCGAATGTAGCGCCTGTGGTCGAACCTGTGCCGTTGAGCACTGTGCTGGTGAGCAGGCAGGTAAGCGTTTGCGGTAGACCGGCCACCGCGTCCGGTACGTCGGCGCTTTTTGTCAATACGACTTCAGCGGTAGCGGTACAGCCGTTTTGTGTATTGGAAACCAGCAGTTTGTAGGTTCCTGCCCCATCGACAAGAGGAGTCAGCGTGGTGTTTCCTCCGACAATATTTCCACCTGAGGTTGTCCATAGATAAGTAAAAATCGCTCCTGTGCTTCCGGTGCCTTGCAGGTTGACTTCTGTTATAATGCAGTCCAATTCTGTACCCGGGCCTGCATCAGCGGCCGGTTGAGCAAAATCCGAAGTCACTACCACAGCGTCGGTAGCGGTGCAGCCGTTCTGGGTGTTGGTGATGAGCAATTGGTAAGTGCCGATGGCATCAATAGAGGCCGTGGGTCCGTTGGTAGGGGATGTGAAATTTCCACTTGGAGTAGTCGTCCACTGCAAAGTGAAAACGCCGCCGGTTTGGTTGCTGGCACTGCCGATATTGCCGGAAGGTTTGAAACAGTTGAGCAACACGTCCGGACCGGCTTGCGGCACAGGTTTGACAACATCCTGCTGCACCGTCACGCTGGCGGTCTGGGTGCAGTTATTCTGCATGTTGGTAACGGTGACCGTATAGGGCCCGGGCTGATCTACGGTGAGTTGCAAGGTGCTTTGACCTGAGACGATACCGTTACCAGACCAGGTATAGTTGAAATTATTCCCCTGGCTGGAAGCGGAAGCGTTTACAATAGTTTGTAGCGTAGCACAAGTCAGGATGGCCGGTGCGGCGATGTTCGCTACGGGTGGAACGGTGTTGTTGGTCAATGTAAGGGACGACGTAGCCGTGCAACCATTTTGGGTGTTGGAAACCAACAGCGTATAAACCCCGGATTTGCCCAGGGTGGGGGCAAGTGTATTCCCGTCCGCGACAATCGTCCCGCCAACGGTGGTCCAGTTATAAGTGAAAATTGGCCCAGTGCTACCTGTTCCCTGCGGGACGAATTGCGTCAGGGTACAATTCAACTCAATGCCCGCGCCCGCGTCTGCTGCGGGTGGAACGAAGTCGGCGGTTACTACCACTTCGTCCGTTGCCGTGCAACCATTCTGCGTGTTGGTAATGAGTAGTTGATACGTTCCGTCCTTGTCAATTCCGGCAGTTGGAGCATTGACAGGAGTGGTGAAATTACCTCCCGTTGTCGTCCATTGCAACGTAAAATTCGCTCCGGTTGGATTGCCTGCGCTGCCAACCGTACCAGAGGGTGTAAAGCAGTTGATGAGTACATCCGATCCTGCCAATGGTAGGGGTTTTTCTATGTTCTGTAGCACGGTTACCGCAGCGACATCCGTACAACCGTTCTGGGTGTTGGTGATGCTGAGTGTATAGGTTCCGGGCTTGTCGACAGTGAGTTGTGGAGTCCCTTGTCCCATGGTGATTCCGCCACCGGTCCACACCAGGTTGAAAGGGCTGCCCTGGCTGGAAGCCGTGGCGTCCACGATCGTTTGCAGGGTGGTACAAGTGAGCACTGCAGGGGATGCAATGGCAGCGACGGGGGTGGTTGCGTCATTCAGCACCTGAACGCTCGATGTGGAGGTGCAACCATTCAACGTGTTTGTGACCAACAGGTTATAGGTGCCTGCCTTATTGATGGTAGGGACTGTAGTAGCGTTTCCTCCGACAATATTTCCGTTTCCTGTCGTCCAGTTGTAAGTAAAATTGGCTCCTGCTGATGATCCTGATCCATTGAGGGTCAGGCTGGTGGCGGTACAACTCAACGTATCATTTTGGCCCGCATGGGCGATTGGCGGAATGATGTTCTGACCGACCTGAACAGTGAGATTAGCGGAACAGTTGTTGGTCGTATTGAGCAGCAGGAGGTTGTAAATGCCGGGTTGATCCACCGTTGGCGTCAGGGTGTTGGCTCCTGAAAAAATATTGCCGGTCGTTGCCGTCCAGGTATAGGTAAAGTTAAGTCCGGAGGTGGACGTCGTCGCGTCAATCGTCACATTTTTTACCGAACAGGTCAGCGTATCCGGTTTGGCCGTTGCGGCAGTCGGAATATTGGCGTCTGAAGCGACTGAGGTGGTGGCGGTAGCCGTGCAGCCGGTTTGTGTATTGGTGACCGAGAGGGTGTAGGTGCCGACAGCAATTACGGTAGCGGTTGCTCCTGTGGTGCTGCTGCCTGTAGAAAAAGTGCCGTTCGCAGTGGTCCAACTGTACGTGAAATTAGCACCCGTACTGCTGCCTGCACTGTTCAACGTCACAGTAGTTTGGGTACAGGTAATGATACTGGGTGGTGCGATCTGAGCGGCGGGCGGCGTGGTGTTCTGCCCGATGGTCACCGCAGCAGTGGAGGTGCAACCGTTTGTCGAGTTCAGTACCGTGAGCGTGTAAGTGCCGGGCTTGTTGACTAAAGGATTCCAGGTACTGTCGCCGGAAACAATGTTTCCACCCGCAGTCGTCCAGGTCGGCAACAGGGTGGGGGAGGGAGGCGGACCGGCAGGGCCGATATTCAGGTTGGTGGTCGCACAAGTCAGCGTAGCCGGTTGGCCCGGGTCGGCGCCAGGCAGGGCGATGTTTTGTGTCACTGCTACCGTGTCGCTGCTGATGCAGCCGTTGGCAGTATTGGTGATGCGCAGGATATACGTACCGACCCCATTGACGGCAGGAGCCAATGAGTCTTGTCCGGACACGATGTTGCCGCCCACAGTCGTCCAGTTCAGCAGAAAGTTGGCGCCATACGACGAACCGCCTGCGTTCAGATTGATCTGCTTCACCGCACAGGTCAGCAAAGGCGGCGGGGCAATATTAACGATGGGGGGTGGGGCCTGACTGACTACCACGGTGGAAGTGGCAGGGCATATACCGCCTCCACTCACTGTTACAGAGTAGGTTCCTGTAGCAGAGACCGTTATTGTCGGCGTCTTTTGTCCTGGCGACCACTTATAGAGGGGAAAAGGGCCGCCGGTCACGCTCAAGGTAGCAGTGCCACCTGGACAAAGCGGTGTGGTACTCACCCCAATGGTAGGGGTAGGCAACAGATTGATGGTGATGTCATCGGTAGTGGTGCAGCCGTATTGATTGGTCACTGTAATGGTGTAAGTCCCAGGCTGATCAATCACGTTTCGGAAACCCACCTTTCCATTCGACCATTCATATTTGATATATCCCCCGTTGATAAACAGGGTGTCCAGTTGACCTGCACAGATCGCAGGCCGGGTTGCTATAATGCCGACCGGTGAAGCATCCCGGTTGATAATGATGATCTCCCGTTCTGCGGTGCAGCCGTATTGGTTGGTGACCGTCACAAAATAACTGCCCGGCTCATAAATGACCATCGGATTGGTAGTGGGGCCGTTTTCCCATTGGTAGGAGGTAAAGGCAGGCGTTATGCTGATGCTTGCGGTATCACCCTCTGTACACATTCCGGAAGGCCCTATCAAAATAGGATTCATCGGTGGATTGGGGACGACCGTAATCTGGTCGGTGAATGTACAGCCCATTTCATCGGTCACGGTAAGTTTGTACGTTCCGGTATTGACAATGGTATAGGGAGTGAGTTGTCCGGAAGGATTGGCGGGGCTCCATTGAAAGGAGTAAAAACTGTAGTTGGGCGTGACATTCACGTTCAATTCGTTGGGGATGCCCGGACAGATGACTTGTGGCCCGACGACATCTATCGTGCCCTTGAAAAATTCATTGATCTCGATGGTGTTAAGGAAGTGGTCGCAACCAAATCCGGCTGTCGTCCAGGTGTAAAATCCCGGTGTTGTAACAATGATTTCTTGTGCGGTCACCCCGGTGTTCCACGGCACTGTAACGGGCGTGACTATACCCGTAAACAACGATCTCAAAATAGCCCTGATTCGAACTACTTTGGTGACACAGTTGGTATCCGCTTCTATCTCGCAGCGCAAGTGTCCGACGAGGGGGATTTCTTCCGGGTAATTTTCTGAAGCAGTAATTTCCTCGGAGGGGTAATTTCCAAGAGCATAACTTTCCCGGAAGTAGTTGGCGTCGAGGTAACTGGCCGATTCAGTCTGGACAGGAAGTGATAAGTCGCTGGGGTACAATACGGTCGGATCTGCCGCTGGGGCTCCGGGTTGCGATTTTGTCAGCGGGTTGCCGGGCGATTTGGGCTCAACCACGGCCTTGATCTGTGGATCACCAGCGCGCCCGTTTTCAGCAGAAAAAAGCAGGGAAGGAAGAAGCAGAAATGCAGGAAGGAGGAATGACCGAAAAAAGAAGGGAATGTAGCGTTTTACCATAGTAGCCTGTGCTTGAAAAAAAATTGGACAATAACGGCAACAAGATACACCGAGCTGCAAAAATGCTGGATGGTTCCGCAATTATATTTTGCGAAAAAAGCCCTTTAACTACTTTTAATCTTAGCGATATTTCGCTGTAAACAACCTCAAAACAGGTAGGGTTTTCCGCCCCAACGTGTTTGCCATCCCACCGCAGTTGCTGCCAACAATGGGTATAGATACCGCCGTACCAACACTTTTACCAAACGTGTATTGCCCTGACAGCCAATCCTTTTCAACAAATCTGAATAAAAGGTATGATCGGCTGTTGACCGTTGACCGTTGACTTTTGACGGGCACTGATCACACCTTTTTCCGCATCAGCCAGTCCAATTGTGCGTCGTCGCCTACCTGGAAAACTTCTGTCCCGAAAATCTCGTAGCCACAACGCTCGTAGAAGCGCACGGCAGGCGGATTGGCCTGCCATACGCTCAGCCACAGCCAGTCTGCACCCGTCGAGCGGGCTTGCTCCTGCGCGAAATCCAGCAACTGCTCGCCGATTCGGCGGCCCTGCAAATCGGGCGTTACGTAAATACGCTCCACCTGAACCGTAGAGGCACTTTCCAGTTCCGCCGGGTGGTGATCGAAATTCAGTTTCAGGTAAGCCGCCAGCTGGTCATCAAGCAGGGCGAACCAAAATTTTGACCCTGGTTGCTCCCACTCTTTTTGAAACTGTTGCAGTGTGAAGGACGTGTCACAATAATTTTTGAAGTTTACGGGGTCATTGGCGTGTTCGTATGCAATGCGGAAAGTATACTCGGCAAAGTTGCGCAGCATTTCGAGTTCAGCAAGTTCGACAGGACGGATGGTAAGCATAGAATGCATCAGGGTGCTTGATGGCTGTTGTTCATACAAAACCGTTCAAGCAAAGCATGTTAGGAACGCGGCACCAATAACTTAGTCATTTTAGGTCAACCATTTTTTCATCAGACAACACTATTTTTCTGCGAATAGTGGGGCTATTTAAAGAAAAATAGCGGCCGTATGATGGAACAAAGGGTGGCATCAAATGACTAAGTTATTGGTGCCGCGTTCCTTAAAGGTCAAAAATGAAAAGCACCGGCAAAAATAAGGAACGCGGATGTGCAGAGGTGGGGAAAGTTTTACAGCAATTTAAGATCGAAAATAAATTCAGTCCAGGCAACCCTCAGACCAAATCAGATGAATAGACAATCATCAGTGAAAAACGAAGGATTGCAACCCACTATCAACGGCTGCCGAAACAATGACAGACGGTGCCAAAAAGCATTGTATGACCGCTTCTACGGTTATGCACTGTCGGTGGCGTTGCCCTATTGCGGGCGGGAGTCGGAGGCGCGCGAGGTATTGAACGACGCTTTCCTGAAAGTTTTTACGAGCATTGGGCGATACGATGAAACATTGCCTTTCACCCCTTGGCTTCGGGCTATTGTGATCCGAACGGCCATCAATCACTACCATAAACACCTGCATGACCTTGATTTTGACGATCTGACGGACGGGATAGAGGTATGCGTGGAAGACGACTACCTGCTCAGAGTAGAAGCCGAAGAATTGCTGGCGCTGGTGCAAAAACTTTCGCCGGCCTACCGGATGACCCTCAACCTGCATGCTTTGGAAGGTTACACCCATCAGGAAATCGCCGACAGTTTGGGGGTTTCTGTTGGCGCGTCGAAGTCCAACTTGTCCAAAGCAAGAACAAAACTCAAACAAATGATGACTGACCAATTGATCAACGGTATTTGAAAAATATGGCTGAAAAAAATTTTTTTGACCTGCTAAGAGACAAGGTGGCAAATCTGCAGCCCTCCGAACAGCACCGCGACCAGGATTGGGATGCGATCAACGAACGCCTGGACATTGCTCTGCCTCAAGAGAAAACCAGGCGGCGCGGGCTGGTCCTTCCCCTTTTGCTATTAGCGGCATTGCTGTCGAGCAATGCTGTATGGTGGCAATCGAGCCGGGAAGACCAGGCGCGGCTGGCACATTTGGAGGCACAATCTGCCGCCCTGCAATACAGTGTGGCGCAATTGGGCAATGCGATTGTGCTGGAAAAAACAATCCATCAGCGGGATACGCTCTGGCGGACGGTTTACTTGCGGGTGCAACCAGTCGAAAATGTAAGTTTGAAACAAGCCAGTATCCCTCTCCGCAATACGATTGAAGGGCTACACCAACCAGGCGCCAGCATGGTACCGCAACAACAGGTTTTGAAAAATACAGCCGTTGCATCGGGAAATGTCGTGCAAAGCACTGAAAGTCAACTAAAATCAGCAACCTTATATGCAGGCGCCCTGCTCGATTCGATAGAGCGCATGGAAGGCTTGACCTTGCTGCCACCTGCTGAAAAAATGCTGCTTGAGATGCCCAGGCCGAATATCGCTCTGATTAGCATCCAGACATCCGATCTGTTAGAAGTGGAAAAAGAAACCACGCCCTACTCTGAAAAGATCGCGAACGCACTCCGCCCCAAGTTTTTCAAAATCGGCGCAAATACTGGATGGCTCTACGCGACCAGCAAGGGGCTGATGCACGAAGGCGGCTACTCGTTCGGGATACAGGGTCAAGTCGGACTCTCCCGCCATTGGGCGCTCAACATCGCCTATATCCAGGGCCGGATGCACTACAAAGCCCACGACCCGGCAGCGATTTTAGGCATGCCCATGCTGCCCATGCTGCCTTCAACCGACCACCACTACACAGAAATGGACCTGACCGGCCAAAAGTTACATCAGTGGGATATGGGCTTGCGCTACACGTTTTCTCAACCTGACAAACCCCGGCCCTATCTCGGCATCGCATGGGCCAGCCAAACATTGCTGCCGTTTATGGTAGAATACGAAATCCAGCACGAGACTTATGGTCCCGTCACCAAAGGTCAACACTTGGTCAGTGCCAAAACCCGATTGCGCAATTATGTCACATTAAGCGCGGGGCTCGAACTTCCGCTTATGAAAAAGGTGAGCCTGACTTTAGAAGGTTTTTACCAGCGCCAATGGAAAAAACCCAACATCGTTGCACCCGACTTAACGGGTGTACGGGCAGGTGTAAACTGGCTTTTTTAAATAACTCGTAACTCATCAACTTTTTTATTATGAAGCGTTTTTCCGCACTATTTTTGCTTTTTGTCGCCTTTACCGCATTCACTTTTGCTCAAAACAACCAGGTTGTCCTCTCTTTCGATCACAAGGCTGGGGCTGATCCCCTGGTACTCAACCAGACTGTTTTCAGCATCTGGAACAACAAGAAGGTAAAGATCAGCCGGGCCGAGTTTTACATTTCTGAAGTAGAAATTAACCAATCCGACAACACCAAGACGCCGTTGACCAACCGGTATCTTTTGGTCAATGCCAATGCCCCTGCTGCTGAGTTTGACCTGGGTGCCTGGGCGGTACAAGCCGCGAATGGTGTTACCCTGCACCTCGGCGTTCCAGAGGCTGTCAACCACCTTGACCCAACTTTCTATCCCTCCAGCCATCCGCTCGCTCCCAAAAACCCTTCGATGCATTGGGGCTGGACGCCAGGCTACCGTTTCATGGCCATCGAGGGCAAAGTGGACAATAACAACGATGGTGTGCCGGAAACTACTTTCGAGTTCCACAACCTGGGCGATGCGCTCTACAAAACCCTCGAACTGACCGGCACAACACAGGCTGCGAACGGTGAGCTGCACCTGCATTTTGTGCTGGACTATGCCCAACTTTTCAAGAACATGGCTATGACTGGTAACCTGATTCAGCATGGAAGTGTGGCCCCGAATATCGCGATGATGAACAATGCCGCCAGTCAAAACTTCCTTTCCATGCTGACTACATCAGCCTCCAATGATGTGCTGACCAATTCGCTGAACGTGAAAGCTTCGCCCAATCCGGCAAATGGAGAGACTTTGATTCAGTATGAACTCCCTACCGCTGCATGGATGAACCTCACCGTGACCAACACACTTGGGCAAACGGTTCGCAATGTAGCAGGGCTGCCTGCCTCCGGCTCGATCAACCTGGAAACGGCTAACCTCCCGGAAGGTGTTTACCAGTATGCTTTTTATGAAAATGGAAATCTGCTCGCCCGCAAGCAATTGGTCGTGAAACATTGATTGGGATCGCCTCGATATAACTTTTTTCTCTCCTATGCCCGGTTTCTGCTTTTATGCACACTCCACTTCCCGAAAGTTTCAAACTTTCGGGAAGTTCGGGGCACTGCTCCTCTTACTGGCTGGCTGCCGAAAAGAGAGTAACGTGTCTGTCCTGCCGCCGGAAACGGATGAGTACATTCTGCGCGTACCAGTCGGTTTCCCCGCGCCCGGTATCCCGGCGGACAATGTACTCACCAAGAGCCGGGTGTCGCTCGGACGACGACTGTTTTACGACCCTGCGCTGTCGGCGGACAGCACCCGCTCCTGTGGCTCATGCCACGCACCGCATCTGGCATTTTCAGACAGTACGGCAGTGAGTTTAGGGATTGAAGGTCGCTCCGGGACGCGCAATTCGCCGACCCTTGCGAATGTAGCCTACCAACAAAAACTGCTGCGTGAAGGCGGCGTGCCGACGCTGGAAATGCAAATCCTCGTTCCGATTCAGGAACACAACGAATTCGATTTCAACATTATACTAGTGGCCGACAGGCTTAGTAAGATGCCGGAATACGTGTCAATGGCCGAAAAAGCCTACGGTCGCGAGCTAGATCCGTTTGTCATCACCCGTTCGATTGCGGCTTTTGAGCGGACGCTGCTAAGCGGAGATTCTCGCTACGATCAATACACGTTTCAAGGAAAATCCAATGCACTGTCCCCCTCTGAGAAACGGGGCATTGACCTGTTCAATAGCGAACGACTGAACTGTTCGAAATGCCACGAGGGTTTTTTGTTCACGAATCAGAACTACACCAACAATGGCCTATACGAAATTTATCCCGATTCTGGCCGCATGCGCTTGACGGGGCTGGAAAGTGACCGGGCAGTTTTTAAAATACCGAGCCTGCGCAATGTGGCGCTGACTGCTCCTTTCATGCACGATGGCAGTTTGCAGACGTTGGATGCTGTGATTGACCATTACCAAACTGGTGGAAAATTGCATCCGAACAAGAGCCCGCTGCTCCAACCTTTTATCTTGACTGCGCAGGAAAAGGCTGATTTGTTGGCATTTTTGCGCAGTTTGGCAGACCAAAAATTTATCGAAAACCCCGAATTCAGAAACTGAATCAATCTGCGATTTTTTTATTTTTGAAATGACTGTCAAGTAATTATGAATAAAATTCTAACCGCCTTTTTTGCGGTTTCCTGCCTTTTTGCTGCTTGCGATCCGAAAGAGGCTGTTGAAACGCCCGCCACTTACGACCCCACGCCCTACGACTTGAAAACCGGTGATTTTCCCACTCCTGACTTGCCGGCTGATAACAAACTGACCCTGGCCGGCGTACAATTGGGCCGGATGCTTTTTTATGAAAAAATGCTTTCGAAAGACGGCTCGCAGGCTTGCGCAGATTGCCACAAACAGCAGGATGCTTTTTCGGACATCCGAAAGTTCAGTATCGGAGTAGAAAACTTGCCCGGCAAGCGACAGGCGATGGCCATTATGAACCTGGCCTGGCATCAGAATGGCCTGTTCTGGGATGGTCGTGCGCTCAAAGTGCGCGACCAGGCCCTCAAGCCCATTCAGGATCCGCTTGAAATGAATGAGACGTTGCCCAATGTAGTCGCCAAACTCTCGGCGGAGAAAAAATATACGGATCAATTTATCCGCGCTTTTGGCAATGCTGACGTGACCTCGGAGAGCGTGGGCCTGGCTTTAGAGCAGTTTATGCTGACCATGGTTTCTAATCATTCGAAATACGACCAGTTCTTGCAGGGTAAGACAACGTTGACGGCTGCTGAAGAACATGGTCGGGTGTTGTTTTTTACGGAGTTCGATCCATTCGGCTCGAACAAGGGAGGGGAATGTTTTCATTGTCACGCCGGGCACAACTTCACGAACGACGAGTTTATGAACAACGGTCTCGACACCGACGCGGGTATGGCGGATGAAGGCCGCAAAAATGTGACCAACGATGCCGCTGACCGGGGGCGCTTCAAAACGCCCAGCCTGCGCAACATTGCGCTTACCCCACCCTATATGCACGACGGGCGCTTTGCCACGCTGGAAGAGGTGGTTGAACACTATAACACCGGGGTTAAAAATTCCAATACAATCGAATTCATCTTGCAGTATAATCTCCAACCGGGCGGATTAAGGCTCACGGCACAGGACAAATCAGATTTGATAGCCTTCTTAAAAACACTGACGGATACAGATTTTTTAATGAATGCAGCATACGCCCAACCAGAATAGAAGTGATATTGACATAGGACGCGGTATTTACCTAAAACAACGTCCTCGTATCGTAGGCTGTGTAATCTGATTACCTTTCCCCCCGGCGTTTTTAGTTGACAAAAGAGTGCCCACGCTTCTGTAATTTTGAGATGTGAAACTAAAAACGACCTCCACGTGGGCACCGCTCAAATCTACGATATTTCGGTTACATCAATGCGCCAAACAACGCAGTGGTCAGCGCCGCCGACTCAAGGATCAAATCCGAGATCGGGATGAGATCATCGCCAAGCTCCGAGCGGAGGTGGCCTACCACAAAGGTACTACTCAGCCGGAACCCGTTTTTAACTGCCAGTACCCCGCTCAGATGATGGTTCTTGCTGTGTTCATCGTCCTTCATGGCGGGTCATTGCGCTGCGCGGCGGCGACTAACGCCAAAGTTTAAAAGAGCCTGGCAGAATCCGGCTGTTTGATTTTCATGCAAACAAAGTTACGCACTGGGTTCTGCTTTTTCAAACTTTCAAGCAACATTCTTTGGTGGTAACTATCCAGCCGACTCGTCTCAGCGGGACGATATCTTTGTAGAAATGCCAAAATTGGAGTCCTGCGTGCCGTAGGTACGCTATCTACTGTGCGAAATAGCGTACCTACGGCACGCAGGACCGCCCATTCCTCTAATGCTACAAAGATGTTGCTCCGAT
>Ga0209181_10006985_pt1 | contig 15634 bp, 23 predicted proteins | sample MAT05_FD_187208 | JGI IMG/M metagenome (GOLD analysis project Ga0209181, IMG submission 187208) | Freshwater microbial communities from Lake Fryxell liftoff mats and glacier meltwater in Antarctica - MAT-05 (SPAdes) (version 2) | ecosystem: Environmental > Aquatic > Freshwater > Ice > Liftoff... | reverse complement strand
ATGAGCCTCCCGCCACTAAGCGCGTAGCGCTGTAGTGGGGGTTTCCTGGTTCGCACCGGGAAGTTTCTGCTTCGATGACGCGAGCGACCGGCGCGTGAGCGCCGGTCGACTTACCACCGTCTCCACAGACGTGAATTCGGACAGTTCCTGCCCTATGTTTTCGGACTCCGTCGAAGACGTGGGGTCTGCCTGCGCGTTGCCGCGCAGGCTCCCGACCTTCTTGCGTTCCCGGAGTGAATAGCTTCCCGAGGCGACAGCCTTCGCACCGCGGCGCGCGATGACGCGCGCTGCGTTGACGTCGGCATTCTCGGCATGCTCGCAACGCTGGCAGACGAATCGGCTCTGGTCGAGCCGGTTGTCCGCGTGAGTGTGGCCGCAGGCCGAACACTCTTGCGAGCTATGGTGGGCAGGCACCTCGATGCAGAGCTTGCCTGCAGCGAGGGCCTTGTACTTCGTGAAGAGCTTCGCCTCGCCCCAGGCGCTGGCGAGGATGCTTCGGTTGAGGCCGCGTTTTTGCGCCACCTTCTTGCCAGGCTCCGCGGCCGTGCCGGCCGCCGAGCGCGTCATGTTCTTGACCTGCAGGGCCTCGAAGACGAAGAGCTGCGCCGATGAGTCCACGAGCGCGCGGCTCGCCTGGTGGGCGAAGTCCGTACGGACGTCGGCGGCGTACAGGCCGGCGCGCGCAGCGCGCTGGTTGGCTTTGCGACGATTCTGCGAGCCCTTGACCCGTCGCGCGGCGATGCGCTGCCAGCGAGCACGCCGGCGCTGCTTCTTGGCCAGGCGCTCGCGCTGCACCGGCAGCAGGTCGAACGCATGCCCGTCGCTGTGCACCGTGCCAGTTGCTCCGGCCGCCATCAGCGGCACGGCCACGCCACGGTCGACGCCGACCGCGCGCTCAAGCAGCTCCGCCTCGGTGAGTTGCCGCAGATGGTCGAGCACTTCTTGCGCACTCGGAGTCGGCGAGTCCGCGGCGTCGTTGCTGAACGACACCTGCCAGCGGCCCGCGTTGACTGAGACATGGATGGACGCCGGCGGCGTCCAGTCCTCGCAGCCCTTGTGCACGACGAAGGGCAACTCGCCGCAGGGGAACTTCTTCGTGCCGATGATAAGCACGTAGCCCGTGACGACGCCATCGGCGTCGGCCTCTGGCTTGAACGAGAACAGCTCCGACGTGAGCCAGACGGATTGCTCGCCGTGTCGCGTCGTGATGGTCGGCCGACGCGCCAAGCCCTTGAAAAAGCGCTGGTAGCCCTGGTAGAAGCGCACAGCGCCGTTGCGCAGTACGTGGGATGGCACCTCGCGAAGCCAGGTCGTGTCCGCCTCGTGGCGAGGAGCATCTCCGCCTTCGGCGAAGGTCGCCGCGCCGGCGTTGCCGTCGCCGATGAGATGCGAGTACGCCTGGTCGATGGGTGCATGCTGCCCGGCAAACGCCGCAAAGCGGCGCTGGAACGCCCGGTAGTAGCGGTCTTCACGCACCTTGGCGTTCTTGATGAACCGCTGGCACCCAATCCAACGCAGAAGCACCCCGGCGACCTTGTCGTCGGGGTAGGCGCGAAAGCGGTAGCCGTTGCTCATATTGATAGTGTTGAATCTCCAGAATACACTAGGGCGCATGATTGAACAACCTCACCGTTCCTCGTCTCACGCTGTATTCCAGCTTAGGCTACACATAGTTTTTGTGACGAAGTACCGACGAAAGACGCTGTCGGTAGAACTGCTCGACTATCTGCGCCAGGCCTTCGCTGAAATCCTCGCCGCATGGCGTTGCCAGTTGCTCGAGTTCGGCGGGGAGGAAGACCACGTCCATCTGCTGGTGGACATCCACCCGGCACTCGACATCTCGGCCTTGGTCAACAACCTGAAGACGGCGAGCGCCAGGCGGTGCGGCGCGCGCTTCGGCGCGCACCTGGCAAAGTTCTACCGCAAGCCGGCCTTCTGGCATCGCGCCTACTTCGTGTCCAGCGTCGGTGGCGTCACGCTCGAAGTCGTCAAACAGTACGTGCAGAACCAGGGGACGACTGACAAGCCTGGCCGGAGACCAAAGTCCGTTGAGGCTCTCGCAGGGCGCGAGAGCCTCGTCCGCTAGACCCCCTCCTGACGGTTCGGCTCGCGCCTTTGGGAAGCTACGCTTCCGACCGCCTAGAAAGGGGAATGCGCGGACGCATGTTCAGAACGACAGGATGTTCGTCGCCTTCGCTTGCCAACCTTCCACCAGGTCAGCAACACCGCCGAGCCCGAAGCCCGTCTGCTGGACCGTGTTTCCCATCTCGATACCCGTTCCCTGGCCGCCCTTCTGCCGGTTGAACTCCCGCCCCGCTACGACCGCCAGATCGACCGCCTTCTTCCAGTCGATTCCTTCTTCCTCGTCTGCCATCCTCGCCGCTTCCGCTTGCTGCCATGTGGCGTTCTTTGCCACGATCATCTCGTGACCCATCGAAAGCGCCACCACTGCGCCTGCAACCAACATCATCACTCGCATCGTCGCCATCCCTGCTCCCTGGTTGTGGATCTATTCCAGTCGAGCGTAGGCAACCTTCCCCCTATCCCGTCCCGCGAATACAAGGCGAAAATTCCCCATATCGGAGAGAAATGAAAAAAGCTCCAACGCAAAATGCGAATGGAGCTTTGGGAATGGATCGACAGCGCAAGGCATGTGATGGCTTCAGATCATCAGTCGTCCTCGAACTTGTTCCGCGCCGGATGTCACCTGTTGAGTGACATCGAGCAGCGTTCTCACCTTGTCGATCTTGTCAGCACCTCGCTGCAAGAATCCGTGTGGCAAGGTCATCTCGACGGGTATCGCCGCAACTACTCCAGCAACACCACCTGCAACGTCCACACCTGTCTGGCCACCTGACACAACCAAACTGAGCGGGTGATGCTCATGCACCTTGCAGATCACAGAAGCCACGAACAGGTTCACGTCCGACTGTGAAACACCGTGCCTTGTCAACGCGTAGATCCCGTTTCCAGCCACGTTCAAGCGCCGTCCACCTCTAGCCTTGATGAAGGCGTAGAGCTGTCGAGCGCATTTCAGGGCGTGATCTGCGGTCATCAAGTCGCTTGAGATCGGCAGGCCGATGTACTTCTCACCAGCCGCCTTGTGGGTCAGTTTCTCGCCGGCCGTCAAAAAATCAACAGCGAACGCGACAGTCACGTCACCCTTCTTCGCGTTCTCCCACGTCCTCGGTCCGTAGCTCGAAGACGTGTGCTCGCGGATGCCGAGAGGTGCCATCTCTACTGCGGCACGTGTGCAGGTGCTGTCATGCGCCAGATCGGTGAGTCGACGTTTCCGGTCGGTGCGTAGCGTCCGGTGTCCTCGAAGAGACCCGTCGCCATCATCTTCTCCACGAACTGCTCGTTCTCGCCCCAGACCTTGACGTTGAACTCGTCCTGGTTCACCTTGGCACCGTAGGGCACGAGGTTCGTGCTGAAGGTTGCCAGAGGCTCGCCGTCTTCACAGTGCAGTTGCACGTAGATCGCGCCGCCTGAGGGGTACCGGCCGACGTTGATGCTTGCCATGCCGTACTCGCCTGCTTCCAATGTTCCGATCTTCATTTCAGTTCTCTCTCATGCTTCAAGGCAGCCACGAAGTGACTTTTGACCTTGAACTGCCGCTATGCCGTGTGACCCCCATGAAGCCCGCGGCAGCCGCATCACGGGCATTTGCTGACGGTTTCGATTCGAGCCGTCAACGTCGACCCGGCTGCCGCCGCAGGCTTGCCTGCGGCAGTCGACCCGCTTCAAGGGGAGACTCTCAGAAACTGAGCGACCTCTCGATCACGTTTCTCCCGCACGCTTGCGCGTGAAAGTCAGTCTCGACGGTGCTGAAGCAGCTTCATCAGCCTGGCATTGACCCCGCCTGCGGCCAGTACCCTGGCGATACCTTCAGCGGTCTTGCTCAGTTCCTCTTCCGTCGCCGGCGCCGCCCAAGACCCTCGGCCGCTTCCGCACCGCTTCGGGCTGCTCATGGCCACCGCTGTCGACATCGGCCACTTTCCTGCCCTGTACAGCCTGCACCGCTCTGCCGCTGGCTGCTTGTCATCCTCGATGCCGTCGCGCACCAGGTGCCGACAGGTCCCGCATGTTCTTGCCTCGCCGTCCAGCGCTGCCGCCTCATGGTCCGACTTCGGTGTCACTGCCGCTTTCAAGCCCTGCACCTCACGCCCCTCTCCTACCTGCTGGCAGACCCTGCTATCGCTCCTCCTTCTCTCGCTCCGCCACCACAGCGAGTTCATTCAGCACCACCTCGGGGGCCCTCATCAGGGTGTCCGCAACCGAAACCCAGACATCGCCGGTCTCTAGGTCCACCAACGCCCACTTCCGGGGGCACTTCGTCGAAACCGAAATCTGCTTTTCCACCGCCTCGCACGCCACCTGCCGCCCTGACAGCAGCGTTCTCACACCCGAGCCATCCTGCGGAAGTTCGCTGATCGCATCCGAGCGAAAGTAGTGGCACCACTGCTCCCCGCCTGTCTTCGCGCCTCGTGGCTTCCCGTCCTCGTAAGCCCACTGGACCGTGAACCCCCGCTCGCCCAAGCCTTTGATGCCCACGACTCGCCGGTCTGCCTTCGCAAACCGGAAGACCGCGCCGACCTTGATCTGCTCCATCGCGATGGTCATCTCAACTCACCCCGGCTTTTCAGATTCGTGAACCGCACCCTGACCCCTACAGCCCGCCCACGCACTGGCCATCGACCCAGCACGTCTTGCGCCATTCCCACGGTGCCACCGGCGTCTTGCCTTGCCAGAGTCCCAGCCTGCCCTGACGCGCCTTCTCTTCCAGGCCCGGCAGCGACTTGTCTCGCAGGTACCGTCCCTTGGCCGACTGGTTCGCCCACGCCATCCCGGACGCCACCATGTGACGATTCACCGACTCGCTGCCGACGAAGATCTCGCAAACGTTTCGGTCGTATCGGTCTTTCTCGAAGCATTTCGCGCTCACATCCTTGCCCTTGGTAAGTGACGAAAGGAACTGCGTTGACTTGTCCGAGAACGGCTGCCCTACACGACCCTTTTCCTTGTTCGTGTGCGAACTCTCAGGCGCATCGATCGATGCCATCCGGACCTTCATCTGCGTCTTGTCCGCCAGCAGCATCACCACCGTGTCGCCATCGTCCACGTAGACGACCTTGCCCAGCACATCCACGGATGCAGCTGCAGCCACGGTAGCGCAAGCCATTGCCAGAAGACAGGCTACGCCCGACCGCATCGTCATGCTACCCACACCCCACATCACAGATCCCCTTCTTGAAGCACGCGTCCCATCCCGTTCTGTTCCAGAAATTCGTAAGTGAAGACCTTAGACAGATACGACGCCGCCTTCTCCTCGGCCAGCGGCCGATAGCTGGAGGTGTAGATCACGGGAATCATGAATTTCGCCTCCAAGGCGTCCAAGGTCCCCGTAAGCCCATTGGGATGAACTGAAACGCCGTCGACGGGCCTGTGTGGCGACTTCACCTGCTCGTACGTCGCTTCCACCAAGATCGCACGGTACTTGAACGCCGTCATCCGCTCGCATTGGCGAAAGAACCGTTCCCTGTTGTGCATCAGCGTGATCGCAAGGTCGTTGAGACTTTTGCGCTCCAGCGTGATGAGCGTCTCCATTCCCTCGACCGAGTAGTCGCCGGTTTCCAGCGTCGCCCGACGCTCTCCCGCGATCCAGTTGTCGAACCTCGCCAGGTTGAACGGCGCCTGCTCCCTGGTGTCCACCAGGACCGTCGGCTTGGGGACATTGCGCGTGATCGCAGACCCGCCACGCTTCACGATGAGCCGACTCTTGGTCGGAGGAACTGCCGTTGAACTCAATTCACGCACCTCGTTTTCTCAGCACTACTTAATATTCGTGCGAGCTTCTATTATTTTGGTCCCTAGTACAGGAATCGAACCTGTGTTTTCAGCTAAGGAGGCCGATGGATTATCCATTATCGTAACCAGGGAAATTGCATCTATCGAATGTTGTGCTTGCAGCGCACTTTCGATACAAGCAGTTTAGTCGCACCGCAAACATGGCACAAGCATTTTGAAGAGTTCAGCCAAAGAAAAAGCTCCAAGTCGACAGGGTCGAGCATGGAGCTAGGGTAGGTCGGTTCAGCATGCAACTCGATGCTTGCAGAACGGAGGATGCGTTGAGGCATCCTCCGGGTCGTCGTCAGTGCGGCTGCGCCTGCTTCGAAGTGAGTTCGTGATCGGCCGTGGAGCGGCTGAGACCTTCTTTCACGAACGCGTTCAGCGTCGCTTCCACTGTTCCCTTCCAAACCGCACCACGCTTGGAGCTTTCACCGAAGTACACGTTGACGCGTTCACCGTTCTTCGTCGATTGCGGGACACAGATGCGTCTGACTTCATCGTGACCGTTCACGTTGAAGTCGTCGAAGCCGTTCTCCTTGGACACAAGCTCCAGTGAAGCAGGCTTGCCATTGATCTCGATCGCTCTCGTGTTGCCGACCTGCATCGTTGCATGAGCGTCTTGACGCTGGTTCATCAGTTTCTTCATCATCATCTCTCTGGTTGCGCAGGAGTGCTGAGCACGTCCTGCTTTTCGCGTTGCTGCGCTGGGTTAGCCGCGGGAGACTTCTTCCATCACCACCTTCGACAGCGGGATGCCCAGCCTGACCCTTGTGGGGATCACGTCGGTGCTGCCTTCTGATTCCAGGCTTCGCCACTGGTCGCCATCGATCTGGAAGCTATCGACGATCTCGATCTCACCCAGCCGACCGAGCCTGAACAGATCGAAGGTGGCGGAGACTGTCTCGTCATCGCCGTCCGCGTTGTCCCAGACCATCGGATTCTTCGAACCGATGACGACCTGGCCCGTCCGTCCTTCTCGGGTCAGCAGCGTGAGCCTGACCGGAGTCGCAGAGAGCTTGTCCAGGACCTTTTCCATCGCCAGCTTGACCGCTTCCAGATCATCGATCGCTGCCTGGACCCGGTTCAAGCCTTCGGTCACGGAATCGCAACCCTCCTTGTCCGCCAGTTCCACCATCAGGAACCGCAACAGACCATCACCGCTGGTTTCGTAGTCGTCGACGAAAGCCTCTTCCGATTCCGCTTCAGCCAAGTGCTGAAAGTCTCCCGTCGCGTAGACCGAGAGGGCAGCTGCCTGTGACCCGTTGATAAAGCTCTTCATGTGTCTTTCTCCAAGTTGAAGCTGTCGTTCCGGCGGAACGCTCTATGCCTCCAACGACATCGACTGGGGAGTCGAAGAATCCGTTGTGCACTGCGATGCCAGACGGCCACCAAGATTCCTTCCCATACAAGGCCAGAAGCCCCTGGGTCGTGCTGACGCCAAGGGCTTCCCGTTTCGCTCGTACGCATCTGCTGGACGCTCGCTACAGCTGCACTCGCCTACGTGATCTCCCACTCACCGATCCGCGCCTCGATCCCCTTTCGGATCGCCTGATACGGAGCCTTGAAGAACTCTCGGCGGTCGCTGAGCCTGTGGCCGTTCAACGCTTCGTGAGCGGCCATCTCCGCAGCCTGGCCATCCACGACAGCCCATGCCTGCACAACCAGGAAGTGAGTTGGTGACCCCGTGGCGCTCGACAGCTCCTGCGCCCTCACCTCGGGATCGCGGTCGGTGTACCCGACCTTGTAGATGTCCCTCCCGTGTGCCGGACACCGCATCACGTAGAGATATGCCGCAGCTCCTGCCGCTGCCTCGTTGCCCTCATCCGCTGCCAAGTGCTCCTGCACCTCGGCCGACGGCCGAAGGCCTTCGCCTTCCCTGTCGCCCTGCTGCCCCGCCACATCGTCTGCCCCGCACACTGGCTTCGTCGCGTTCTCGGGCTTCCTCGGCACACCCGCAGCTTCGGCGGTGCCCATCGCAGCCCTGTACCCCTCCAGCCTCGCCCTGGCCACGCCCAGCGACGACTTCAGGTACACCACCTTCGGTCCGTCGTGCGCTTCCTTGTCCTTCCACCGCACGTGAGCCTTGACCCACGTCTTCCCATCGACCACGTTCCCGTCCTGGTCGTGCCCCTGGACCGTTGGGTCCCCGTAGAAGCGCCAGTACCCATCCACCGGCACTTGAAACTGCGGCGGGCAGAAGGCCCGCCCTTCCAGCTTTGCTGGCTCGGCCCGTTCGACGCGAACCGCTGCGATCCGCCGGATCAGCACCCTGGACTCATCGGGTGAGTTTGCCAGCGCCTTCTTCATCTTCATTGATGTCTTGGCGCCAGCCTTCAGCGGTGTGTCCCTGACTTCCTCTCGCAGCAGAGTGATCCGCTTCAACAGGTACGCCGGCAGCAGGACCATCGTCTTGGCGATCTCCCAGACTGATGCGACGTTGTTCAGCTTCTCTTGGACCCCCTCCAAGAACGGCTTGTACGTCTCGTTGTCCGGAGGCACCGCCACGACACTGTCCGTGTCGATCTGGAACATGTTGGTGAACTCGCGCATGAGCATGCGCAGATCCATCCGCCGTTCCTTGAGGTTGAACCGCACGAACGCCACGGTGCGGCCGAGGCTCGACCCTTCGAGCAGCAACCTGTTGTCTTGCGACGTGTCGATCTTGTTCAGGAACCCCTTGCCAGGGTTCAGCGTCCCAGGCCCTCGCCTGACGCTGTCTCTCAGCTTCTCCGTTTCCTCTGCCGGCCTGTCCTCACCGAGCACCAACATCACGGTGAGTTCGTCCATCCGACGCACCATGCTTGCTGCTGCGAAGCCGTAGCTGCTGCTGCTTTCCGTGCTCAGCAGAAGGTCGTCTGCCCGCTCCAGCGAATTGATGTTGTAGATGACGCTGTCGGTCAGCTTGTAGGCCTTCGCGACATCCAGCTCCGGCCCTTCGTCGCCGGTCACGAAGTCAAGGAAGTCGGAGAACGAGACCAGGTGATCGATCTCTGGAAGCAATGTCAGTGCTGCGAACCGTGGGCTGGACCCGAAGAAGGCGCACCCCGCCTCGAAGCTGCTGGGCATCGACATCGGCCCGTTGCGGAGTGCTCGCCCGCTGTACTCCAGCTGGAAGCTCCGCAGCGCCTTGTCTGCCGCGAAACCTGCACCCGAGTGTTCCTGCGCGATCAGGTACGCACCCGTCCTGGCCATCATCTTCGGGCTCCTGTCCGCCGTCAGGTCAAACCTGTCGATGACGAACGTGCCCCAGCCCGCGTTTTTGTTCGACACCCCCGGCTTCTCGCTCATCGCGCTGCGAGGCTTGAGCTTGAACGGTTCGACCTTCATGCCCGCTCCGAAGCCTGTCGCCTCATCAGGCACAGCCTGCCCTGCTCGATCTCGATGAGTGCGATCGCCGCGCAGTGGTCCACCACAGCGTCGAACAGGGGCTGCGTCTCACCATGGAACATGCTCTGGAACTTCCACCAGAGAGCACGCCGTTCCTGCTCGGACTGGAGGTTGATGCCTGCCAGTTGCTCGTAGTCCCCGATGCTGCCCAGTGTGTATCCGCCTTCACGCGCCTTCCGGAAGAGGACATCCCTCGGCCGATCCGACTGCGGCATTCTTGCTTTCCTGCGACTCGCCATACCCGCTCCCCTTCGTCCTGCTGCCCGCCGCGATCTTGACGAATGCCACCGCGGGCGCTGGGACTCAAAGCATAGTGAAGAACTTGCGGTGATCGCCGGCAAAAGTCCTGAACCCGTCAGCGATTTGCGCCCGAGCTGCCTCCACCTGCTCCGGCGAGCCTGGGTGTAGGTACTGCAACGCCACTGCGACCCCCTCCAGCGCCTTGTCGAAGTGGTCGGCCTCCACCGCGCCACCATGGCCGCTATGCACACCCACCCAGGCGTAGCAACGATGTGTCGCACCTCCCAGCACCAGCGTCGACCGCATCAGCCCCTGGACCAGATCCGGCCACTTCGAGCGCATGTAGTCGTCCACGACCGAGAACTCGGTGTCAGCCAGGATCTCCGACCCCATGTGATAGCCTAGCGCCGTTCTGATCGCTTCTGCAAATGAAAAAAGCCACCTGAAGGACTCGGGTGGCTTTGGTAGGTGTCGGTATCTCTGGTGCAACCAGACAGGGGTCAACCTGTCTGGTACTCGTACTCGAACCCATGGGGGTTCAGTTCTTGGCTGCCATCGCGACCGATGCTTGCTTCACAGCAATCATCAAGAGGCCCTTCTCCAGCGCAGCAGACACCACATCGTCCGGAACCAGCGTTTCCGAGAACGCCGTCGACATCACCCGCAGCTGCTGCTGGACGCCATCGGCGGTCTTCACAGAAATCACAAGGTACGCCGTCTGGGTCACCTTCTTGAAATCTGCGCACCGGCTCAAACACCATCCACGCGGGTCACCTGTCAGCGCTGTGTTGAACGATGCCTTCAGACCCAGGCGCTCACCGATCACGTCCACCATGCGCGACATGTGCAGCCCGCTCATGAACCCGTTGACCGAGCTGGCATAGGCCGCGGCGTTGAGGCCAACTGTCACCACCTCGCGCATCGTCGTGACCGAAGCAGAACTGGCGTCCGGCTTCACGCTGTCGATGGATCGCTGAGCCACTTCACCCAGCTTCAGCTGCGCACCCTTGTAGAACACCGGCCCACCCATCAAGACCAGTTGTCCTGACATCGTGACCACGGTACGCGCCTTCTCCTTGCTGGTCACCACCTCGAAGCCTTGGGCCGCCAGGAGTGCTTGCAGTCGCTCGGTCAGCCCTTCGCTCCTCTCGAACTCGACGTACACCGGAGAATCGCTGGCCTGGCTCAGGTCGATACCGCCTGCTGCCGTGGTCGTGATCTCCGGCGCCACCTTGTCTTGTGCCCGAGCGTTGCTGCCGAACACCAGGAATGCGCCAACAAGCAGCCACACCCCCATCAACGCAACCAGGTTGCGGCTCATCTTCATGCTCTTCGTCTTCATGGTCGTTCCTTTCGAACATTGACCGGGCGTCTCAGGATGTCCTGTATCAGCCCATGGGTTGAAATCCGGTTGGGTACCGGGCAACGGCGTTGCTAACCGTCATGTCCTGTTTGAGTAGATAACATGACAATGAAAAAAGCCTCTCAACATAAGTTGGAGAGGCTTTTGGGGGGGACGTCGGAACCTATACTCGATTCTTCAGCCCGAAACCGCCAGGGGTTGGCAGGTGACGCGCTTCGCACAGATGGAGACCACCTTCGAGCAGCGTTCCAGGTCGAACTCTGCGATGTGGACCCGCTTGACCGACATGCCCAGGTGATTCGCAAGCCAGGCGTATGCCTTGCGTCTGCTCATCTCGGATGAACGCCAGATCGGATCGAAGGCAGCATGTGCCTTGTTCCGCGCAGACCTCAGTTCAGCGTTGGCCAGCGTTCCAAGAGGACGCGTGCCATCGCCAAACCCGTTGCCTGCCTTGTGACAACCAACGTATGCGTCGCAGGGTGCACATTGCCAGAAGCTGAGCGCCTTCAGGTCTGCACGTCCGGGGTAGATGACGTCGCCGCGGACAAGAACTGGATCTCGCCGGCAGTAGGGACAGGCGAACCTCTTCATCCACCTGTCCTTTCAGCGAAGTAGCGACCTGTCCGCGTGTCGAACCGTCTGTTCGACGCTTCCACCGTGTGCAGCTCCAGAACCTTGGCGATGCCGGCCTGGTCGATCTTCTTGAAGGCGATGCCCTCTGATTCGCAGCGCCGGTAGATCCTGTTCAGCCTGTCGAGTGTTTCGCCGTCGGGGCCTTCGATCTCTGCTGCTGCGAACGTTTCATCGGGGACGATGAAGACCTGGCCGAGATCATCCTGGTACCAGTGCCCCTGCTCTACTTCCTGGCGGATCGAGCTTGCTTCGGAGTGCTGCATGTCCATCACAGCCCCTTCGCACGACAGAAGGCCACCGCCGTAGCGTGACCGTGCCCAGCAGCCATCTTGTGGATCACAGCGAGCGTGTGGTGAGCACCGCCGTTCTGAGCGTACTTGCGCAGCAGACGCTTGGTGTCTTCCGGGAACTCGTCTCTACAGATCCCCGAGATCTTGTAGTCGCCCATCCTGAAAGGCCGGCCGAAGGTCTTCAGCATGGCGCGGTCGACCAGCTGGTTCCAGAGCTTGCTGTTCTTCTTCGCGGCCACGACGTGGGCTTCGGCCAGGTCGGCATGCTGTGCTCGTGCAGTGTCGGGCATGAGGCGCTTGATCAGTGCCTTGCCGTCGTTCGCGCGCAAGACCGACTTCACACAAACCGACCTGGTGTAGCCACGCCATCCTTTCCTTGCGGGCGTCACGTATTCCGGCTTGGTCAACATCGAATCTGACTTCATTTTTCTCTCCATGTAAGGCTCGTTCGGGATGAACGCTTGTCCTTGTGTGCCTGTCATGCCCTGCCATGCCCAGTAACCTTGCCCCCTTCCCGCTCATCCTCCCGGACCTGCCAGATCGGCGAAAAAAAACCCACATGCCGAAGCGATATGGGTTGGGGGTGGTCGACAGCAAGCGAGTGCTTGCGGCAGAGCGCGTGAGCACTCTTCAAAAAGCGTCAGACGCTTGCAGTTACCCTCACAGAGCGGGATTCTGCGATCTCGAAAGCATCGCAAACCGAGTTGATTGCCTCGTAGAGGTTGCCACGGTATTCGCCGGCGGTCAGGTTGAAGTACAGCCCGTTGTAACGGAGCGATTCCTCTACACCCAACAGTCCTTCGAGACCCAGCAGTCGTTCAGGGAAGATCACCTCGACACTCATCGCATCGCGGTGGTTCTGAGCAGACTTGTAGTCCACATCAATCACGGCACGAGCTGGGTCACCGAGATGATGCTGACCCAGAAACCGCACGCAGATCCGAGGCGCTCGCAGGATGAAGGTTTCGCTCGGGTAGAACGCAATCCACCCGCACAGGTCCGAGGTCAACGTGTCCCTGATCAGCGGCTTGCGAGACTGCACAGCAAGGTAACCCATGGCACTCAGCATCGCTGTCTTGAAGGCAGCTGAACGGGCACCTCGCTTGTGGCCGAGGAGGTCCTTTGCCAAGAAAACGTGCTTGTTCACAGGCCCATCCTTTCAGCAAACTCACTGCGCATGGCTGACGGGTCGGCGAGTGCGTAGCGTGCCATCAGCTTCGGGATGTCCTCCAGCTTCATGTTGCCGCTTTCGATCGTGCCGGCGATCCAGTTCGCGATCTCTTCTTCGTCCAGGTCAACTTCTTCCTGGTTCGTTCCGGCGACCGTCATCGTGTACTCGTCCGGTGTTGCGGTCCCGTGAGACAGCAGGCCGGCCGCGATGGAACGCTGTGCTTCCGACTCCACACTTGCCTTGAGCCATTCCAGGTCCTTCGCGTCGCCCAGGTACAGAGCGTCGACGACAACCCGGATGCCAATGCGTCGTCCGTCGTCGCTTTCACCCCAGAGGTTGCCCTTGTCGTCGATCGCGTAGCTCTGCTCGACGTCCGTGCCCTGGTCCTTGAAGCACACTACGAAAGTTAGTTTCGTCGTCGGGACATCGTAGTTGTCGTCGACTTGCTTGACGAAAACCGACCGTGCCCACCTGTTGCCCGGCGTGGTGTATTCCCAGCCTGATTGGTCTTCGACTGTGGCGCCAAAATCGAAAGCTTCGTACACGGCGTTTGCAGCCGCGGTTCGTGCTTGGTTCATTTTCAAATTTCCTTGAGTTCGGCCTGCTTTTCTTGCCTGCCGTTAGTTCATATCTCGTCTGCCGGCGGCAGGAGACGGGTGCGGAGCGCTGCGTTCAGTGCTCTGCGGTGGCTTCTTCCATCGTCTCGACGTACACCAGCAACTGCATCGTCAGATCGTCCTGGTCGTACCGATGGCACGTCAGAACATCCGCGAATCCCTGGGGCGTGAGCACCATGAAGTCACAGCTATCTGGCGCGATCTGGGTCAGGATCAGGTACTTGGAAGCGGATGCAGCCCAGACCATCGTGGTGCCGCGTTCCCAGTGACGTGAGCTGCGTGCTTTCATGGCCAGCGCTTCGATCGACGGGTAGTAGCAGATCGATGCTGCTGAGCAGGGCTCTTCGTTCGCGTTGACCTTGGCCACAACCTTTGCCCGTGGGACAGCGGTTTCGGCAACGATCAGTGCGAAACGGACGGACAGCATCGGCGTCTTGATGACCGCCTGGAAGTTCTGTGCGTACTGCAGGGCCCGTTCGTCACATGCCTCGGGGGTGCCGATGCCAGTGACGCAGGAAGCGATGACTGCGCGTGCGCGGTCCTCGTGTTCGCCCTGGTGCTTGAAAACGGTGACCGAGTAGGGACCAGCGATGCAGCTGATTTCCCGTCGGTGCTCGACTGTGTAGAGCATGAATTTCTCCGAGCGAGGTTCTGATCGAAGGATCAGGTTCAACCTTGCCCAGTGAAATCGCCTGCACCGACACTGAAACTCAGTTTTGGAGCGTCAGTCCCGCTCCTGGTGCCCCTGCCCTGGCCGCAGCGCTCCCGCCGCCAGCTTCACCGCCCCGCGTAGTGCTCCAGGTCCCGAAGCGTGATTCGCCTGTCCTTCACCCCGAGCCTTTCACGGATCTCGGCCAGGTCGTTGTTCACCGACTGGCGGTGCACCTTCTCAGCGATGTCGCTCGCGCCGAAGGACCTGAAGCCATACCTGCCGACGCCCATCCCGAAGACGCCGCCAAAGGAGCCCACCCTGCCGCCCCAGATGACGCCCACCCCGATCCCCAAGCCCGGCCCTGTGTTGATCCCCGACACCACGCCGAAGCGCTGATCCACCCCGCAACCAAAGCAGGCCACTACCAGTTGGCCTGCACGATCAACAGGAGATCACATGAAAACGAAACTGGCTTCCGCACTTCTGCTCGTCTACACCTTGCTCCCTGGCGTCGCCATGGCCGGCTGGGAGGACTTCTTCAAGGTCAACCGCACGGGCGGCGGGATCTCTACCCAGACGCTGGTTCCGACCATCATCCCCGGCACCATGACTGCATCCGCCACGGTCACCGTCAAGAGCATCCCCAAGGCAGCAACCGAATACAGCCCCCACTGCACGGAGGGCCGCTGGAACATCGGCGGCGTCATCCCCATCGCCGGCAACACCACCTCCGAATGCGTTCGCGTCTGCCTCACCCCCCCTGCCGGGCATGAAATCGATGCATCTGCAGGCTTGCGCGGCACCACCAACCACGCCTGGAGCGCCGTCTTCAACAACGAGTGGTTTGCCGACACCAAGGTCGCCTGCACGCATGTCAAGAACTGGTCGGCTCACGAGACAGCGACGGCCGTCCTCACCATCACTGTCTGCCCGACCGGCGCCGGCTGCGCCAACACGGCCCCGCCTGCTCCCCCACCCCCGCCTGCGAAGCAAGTTGCTGCTGCCCAAAAGGAGTACACCCGACCCCTGACTGCTCGCGAGCTTCAGATGCGCAACTGATCTTCCGACCCCTGCACCCTTGAAGCCCCGCCTCGGTCCGCGGGCCTTTTTCCTTTACGGCCCTCTTCCAGGCCCTCTTCCACCTGCACCTGCAGCTGCTGCCCCAGTGCCATCAAGCCTGGCCGCACCACGCTCCGCACTTGACCTCCTCCCGGCCCTGAAGAGACCGGGATTCCTGCTACCAGAGGGCCATGCCCGGCCCCGGCTCATGCGGGTGCGAGAACCTCATTCACGGCAGGTTCGTCGGCTCTCGCCTCCGCTGCCGCGGCAAACACTCCTTCCAGCCAGACCAGGCCGCGGTTGCGGATGTTCACCGCCGCGTTGATGTCGCGGTGGTGCTCAGTTGTGCACGCTGGGCACCTCCAGTGCCGT
>Ga0209181_10006983_pt1 | contig 15639 bp, 15 predicted proteins | sample MAT05_FD_187208 | JGI IMG/M metagenome (GOLD analysis project Ga0209181, IMG submission 187208) | Freshwater microbial communities from Lake Fryxell liftoff mats and glacier meltwater in Antarctica - MAT-05 (SPAdes) (version 2) | ecosystem: Environmental > Aquatic > Freshwater > Ice > Liftoff... | reverse complement strand
TCTCTTTGCTTTTCATTCAATTGTTTGCTGTCGTTCAATAAAGGGTGATGAAAATCTTTTGGAAGGATAACCGCCGCCGCAAATACAGGCCCGGCATAACATCCACGGCCGGCTTCATCCAAACCGGCTTCAACAAAACTGCTATGTAAAAAAGGAGCTAACATCTCTGTTTAACAAATATCAGCTAAAACCTTAAAAAAACAATTCATTTTGCTTTAACCGTATTTGCTGCCATAAATTTGCAACTGCAATGGAAAATATCTTACATCGATCTGCCGAAAAACAACAACGCTCACAACGGCAGATAGCTTACTGGCTTTTGATTGGCGTTGGTATGATTATCATCCAGGTTTTGATAGGCGGAATAACCCGGTTAACAGAATCTGGTCTCTCTATCACCGAATGGAAACCCTTAACGAAAACTTTACCGCCACTAAATGATATAGCCTGGCAAACGGAGTTTGATAAGTATAAGGTAACCGATCAGTTTAAGTATGTGCATCAGCATTTTTCTTTGTCAGAGTTTAAATTCATCTTCTTCTGGGAATGGTTTCACCGCACTTGGGCAAAGCTATTAGGGTTGGTATTTCTGTTTGGATTTATCTATTTTATTGTAAAGAGAAAATTTGAAAAGGGAATGATAAAGCCAATGATCATTCTGTTTGTTTTAGGTGGAGTCCAAGGCTATATTGGATGGATAATGGTAAAAAGCGGGCTGGTTCCTGAAAAATATTTTGTAGGCCATGTGGAACTGACCACACATTTTATTGCAGCAATGGGCTTGCTATCTTATACTTTGTGGTTTGCATTAAGTCTTATAGTTAAGGAAGAACAAAAAGTAATTAATACAAAACTGAAAAACTTTTTGTTACTCATCTTGGGTGTGCTGTTCTTTCAATTAATATACGGCGGCTTTATGGCTGGTTTAAGAGCTGCTATAACAGCCCCCACCTGGCCCGATATTAATGGAAGCATGATTCCTGCTGCCATTTCAGAACTTTCTCCTTTTACAAAAAACCTGGTTGCCAATCCAATCACTATTCATTTTATTCACCGGGGGCTTGCGTATTTGTTAACTATACTTATTGGCATCTGGTGGTACAAATCAAGAGCGGTTATAAACAAAAAATTATTCAGCAGGCTTCGCATAACAGTTATAGCGCTGGTATTACTGCAGCTGTTGCTGGGTGTGTTAACGGTATTGTATGCAACCTGGCCAAACCGGCTGGTTGTATTGGGCGTATCGCACCAGTTTACTGCCATGGTTTTACTGATGATCATCGTTTCGCTTCTTTTTATTGTAAGAAAAAAGCAGGTGCTGTAGTTTGAAACCGGTGAGTCACCGTCTTGCGGTGACTCACCGGTTTCAAACATTATGTTGTAATTTTAAGCAACTGCATCTGCATGAAACAAACCCTTAAAAATATTTACTACTTCTTTCCTGTACAGCTTTTTATATTACATTTTAGAAAGTTTCAGGTGTTGTTGATATTTTGGTATTTACTGGGAAGTACCATCAACAGTGGCTTTATGAAACATTATGGTGCAGATGCCTTGTTCTGTTCGCCGGAATACCTGGGCAAGGTAAATGCTTTAAGCGCTGCCATTGTAGGTATTGCCATGGGTGTTTTTTTTATGAGCTGGAACATCACTACGTTTATTCTGCACGGCAAACGCTGTAAATTCCTTGCAACAACAACCAACCCCTTTTTAAAATACTGTATTAATAATGCGGTGTTGCCTCTGTTGTTCGTATCATTTTACATGTATAAACTGGTACACTTCAATTCGCAAAAAGAACTGATGAGTACCAGTGAAATAATTGCAGTAATTGCCGGCATATTGGGTGGCATCATTTTAATTGTGGCAGTTTCGTTTGCTTATTTTTTTGGAGCCGAAAAAACAATACAACGTACCATAGCACCCATCATTAATACAGCCCGGCATTTCAATGTTAATTATTATTCAGGTAATCCCACAACAGAAAATCAAGGTTTAAAAATAAGTGGTTACCTGGGCAGTGGCTTCAGGTTTAAAAAGCCGAGAAATGTATCGCACTATAACCAGGATTTTCTGGATACGGTATTTAAGCGGCACCACCTTTCGGGCATTTTAAGCATTGTGTTGTCTTTTGTTTTTTTAATTGTGGTTGGTTTTTATATGGATAGTCCGTTTTTTGAAGCCCCGGCGGCGGCCAGCATCCTTATATTTTTTGCAACCATGACGGCCGTTATTGGCGCCATATCTTACTTTTTGCAAAGCTGGAGTTTGCCTGCTTTTATACTGCTTATTTTGTTTACAGATGTTTTGTATAAAAATGAAATGATTGACAGCCGCAATAAAGCCTATGGTTTAAATTATAACAATAAGCAGGAACGGCCCGTTTACGATAAAGCCACATTGCAAAATTTGTGTACGCCCCAAAAAATTGCGGCTGATAAGGCCAATATGCTGCAGGTGCTTGCAAACTGGAAAGCTAAGCAGGCTGAGGAAAAACCGGTAATGGTATTTATAAATGTAAGTGGCGGTGGTTTACGTAGCGGCACTTTTGTAATGAACACGCTGCAAAAGCTGGATAGTGCCGTCAATGGAAAACTGTTGAACCATACCATGCTTATAAGTGGTGCCAGTGGTGGTATGCTGGCGGCCACTTATTATCGTGAGTTGTACAGGCAAAAACAGAAAGACAGTACGATAGATTTGTTTAACCCCGTTTACTCAGATTACATAGCCAAAGATCTGCTGAACCCGCTTTTTTCATCCATGGTGGCAAGAGATATTTTTTCTCCTGCACAAAAATTTGCTGTTGGCAAATACAAATATGTAAAAGACAGGGGCTATGCTTTTGAACAAAAACTAAACCGTAACAGCGAAAATATGCTGGGCAATCAATTGCGGGAATATGGTGCTGATGAAAAAAATGCAACCATACCATTGATGATCTTCAATTCAACCATCAGCAGAGATGGAAGGAAAATGATGATTTGCTCGCAGCCGGTAAGTTTTATGATGAAACCTTCGGGACTTACAAATGAAATAACAGCCAACCCCGATGCTGTTGATTTTACAGCCATGTTTGCCAGGCAGGATCCGTTAAACATACGCCTGCTTACTGCATTGCGAATGAATGCAACCTTCCCGTATGTGCTGCCCAATGTTTGGCTGCCCAGTAACCCCGTTATAGATTTAATGGATGCCGGCCTGCGTGATAACTACGGGCAGGAAACGGCACTGCGCTTTATGGAGAATTTCAAGGACTGGCTGAAAGAAAATACCAGTAAAGTTATTTTACTGCAGATACAGGACAGGCAGCAGGATAACTGGCAGCAACCTTTTGAAACCGGCTCCGTAACAGATATCTTAATTAAACCGGGAACGATGTTGCAGCATAATTGGTACAAATTGCAGTCTTTTTCTCAAACCGATCAATACAGTTACCTGCAGGCAGATTTTGGTAATGCATTGCAGCGCATCTCGTTCATGTATGCACCCGAAACAGAGGAAAAGGGTGCAGCACTTAATTTTCATTTAACAGCAAGGGAAAAAATTGCAGTGAAGGAAGCGTTTAACAGTACATACAACCAGGCATCGCTGAAGGCAATTATAAACCTGTTAAAATAATCTTTAAAACAATTATGACCCTGCGTGTCTCGACTTTTTCCTATCGTGTGGTCACATCTTCGATGTGAAAAATTGGAATACAGATGACGCGGATTTGACAGATAAACACAGATTTTTTTCTGCTTTGCAGAAAAATTTGGATTGATTTAATGATCCAACATACTGCGAAGCAGGATTATCTTTTGTTTATCCAATTTAAAAAACTGTTTATTGGGTTAGTATACAGTTTAACCAATTATAAAATCATATAAATCCATCCAATCAGTGTCATCCGTGTTCAAATTGTATTTGTGTCCACACGGTAAGACTTTTCCGGGAGCTCGTAGAAGGCGGCTTTCTGAACGATTTAATTTTAAGGTATCAGCAGTTTAAACGCTTTTTCAATTATTTCAATTTCAAAAGCATCACTTGTCTCAGCCGGATCGCCATCAATATGCAGGGGCGCAAGTTCTGGATTTTTTATAGTAATTTTTTTTGTTTGAAAGTAGTGAATATCGTTACGGTGGTATTTTTTGTCTTCATAAAGTCTTACCTGCCCATTGCGAATCTGTTTTAAGATGGTCCAGATAATGCGCAGTTTACTCATTTTGTTTACCACAACAATGTCGAGCAAACCATCGTGCAAGCTGGCCTGCGGGGCAATGGTAAAATTATTGCCAAACTGGTTGCTGTTGGCTATACTGATAAAAAAGGCCTCGCTGTTGATAGATTTGCCCTCCAGTATCAGTTCAAAATTATAATGCCTGGCACTAAAGAAATTTTTAACCGATTGTTTAATATAGGTAGCAAGCCCACGTTTTTTTTGTTTTGCAAAATCATGGGCAACCTGCGCATCAAAACCCAGCCCGCAAAGCATACAACTGAATTTTTTATTGATATAAAAACTATCAATGTAAACGGCGTTGCCTGCAAAAACACATTCCAGTGCTTTGTGCATTCTTTTTGGAATTTTTGCTGCAAAGGCAAGCCCGTTGCCGCTGCCCATGGGTATAATGCCAATATTAACCGGTACGCCCAATAAGCCATGGGCTATCTGGTTTACAGTACCATCGCCACCGCAAACAATAATATCGGTTATATTTTCTGCCGCAATTTTTTCTTTAAGATATGTATATTCACCGGCTGCATTGGTGTGCAGTATTTCGAAAGGAATATTTTTTTCGGCCGTTTTATTTTTAATGATATCGAGTAGTAAACCCTTGCTTCCCGTGCCGGAAATTGGGTTTATATAATAAATAAATTTTCGGTTCATGAATTATTTTTCAGTAATGTATCAGTTTGAAAAGCTGTCAGGATGAGCCTGTAGAAACCAGAACTGTATTGAGCTAAGCCGTCTTCGACAAGCTGCTAATGACAAGTATTTAAAAGGGTTGATAACAATTTTTTACAAAATTGAATTTTAGCCACTAAGACTAGAACCTGCCTGTCGGCAGACAGGGACACAAAGGAAAATGCGTAGCATTTTTCTACTTCGTGCCTTTGTGCCTTCGTGGCAAACCATTTTCGCAGCTAAGCTGAGAAAAAAAATCTCATTGTCATTTGCAAAAGAGCTTAAAACATTTTATGAGTGCCTCAGACTGACAGTAAAACTATTTTAAAGAACTTTAAACTGATATCCTGCCTATTTTTCCCTTGTCAGCTTGCCTATGTAAACTTTTGATACCGCTTCATCACTTTTTGTATTTGCAGGCGTTTTCTCTACAAACATGGTAATTGGTTTACCACTTTTAAGCCTTTTAATAACTTTTTTATCTGTAAGCACAAACTGCCCTACAGCACCTTGTGTTTCAGATGCAGTAAACAAAGCTTCTTCGCCATCGCCCATTACCATTACTTTTCTAAAATAGCCACCATCAACCGATTTGCCTTGTATTTGTATGGTTAGTTTATCAATTTTTTTATACACTGATTTTTTATAAGACAGGCCACCGGTTGTTTCGTTGGCATTTAAACTGATTTGACCCGCTTTTACGCCATTAATAAAAACATCTACCGTGCATTGGCCAAAGGAAACAGCGCCAACGGCAATAAATAAAATGATGAATAAAAAAACTTTTTTCATGATGTGTGAAGATTTAGGTTTTAAAATTAATTAAATAAGGTGATAATTTTTTTTAAAAAAGGCAATTATAGTGCCAAACGATTTTAACCACCTAAGCACAATTACCATCTTATTAATGCACCGGCCAAGGTAAAGCCGCTGCCAAAAGCCGCCAGGCAAACCAGGTCACCTTCCTTTATTTTCCCCTGCTCCCAGGCTTCGCATAAAGCTTTAGGCACAATAATATTATTTCAAGTTATTGCAAGATCAAATTAGGCTGGGTTTATAATAAAATTAGAAGTGTGAGTCAAACCTAATATTAGTGGATTTAGCATCTTGCAATGATATATCATACTCTTTTATATACTCCAAATCAGCATTTATTTATCGTTGCAATATATTTTCGAATAAAATAATAGTGTCATTTAAATTGAGATAATAGCTTATTTATTTGCTCATCCTTTTTAGCAATTTGGTCTCTCAAAAACACTATCTCTTCTCTTTGTTCATAATATAAATTTTGTAAGTTGCCATTAAAGATTCCTCCGTTTTCAACTTTTGTATTATTAATTTTAACTATTACTGGTTCATCACTCATTAACTCTGTAGGGCTAACATCCAACAAAGCGGCAAATTTGATTATTTCCTCCTCCTTAATTTTTGTTTTTCCAGTTTCCATTTGGCTGTAGGCATTTTGAGATTTACCCAATTCGCCGGCCATAAACTCTTGGGTATAGTTTCTAAACTCTCTTAGTTTTCTGAGATTATGATGTAGCATATTTTTATTTTTTTTATGTAAGTTAAACAAAATGCGGATAAATTATAAGAAAATTGGTTAGGATATATATTATTAAATTGGTCTTTTTGGATAATAAACCAATTATCACAAGTATTTTTTATTATTGTGAATAAACTGATAATAATTGCTGCCGCTTGTAGGATTAATTACGAAAAAGCTAAATTCATTATTATTATTCACAAATTTCTTAAAATATGAAAAAGCTACTTTTTATCTGCTTAATATTCCCAACTGTATTTTTAAGCATTAGCTATGGTCAAAAAAAAATAAGTATCGAATTGTCAGCAAATGCAAATCTCCCTGTTACAAATGATATTACTAAAATTCGTGACCATGCTGATCTTTATGATCCCAATATTTTGTATTGGAAAAGAAAAAAAAATACTAACCCGTTTACTTCTTTGCTGTTGAATGCAAAGTATCCTGTTGCTAAAAAGTTACTTATGGGCTTACAGGCGGGAGTCCAATTCCATTTTAATGAAACACATTTTATTGGTATTGAACGAACTTTCGTTACAATTCCTATACAGGCAACTATTGATTACAGCATAATATCGTTTAAAAATAATGCATTAGGCATTTTTATTGCCGCGGGAGGTGTATTTTATAAAATAGATGATTATGTATACAGCATTAAGAATGGATTCATTTTCAACGGTGCATTGTTTTACGAATTAAATAAAAAACATAAAATCAAATTTGGTTTAGAAAAACAAATTGATAATGCCTCATTTAACTATAGTATTAATAATCAAAGTTCTTCTGAACTCTTTGATTTTCCACTTAACAGAATATCTTTATTTATAGGATATATTTATAAAATTCGTTAGCATTTAAATTTACATTTATGAGTATTAAGCGTTTACTTTTCCAATTTTCATTTTTACTTTTAACTGCCATGGTCCTAAATGGTTGTAGTACTTTTCCAGGATTTCCACCAGCTGGGCCTTGCGTATTTACAATTCAAGCTTCTGATATTCCCAATTGTTACACAAAATTTGGAGGAACCCAAAAAATTAAATTTTTTATAAATATTGTAACAAAATTTTATGATCCAAATAATGGCGGAAGAGTAACTAATTTTGACGACAAGTCTATAACGATAAATCCAAGCACTACTACTTTCCCAATTCAAATTACCGCTAATATTCCAAATCAAGCTTCAACCCCTTTTGAAGTAGAGGTAAATTTTGTAGGCGATGAATGTTCAACTTGTGCAAATGGAGCAAGTAATTTTTCAGAAACACCGTACGGTGTTTGTCAACCAGTTATAAATACCACAACTACTCCATGGACAACAATGGCTGCAAAACCACGCTTTAAAAAGGACGTAAGATTCTCATCATATGTAGCAACAATTAATGTTGGTACTGTAGGTCAAATTTTAAATGTACCAAATACCTGCGGGTGCTTAGTAAGTTGGCTTTAGAATTATTTTTAACAATTAACATTTCTTATTATGAAATCTTTGAAAAAATTACTTTTTATATCATGTATAATAATATATTATTCGTGTACAAAAAATATTGATACAAATTCATTCCCAGATTTAGGGATTCCATTTATATATTCTGACTCCTCACTTAAACATGATAATTATGTAATCCTACAACTTACATATGAATCAAACTCAATGGATAGTTTTAGAAAAACTTCTTATAAAGTTGATGGCTTTGCCAGGTTTACCGATAATGAAGGCAATGTTATTAACAGAGGGGCTTTGAAAATTAACAATAAAATCATAAACGGGGGTATTAATAATTCTTACGATTTTGAGTATAGAGATACTGAGTATAATGAAGGTAAAAATTTATACGGTAAAAAAATACAAATCGAAATACAAGGAAACAAGGGGATTGAATCTGTAAAAACAAATATAGAAACTCCACAAGAACTTTTTCCGCCGACGGTAAATAATTTACCCTCCAGTGTAATTGACAGAAATTCTAATTATCCACTTTACTGGAATCCCGATCCATCTAATGAATTCCATAAAGTACAAATACAGTTAACATATTATAAGGGTTTATCGCAACACAATATTTCAAGTATGCCAAATGCTATTGAAAGTGCAATTTATACAGTTAATGACAATGGCTTTTTTTTGATACCAAAAAATGATTTACAACGATTCCCGGAAGGTGCCTATATAGTTTTATCTATTGGCAGGGCTTCTACTAGCAACACTGGAAATATTGAATACTTAGTTATAGCTTTGGCTAAAACAATACCTCTATTGGTTGTTCAAGATGCACCCCTTAATGCAGACTTTTCATTAATAACCAATACCACAAACCCGTGTTCATTTACTGCAACATCTATTGTAAACGGCGGCAAGCCCCCTTATTATTACATTTGGTCAACTTTTACTGGTAATGATCCAACAATGACCATTATAGGTTATCAAAATACAGTTTCAGGTACCGGAACTTGTTCAGCAAACTATTCTTCAAAGGTGAATAGGGTGCCTGAAGATATTTTTACTTATCTACATTTAAAAGTTACAGATGCTAATTATAATACAGTATCAATCAGTAAGCAACTTAAATTTTCTTCAACACAAGTAAAAAATCAAAAATCAAAAAAATATAGTAAAAGTGGCGATTAGTAATCCCGTTAATTACTTAACAAGGTGATAAAGAAAAAAAGTTTGTAGTGTATGATCGGAAATAGGACTTACCATCTTATTAATGCACCTCCCCAGGTAAAACCGCTGCCAAAAGCAGCCAGGCAAACCAGGTCGCCTTCTTTTATTTTTCCCTGCTCCCATGCTTCGCATAAAGCAATGGGTACCGATGCGGCAGTAGTGTTGCCGTATTTTTGAATGTTGTTATAAACCTGGTCATCCCGTAGCTTTAATTTCTGCTGCACAAACTGTGCAATGCGTAAATTGGCCTGGTGTGGTATCAGCATATTGATATCAGCAGTTGTTAATCCGTTTGCAGCTAATGCTTCTTCAACAACTTCGGGCATTTTAACAATGGCTTTTTTAAAAACAGCCGGGCCATCCATGTTCGGAAAATTCTGGGCCTCATCTATCATGGCATGGCTCATAAACATTTGCCCCATTTCGGCTTCATCAAATTTTGCAACAGGATCGGTTACCCAGTGGTTGGCATGTGTACCGGGATTGTACATGGCCAGTATTTCGGCACTATCACCATCGCTGTGTAAGTGTGTGCTTAAAATGCCCTGGCCTCCTGAGCCTGTCGAAGGGTTAGCAGTTGGCTGCAATACAACTGCACCCGCTCCATCGCCAAAAATTACACTGATGTTTCTGCCACGGGTACTAAAATCAAGTCCAAAAGAATGTTTCTCTGCCCCAACCACCAATATATTTTTATACATACCGGTTTTAATAAACTGATCGGCAACAGACAATGCATACACAAAACCGCTGCACTGGTTGCGTACATCCAAAGCGCCAATCTCTTTCATCTTCATGGCACGTTGTAACAGAACGCCGCAACCGGGAAAATAATAGTCGGGACTGAGCGTTGCAAAAACAATAAAGTCAATATCCTGCGGAGTAATGCCTGCTCTTTCTATGGCAATCTTCGAAGCTTCAACCCCCATCGTGGTGGTGGTTTCGCCGGTTCTGTCGGCATAATGCCTTTCTTTTATACCGGTACGTTCCTGAATCCACTCATCGGAAGTGTCCATGAATTTTTTTAAGTCTTCGTTGGTAAAAACGTTTTTGGGAACATAGTAGCCAATACCGGCAATCTTACTTCTTTGCATGCAATCGTTTGTTTAGAAACGGCAATTTACAAAATAACACACGATTTGCAATTGTTTCAATTGCAACCAAACGTTAATGTACTTTTACCATGTTGCGCAGGCAAAACTCATCATCCAGTATGGGACGCACCCGGGTCTTATAATGAACTTCCACCGACTTACGAAGTGCAGTGCTGTTAAAGATCATTTTACCCGTAAAATGCTCAGCCAGCGGCAGCAAAGAAAGTTTATCGGCTTTAAAGTCGAGCTCGGCTATATAAACCCGGGAGTTGATATTGATATTGAAAAACTGTCTGTCGCCAACGGTACTCATAAAAGCTGTACCGGCCAGCGAATCTGAAGTAATGTATTTATAAGGACGAAGCTCATCTATATTTCCTGAGAAAGAAATATTGTACTCCGTATCCGTTTTTTTACTGAGGGTAAGATAAACAGCTTCCTCACGGTTGCTGTTGGGCTTTTTAATGAAGGCTATCCATTTTCCTACAAGGGCATCTTCAACATAAATAGCGGGTGTTTCATCTAAGTAATAGGCAGAACTGTAGGGGCAGGAGCAGAGACTGGCGCTTAAAAAAAACAATAACGATATTTCGAAAATTTTTTTCATCTGGTTAAAAATAATTCTGAAATCTCACAAATGCAATAGTAAAACCACTTAATAATAAAGGCGTATCAATATCAGGATAATGATTCTCCGATATTTTATCTTGCTGCCTGCCAGGTTGCGGGTTACTTTTTAAAGAGCAAACCCAGCCAACTACCGGCTTCCATTAGCCAGGCTATACCCAAATGTACAATTAAACCACCCCAAATACTTTGTGTGTTATAACTAATAATGCCCAACAGCAAACCGCCCCAAAAACTGCTGATGGCTTCGCCCATGGGTTTACCAAAATGGATGGTACAATAAAAGCATGCCATGGGTACAATGCAATGAGGGCCACATATCTTCAACAGCGATAAAATTAAAAACCCGCGGAAGAAAAATTCGATGCTTATAAAATCGAACCCGTAGCAGATTTCGTAAACGATGTAATGCCATTTTTTTGTTGGCAGATCAAGCGCTGCAATAAATTTTGCTTTGGGATACATCTGCAAAAAATCTTTTTGCGTGCTGGCCAGTGCAATCAGCGGTATCATGATGAGCAGCATAATTAAATAAGGCTTCACATCTTTTAAAGCAGCAGTGCCATAAAAAGGCTGGTTGTTTCTATCTTTTATAAACCAGATAATGAATACCGGTATCAATACAGCAAAAACCCTAACGATCCAGTTAATACAACGTAACCAAAATATTTGTGCATCACCGCTCCAGATATTTTTAATAAGCTGTTCCTGGTAATTAAAATTTACCCTGAAAGAAAAAAAAGCGGGAGCCAGGAAAAGAATGATCCAGAACCAATAGTTCTGATAATAATGGCAGTCTTTGTAAAAAAATAATTGTAATAAAAATGCTGTAGCAAAAGGAATGAAGTATAAAAAATAGTAACCAAAAAAATTACTCCATTTTGTGTTGCCACCGGCAGCAAAACGGTTTTCCATGAAGTGCCAGTAATTTAAATAGATGTAGATACCCAATAAAAATAAAACGATTAAAAAATACGCCAGTTTAAATTCTTTTTGGTAAAAATCCTGGATGTATTTAAAAATAGGAGACAAAGGCTGCTATACTTTATTGCTGTTGTTTAATGTATTCCAAAGTAGGTCTTTTAACTCAGGTAAACCCTGGCCGGTTACCGATGAAATAAATATATGCGGTATTTTTTTCGGCAGTTCTTTTTTTATGGCAGCCTTTAATTCATCATCCAGCATATCGCTTTTGCTGATGGCGATCACAAAATCTTTCTGCAGCATTTCAGGATTGTATTGTTCCAGTTCGTTGTGTAAAATTTCAAACTCCTCTTTATGATCTTTACTATCGGCGGGTATTAAAAAAAGTAAAATAGAATTCCGCTCAATATGCCTTAAAAACCGGTGCCCAAGGCCTTTTCCTTCGGCAGCACCTTCAATAATGCCCGGCAAATCGGCAATGCAAAAACTTTTACCATCGCGGTAATCAACCATACCAAGCTGCGGTACCAAAGTGGTAAATGCATAGTCGGCAATTTTAGGTTTAGCGGCAGTAATGCTGCTTAATAAAGTTGATTTGCCTGCATTGGGGAATCCAACCAAACCAACATCGGCCAACACCTTTAGCTCTAAAACTTTAATACCCTCAATGCCTGGCTCGCCCGGTTGGGCATATTCCGGCGATTGATTTGTAGATGTTTTAAAGTTGCTGTTGCCAAGCCCACCCCGGCCACCTTTTACCAGAATAATTTCCTGCCCATCTTCTAAAATTTCTGCTTCAATTTCGCCGGTTTCTTCATCACGTGCAATGGTACCCAGTGGCACTTCTATAATAATGTCTTTACCGGTTTTTCCGCTTGAGTTGTTTTTGCTTCCGTTCTCTCCATCTTCGGCCAATACATTCTTGTAATAGCGAAGGTGTAGCAATGTCCATAACTGCGTGTTGCCTTTTAAAATAATGTGGGCACCCCGGCCGCCGTCGCCACCATCGGGGCCACCCATGGCCGTTAATTTATTACGCATAAAATGCTTACTGCCGGCACCGCCGTGCCCGCTGCGGCAAAATATCTTGATCTGGTCTACAAAATTTGATTTTTCCATTGAGGGGCAAAGGTCTGTAAAATTTAAGGATTAAATGTGGTTAGCTGTAATTTGTATGATTATTACACAAGAGCAAGGAGTATACCTATTTAAAAATTTTATGGGGCTAGCCGATTTGGATTTAAGCAGCTTAACTTTATGGCGGCGATTCCCACGGCCTTACACAAAAGCCTGGCGTGGAGACTCGCCTGGAAATCTTAAATTTGAGAGGGAACCTCGGAGGGAAAGGAATCAATATTAGTTGGTATATATTCTTTATCCTACTTTTCTTGCGCTGCATATCTACGGCATTGCACTAAAATACCGTGAACAGGGTATTTGTACTTGATAAAAATCATATAGTTTTACTGTAAATCCTGTCGGGCGACTTTAAAAAATAAGGGCTAAAGAAATTTAATGATGAGGAATATTAAAAAGATAGAAAAGAGGATGATTGTAAATTCTCTCAGCAAATTGGAAATTTGTGACAAAAATTTTCGAATTGTTTTCTGCTCGCTATTTTGTATGGTTTTTATTAGTTTTCCATCTAATGCACAACTTTCCGTAGCTTGGAAAAGGGCGGAGGATTTTTATGAAAGACAAAGGAAAGACAAAATAGATGATTATAATAAGAGCAATAATAGCAGTACTAATTCCTCTACTGGCATAATTCCTTCATCACCTAGCTACTGGGGAGATGGTGGTGCATATCAAAGACGACAAGCTGCTTATGAAGCAAAAGTACAAGCGAGAGAAGATGCATATAATGCAAAGAGAGAAAAATTTGCTTTGCTATCTTCCAATGTGATAAAGTGTGAAGCCAACTATGAGATACTGGTTAAGTTAGCCATGGAGGCAGGATTTGACGAATATACTGCAGGCAGAATTAACGGCCTATATGCTCCAAAATTTACTGCAATGACAGCACAACAAGCTAAGGTCAGCGATTTTAACTTATTGGTAAATGCTGCCGAGGCAGATCTTGCAAAAAATTACGTTGGGCTTGCCATATATAAATTTGGAGCGGCTTTAAACTATAACGAAGATCCATTTATCAGAAAAAAATATGCAGATCTTTTATTTATAGCTGCTGAGTATTTGCAAGCTTTTGAGGCTTATAAAAGAATAGAACTAAGCCAAATTACTCCAAGACCACCTAAAGATGAAAATGATTTCAATACCGGTAAAGCGGCTCTAATGGCAGGTGATATTAAGAATGCATTTCTATATCTAAAACAAAGCTGGACTGCAAGTGAAAATTACCTAAATGGAATGAATCTTAGCTACGCCTATTTCCTTGATGGTAACTACGAATCTGCTGCTAGCATTATGAAGAACGAGCTGGTTATGGCACAGTCGTTTACAGACGCTGCACTGATTGAACATTTTTATTTGGTTAAAAAAGGTGACGAGCCAACAGTAAAAAAGTTTTTAGAAACGCTAGCGCCAAGTTTTAAGGGTTTGAAAATTTCTGGTAATACGAGTCACGATTTGGCACTACTATTACAAGCTCAAGCGGTTAAAAACGTTGCGGCTGATGCGTTTGCCAATACAATATCCCTTTACCAAATGGACCTTGCGGTAATGCTTGATGGAGAAAACCTAGATTTAAGAGAGTCGAGGTTTGCATTTAACCAAGCCCGAAAGCGGCTTAAAGAAGCGGCAATTGATGAAAAAGTCTTAACTAATTAAAATTTTATATGAAGCAAGTTATTTTCCTTTCCCTATTTATCTGTTATACCATATCCTGTGCTGGCCAAATGATAAATCCTAAGCTTGATACGATGGTCAGCTGGGTGTATGCTGATTCTAAGGAAGAAGTATTTCTTACAAAAGATGTAGGTGGGGGTATGAAAATATGGAATCTAGTGGATGGAAAATTACTTTTTGATTTTAAAAAGGGAGATGCATCTGCATTGGGGAAAATTTTGAGATACAGTATTCAGGATGATGAATTTCTAAGAAAAAATTTGGACCTCAGACTTTCATTTGATGGCCCTATCTCCATTTATCATTTTTATTACGACAAGGAATTTTTTAAAGGCTTTTCTGTTCCTACTAATGGTAAAACTGCTGCTGCAAGGCATCAAAAGACTAAGCAGGTAACCTATATGACTTATAAAAACGGTGCTACTTATTATTATGGAGTAGATGCGCCAGATGATGCTACGACTTGTCAATCTTGCGATTTTGTGCAGTTGGCAAAAATTAAAAATGACGGAAAGCAATATGAAAGCTTAAATTTCTCGACAAGCGGCAAGTACATTTACTCGCTTAGCCCTACTAGTAATGCAGTATGCATGATAGACGTAGCAGAAAAAAATCTATTATGGAAAGACAAAGACTGGAAATTAAGAAAATCTGTGAGTTATAGCTTTGTATTCAATAAAGCTGAAACACAATGTGCCACTGCAACTAAAAATGGCATGCTAGTTTTAGATGTGGTATCTGGCAAGTTATTAGATTCTATTTCATTACCAGAGCGATTTAAACAATTTGAAAACGGAATGATTTTTCCTTGCTCAGATATGAAGAGCTTTGTTTTTATTAAGTATTGCAACAAATTTGATACAGATTTTACAAAGTGTTCTTCTAAGGTATGGCTAGTAAGAAAAGATGAAGCGATAGAATTAGGGGAGCAGTTATAATAAAATCGTCGCCCCCACTGGCGCAAGTGTTCCCGTCTGAAATGTTTGTTTTTTAACGAAATGATTCTGGGATCACTTGATGCCTTTTTAGTTCTGCCGGATTGTATCCGGATTTAGAACTACAAAAGCTCAATTTTTAG
>Ga0209181_10006979_pt1 | contig 15647 bp, 12 predicted proteins | sample MAT05_FD_187208 | JGI IMG/M metagenome (GOLD analysis project Ga0209181, IMG submission 187208) | Freshwater microbial communities from Lake Fryxell liftoff mats and glacier meltwater in Antarctica - MAT-05 (SPAdes) (version 2) | ecosystem: Environmental > Aquatic > Freshwater > Ice > Liftoff... | reverse complement strand
GTCAGCGCTGTGCGGCGACATGATCACGATGAATGCCGCACAGGACTTGATATTGTCTTCGATCTGCCGCCACCAGCGTTGGTGGGGCACCAGCTCGGTCTCGTCTATCCAGACGACGAAACTGGAGTCCTCTAATAATTTTTTCAACGGACGCGCAAAATGAATGTCGATTTTGCTATAGCTGATAAAAATGTGTGCCATGCGCCACTCGTTGGATGATAACAGGAGAGATGTTGGCTATTATAGCCGTGTTTATGAGCGTGTGGCAATTGATGTTTTGTGACTAGTCAGGTATAGAAACAGAAGAAAATAAATAGGGAGGCATGAAGATGTGAAGAAAAACAGGAAAATACCCCTCGAAACGTGGATGTAGGGGTGGATTAGGCGCATGTCAATCGTTCGTTAACATGAAAGCTCACGCGCCGAATATCCACCCATTTGCCGCCAACGGTCATTTCTCCCTTTATTACCGACCGTTTTTCAACCTGAGCAGTTACCAATTTTTTTGTGAGGGTGGGGGTAAACGGGCGGATCACCTGAAACGGTTATGTAACTGCGCAGAGGGAGATGTGCGGTTCCAATGGGGGGGATCGGCGCGGAAACATGCGGGTTTATGAAGGTTCGACCAGCGCCTAATCCCCCCCTACGTCCGTTCGTTGCGGGCACCTAACCACAATAGGGCGGGTTTGTTTTTTGTTGCCAACCCCTATCGTCTCATCAACGTAAATGTAGGGGTGGATTAGGCGCTCGTGGAAAAATCCCCAACCCCAAGAGTCGCCGCGCCGAATATCCGCCCGTTTACCTGTTATGAAATCATAGCGATGCACCAAAGTGAAATGCACCCAGAATAAACCCTTAACTTGACGCCCAAGACCCAATGTGGTTGCCCGCGTTTTTCAACAGAATCCCGTTGCGCGTCCCTACAATGGCATCCTTCGTAGGGGCAACCCAATGGGGTTGCCCGACTTTTGCAACAGAATCATAGTTCATGCCCCTACCGAAGATAGACCTATTGTGTAATGTTGGGACCCTTTGCGAATATCGATTACCATTTCATACGTTCATCCTAGGGTCGGGGGGCAGGGTTATGTAAGCCGTTGATCGATCCTAGAAGCTGTCCCCCGATTGCCCGAAGTTGGTCGCCAGCAACGAGAAATCGGTGATATTGATGATGCCGTCATCGTTGAAGTCGGCATTGGCGTTGTAATTGGGTTGCCCCTCCAGCGTATTGAAGGCAGTCGCCAGTATCGAGAAATCGGTGACATTGATGAAATTATCGTTGTTAGCATCGCCCTGCCGCAGCGTGCCAAAATTAAAGCTATTGTTACCGCTGCCGATCACCCCTGTCCGCAATTCGGCGAGGGTATGGCTGTGCTTGACCAAAATATCAACGGTGCCGATGCTGACGCCGGGCACGATAAAGACACCGCTGTCATTGCTGGTCGCAACGTAGTTGGTGATCACGCCGGATCGTTGCACCCGCACGCTCAGCGGCACACTGAGGAGCGTGCTAGGCGCGGCGGGGTGCCCTTCCAGCGCCATCGTGCCCACAATCGAAGCGCGCGCAACGTCTAATCCCGCGTCCACCCAAGTGGTATTGGCGGTCAAGCTGAGGATGGCGGTAAAGCCATACGAGGCGCTGAAAATATTATCGATGATGTCGCTATCGAAAGCATCATCAATGGAAAACGGATTGTCGTCGATTTGATTCGCCGGGGAATAGCTTTCCCCACTGTACAGGACGACACGAACTCGGTAGTCGCCAATGTTGGGGGCGGTGAGCGAATAAATGCCGCTGGCGTCGGTCACGGTCGAGGCGATTAAGGTGGTCCTGGCGCTGTTCCACAACTGCACGGTGCGTCCGGCGATGCCCGCTTCCGAACTGGTCTGCAAGCCATCGCCATTGGCATCATACCAAACTAGATTGCCAACTGTGACGGGATCGACGGTGATGATGCCCGCATCGTAGATTGTCGTAGAAATGACATTACTGGCGATGGTAAAGATATCGGTGAAGCCGCTATCTCCGCCGGATGGGTTGATGTCGCTGTCTTTGGTGTCATCCCCACCGGCGAGGTTTTTGCCCGTGAAGGTATCGCCCACAGACGGCAAAATGACCCGCACGCGGTAGTCGCCCGGCGTAGGTACGGTGACGGCATAGATGCCGCTGGCGTTGGTAGTCGTTTGATCGATCAGTAGGGTTTTAGTGCTGTTCCACGCTTGTACCGTCACATCGGGGATACCGGGTTCGCCCGGGTCTTGGTCGCCATCTCCGTTCAGGTCATCCCACACAAAATTGCCGATATTGACAGGCGTGGGCGTGCGGGTGGGGGTGGCGGTGCGAAATTTGATGATGCCCGCATCGTAGATTGTCGTAGAAATGACATTACTGGCGATGGTAAAGATGTCGGTGAAGCCGCTATCTCCGCCGGATGGGTTGATGTCGCTGTCCTTGGTGTCATCCCCCCCAGCGAGGTTTTTTGGGGAGAAACTATCACTGGCACTCGGCAAGACCACCCGTATCCGAAAATCGCCAGGTCCACTGGATTGCAGGGTGTAGATGCCGCTGCCATTGGTGGTGGTTTGATCGAGTAATTGATTTTTGGTGCTGTTCCACAATTGTACGGTGACATTGGCTAAGCCCGGTTCGCCATCGTCTTGCCGTCCATCTTGGTCGAGGTCATCCCACACAAAATTGCCGATATTGACGGGCGTGGGCGTGCGGGTGGGGGTGGCGGTGCGAAATTTGATGATGCCCGCATCAATGGTGGTAATGGAGATTAAATTGGACGCAAAGGTATAGATGTCGGTGAAACCGGAACTGCTGCCATAGGGGTTGATGTCGCTGTCGTCGGTATCATCACCGCCGGCAAGATTTTTGGGAGAGTAGGCATCATTGTCGTTTGGCAAGAGCACGCGCACGCGATAATCGCCCGGTAGGGGGGCAATCAAAGCGTATATCCCGCTCCCGTTGGTGGTGGTTTGGGCGAGCAATAGACTTTTGGCGCTGTTCCACAATTGCACGGTGACATTGGCTAAGCCCGGTTCGCCGCCGTCTTGCTGCCCATCTTGGTCGAGGTCGTCCCACACGAAATTGCCGACGTTGATGGGGGTGGGGGTACGGGTAGCGGTGGCGGCGAGGATTCCGACCCCGGCATCCATTGGGGCATAGATGCTGCCGTCCCCATCGGGGTCTTCTGGATCACCCGTCGCGGGGGCGGGTGGCGTGCTGTTTTCGTTGGGCGCGATAACCGTTTCTGCGTCATTGTTGGGGGGCAGGGTGGAGGTTGCATAAAACGGAGTGAATGACGGTGACGGACTAATCGCCACCGATTGCGCGGCGACGGCGGTCAGGTTGCGTTGGGCAGCCACGAGGTAACCCATCGCGAACATGGCAAACGTTAGGGTGAGGACGAGAGACAAGTTGATTTTGCGCATTTTGGATCGCTTAACTCTAAGAAACATACGATAAGCATAAGGTGAAGCGCATATTTTGGCAATTTTGCTCGCGCTTCGTTCACGAATTTCCCATTCCATTTGCCTATCAGGGTGAATTATGCGTTAGAATAGTTTCAATTTAACTGCCCCCCACAAGAGCCTCAGCGCTCTCATCGTTCGCATAATAGGGAAAGTGCCATGTGGCAGACTTATTTCACAGTAGATCGCACCGCCGACGCGCTAGAACTGCTCGCACAATACCGCGATAAAGCGCGCATCATCGCGGGTGGCACTGATATTTTGATTGAACTGGATCGCGGGACGCGGCGCGGGGTCGAAGTGCTGATCGATATTTCGCGCGTGCGGGAACTTGACGGTATCGGCTGGCATGGCGACACTTTTCGGCTGGGTGCCCTTGCCACACATAACGATGTCGTGGGGGATGCGCGGTTGGTCAGCCGCGCGTTACCGCTGGCGCAAGCCTGTTGGGAAGTGGGTGCCCCGCAGATTCGCAACCGTGCGACCGTCGTCGGCAATGTGATCACGGCATCACCCGCTAACGATACCATCACCCCGTTATGGGCGTTGGGTGCCAGCATCACGTTGGCGTCGGCAGATGGGGAACGCACGATCCCACTGGCGGGCTTTTACAGCGGGTTGCGCCGCACCGTCATGCGACCGGATGAACTGGCGACGGCGATCACCTTTCCGGCGTTGGCGCAGGGGGAGCGCGGGGTGTTTTTGAAGCTCGGATTGCGGCGCGCACAGGCGATCTCGGTGGTCAATTGCGCGGTGGTGTTGGCATTTGACGGCGACCTGATGACACGCGCGGCGATCACCTTGGGCAGTGTTGCCCCGACGATTTTTTCGGCGGATATCGCTGCTGCCTCGTTGGTGGGGCGGTCTTTATCGCCGGAGGTGATCCGTGAGGCGGCGCGCTTGGCGGCGGCGGCACCTTCGCCGATTGCCGATGTGCGCGGCACTGCCGAATATCGAGTCGAGATGATTCGGGTGCTGGTCGGGCGGGCATTACGGGCGTTGGCGACGGGTACCGAGTCGGCATCATTCCCGCAAACCCCAGCGATGTTATGGGGGACAGCGCACGGAAAAACGACCGCCCCCAGCGGGCGCGTCACCCACGAGGCGGATAGCCCGATTGAGACGACGATCAACGGGCGGCTAGTGCGGACGACGACGGGCAGCGACAAGACGCTGCTGCGTTGGCTGCGCGAAGACGCCAAGCTGTCGGGCACCAAAGAAGGGTGTGCCGAGGGTGAGTGCGGTGCCTGTACGGTTCATTTGGATGGGGCGGCGGTGATGGCGTGCATGGTGCCTGCGCCGCGCGCACAGGGTGCCGAAATTGTCACGGTCGAAGGGCTGACGGGCGCGGCGAACACGCTCCATCCGGTACAGGCGGCATTTATCGAAACGGGGGCAGTGCAATGTGGCTATTGTACGCCCGGCTTCATCATGGCGGGTGCGAAGTTGTTAGAAGAACAGCCTGACCCCACGCACGCGCAAATTGAACAGAGTATTTCCGGCAATTTATGCCGTTGTACAGGGTATTATGCCATTATCGAAGCGCTTCAAAAACCAAGCCGAGCATCTGAATTAGTAGAGGAGACATCGTGAACGACAGCCAAGTGAAGGTCGCAAAACAAAAAGAGATGGGGCGGTGGATTGTCCCCGCTATGGGCTATCTGCTCGCCGTCGCTTTAGGGGTTTTGGCATGGGCGGCAGCGCCCTTGGTGATCGAATGGGTGGATGCTACCTTTCCACGCTTTCAACGGGCGGGCATGACGGCTATTCAAATGCGGGGGGCATTTACCGCTTTTGTGTTTGTGGTGATGTTGTCGACGGTGACGATGTTGGTGGCGTTTGCCAGCCGCAAGCCAAAATCTCGTCAAGGGATACGCGGGGTCACCAACAACATGTTGGCGAAAGAGCGTCAAGGGATGTTGCAAGAAAAGAAGGATAACCGCAAACGCCAGCGCAAGATGAACCTGAAGATGCGCGAATACGTCAAAGAGAATCAGAAGGATACATGATCCGAAAGGGATTTCCTCATGGATAGAACAGTGCCTAATACGGGTAGTGAAGAAATCGAACTCTATATGAGGACGTATTATTCCCTGCTGCGGTCAACCCACACGATCCAAATTGAATCGCTGGTAGAAACCCATATGGCGGTGGATTCATCACTGCATGACCAAGCCCGTAGCCACAAAACTGATGTGTCCGCGTTGGTCTATACGAGTTTGCGCTTGCCCGCGATGATGCCCGCGATTGATTTCATTTTGCTGGGTCAGCTCGAAAAATCATTCGTCGATGCGGGCTATCCGGTCACGGAATGGCAACGGGTGCATTCCCCCGGACGGCGGCGGCGGATGCACTTTGATGGCGATCACCGCTTGGCAGTTTTTGTCGCGAGCCGCTCCGATATTGACGACTTGATACCCATTTTGACGGCGTATCAGATCGAATGGAACAAGCTCCATTTGCTTTTACAGAGCGAGATCGCCAAGTTGTTTCTCGCCCAACATCATCAGCGGCATACCCCGCTCACCGAAGCTGAGCGCGAAATGATCGGCAGGGCACTGCAAATTGAGCCGGATGATGTCGCCCGTCTTGAGGTCGTATGGGGCAATCAGTTTGTAACTGTGCTGGAGACGATGGCGCGCAGTCGAAAAAGCATCTGTTTCCAGCAGATCGCTGGTTCGGTGGCGGATTATCGTCGTGCGACCTCGCACTGGTGGAATGATTTGATCGAGACAGTGGGCGATACGGTCGATCTGAAAGATCGTCCGGTCTATTTCGTCAGTAGCAATACCCACTGTTTGCCGAACCTGCTCACCGGATTTGCCCTGCGCGAAGAAAAAGAATTGATCCGGTACATCCGCGCGCGGGGACACGAGCATCTGGAAAACGAGTATCAAGCCATTTTGGATGATGGCGGCAATACCACGATCCATAACTTTTTGTATTATGTCCTCAAGAAGTATGTGAAAGATGAAGGCGCGGGGGTACAAGAGCGCTTGCGCAATGCCGAACACGAGATCGGCATTCATCGCATCCCCAGCCGACATGGGTTTGATATTGAGGCGCAAGTGATTGAGTTGAATCGTTTGCATCCCGAATGGATCGACCCGCGCTTGATCCCCGCCAATGAAGAGACAGCGCTCAGCTATTTGATGGGCACAGACGCGGTTATCCTCAATATCGATTATCCACTCGGTTTAGGGGCATATGAAATTTTGATGCGTTTGACCGAGCAGATGGCACGGTTGGGCGGGGTATACATCATGGGCAAGGCGGCGACCCTGAACGCGCGCGTCGGAGATGTGATGATCTCCAATGTCATCCACGATGAACATTCGCAGAATACGTACCTGTTTAACAATTGCTTCACGGCGCAGGATGTCGCCCCGTTCTTGTCGATGGGGATGGTGCTGGACAACCAAAAGGCGATCAGCACACGCGGCACCTTCCTGCAAAATTCGGATTACATGGGCGTGTTTTATAAAGAGGGGTATACCGTCATCGAGATGGAAGGCGGACCCTATTTGTCGGCAGTGTACGAAGCCTTCCGCCCGCAACGCCACCCCCAAAACGAGATCGTGAATTTGTACGGGGTGCCGTTTGACGTGGGGATCATGCACTATGCGTCCGACACGCCGTTCACCAAAGGCAAGAATCTGGGTTCTAACCTCAGCTATGACGGAGTAGACCCGACCTATGCCACCGCTATCGCAATTTTGCACCGAATCTTACAGCGCGAACGGGGACGGGCGGCGCAACGCGCGCGCGTGGTGCAACAACTACACGCGCCGGGGTAATTGTTTGCCAACACCAATTGAAGGGGTTGCCGATGAGCAAAGAAAAGACAGTCGTCGTCGGGCAGTCCATCAAACGCATTGATGCACGCGGCAAAGTCACTGGGGAAACACCGTATCCCGGTGATTTTGATATCGATGGACAGCTCTACATGAAAATACGGTTCAGCGACCGTGTTCATGCCCGCATCGTGAGTATGAATACCAGCGCGGCATGGGCAGTGCCGGGCGTCATGGCGATCTTCACGGCGGCGGATGTGCCCGTCAACGAGTATGGGCTGGTCACCAAAGATCAACCCGTGTTGTGCGGCATAGGCAGCGACCGCGCGGGTGCGGATGTGGTGCGCTGTTTGATGGATATGGTGGCGGTGGTGGTGGCACAAACCGAAGCGATTGCCGCCCATGCCGCTCGTTTGATCGAGATCGAGTATGAAGACTTGCCCGCCGTCTTTGATCCGTTTGAGGCGATGGCAGATGGCGCGCCGGAAATCCAAACCGGGGTGCCGGGCAATGTGTTGGCGTACTACCGTATCCGCAAAACTGCCGATGCTGATGCCGATAGCGAGGCAGTGTGGGCAGGGGTTGATGTCGTTGTGGACGGCGAGTACACGACCGGTTATCAAGAACACGCCTATCTGCAACCAGAGGCGGGGGTGGGCTATATCGATGAACAAGGGCGGACGACGATCGTTGTTGCGGGTCAATGGACGCATGAAGATCAAGACTTGATCGCTCACGCCCTCGCCTTGCCTCACGAACAGATTCGGGTGATTTACCCTGCCATCGGCGGTGCCTTCGGCGGGCGCGAGGATATGTCGATCCAGATTGTGCTGGCACTGGCGGTGCATCGTTTGCGCCGACCGATCAAAACGATTTGGAGCCGCGAGGAGTCGATTCTTTATCATCACAAACGCCACCCGATCACGGTGCGCGCCAAGTTAGGGGCGACGCGCGACGGTAAATTGGTGGCTTTGGAAGCGCTCGTCGTCGGCGATGCTGGACCGTATAACTATACCTCTAGCAAAGTGCTGGCGAACGCCAATTTGATGATCGGCGGGGCTTACGAAATCCCCAATTGCCATGTCGATACCTACGCCGTGCTGACCAACAACATCCCAACGGGTGCCTTTCGCGGGTTTGGCGCGCCACAGGCTTTGTTCGCGGTCGAAGGCTTGATCAATAAATTGGCGGTCGCGCTGGCGCTGGATCCGGTGGAATTGCGGATGCGCAATTCCATCCGTGAGGGCAGTTATTTGAGCGTGGGCACGCCCTTGCCGCCTGGGGTGAGTATGCCCGCAGTGATCGAGGCGTGCGCGCGGGAAAGTTATTGGACACAAGGGGCGGGCTGGCAGCGTCCGGTCTTGGAGCAACCCGACAATCCGGCGCTGCGGCGCGGGGTGGGGTTCGCCTGTGGTTTCAAGAATGTCGGGTATAGTTTTGGCTTTCCTGAGCAGTCATGGGCGACGCTAGAATTGCACGGCAAGACCGAGATCGAGCAAGTGGTGGCGCGCTTGGCGGGCGCTGATGTTGGGCAAGGGGCGCATACTGCCTTCATGCAGATGGTGGCGGATGCGGTGGGCGTGCCGTTTGCGAACGTCAAGCTGATCGCCTCGGACACTGCCGAGACCAAAACCAGTGGGAGCGCGTCGGCGTCACGCTTGACCTTTATGGCGGGTAATGCGATTCGCGGGGCAGCCGAAAAAGCCTTGCAAGCATGGCAAAACGAGGAACGCCCCGCTATCGCTTCCTATCAATATCGCCCGCCCAAGACGACACCATTTGACCCGTTGACTGGCAAGTCGGAGCCGAATTTCGCCTATGGGTACGTGGCACAGGCGGTCGAGGTCGAGATCGATATCGAGACGGGCTTGATTCGGGTGGTGCGGGTGGTGTGCGCTGATGATGTCGGGATAGCGATCAACCCCAAATTGGTGCAGGGGCAAATCGAAGGGGCGGTCGTGCAAGCGCTGGGCTATGCCGTCATGGAGCATCTGATCAGCCGTGAAGGGCGCATCCTGAATCCCTATCTATCAACTTACTTGATCCCGACGGTCTTTGATATCCCGCTTGAAGTGAAGTCGGTGATCCTTGAATATCCCGATCCGATAGGTCCGTTTGGGGCGCGCGGCATGGCGGAAATGCCGCTCTTGCCGTTGGCTCCCGCGATTGCGGCGGCGGTCTATGACGCGACGGGCGTATGGATCGATGATTTGCCGATGATTCCGGATCGGGTGGTGGTGGCATTGCGCCAACAGGGGATCGGCGTATTTTGAGCCGTTCGGTACGGGTGGGCGCGCGCCTTGTAAAGATAGGTGCGGTCGTCTTGGCGGCGGGCATGGCGCGGCGGATGGGCACGATGAAGGTATTGCTGGCGTGGCAGGACGGACAAACCATCCTCGAACAAGTGATCGCCCAACTTCAGGTCGCGGCGGTTGACCCTGTGATCGTGGTGACGGGCAATCGTGCCTCGGAAGTCAGTGTGTTGGCACGGGCACAAGGGGCAACAGCGGTACTGAACCCTGATTATGAGCGGGGCGAGATGTTGTCATCCCTGAAGGTGGGCTTACAGGCAATGCCGGAGGCAGTGGAGGCGGCGTTGGTGGTCTTAGGCGATCAACCGCGTATCCAAGCGCAAATGATTGTCGAGATCGTGGTTGCCTATGCCGAAGGACGAGGGCGGATCGTCGCGCCGAGCTTTGCGATGCGGCGCGGGCACCCGCTGTTAATCGACCGCAGTTTGTGGGCAGAATTGGCGGCATTGCCGACGATGGGTGCGCCGCGTGATGTTATCAACCGTCATGCCGATGAGATCGCTTATGTGCTGGCGGCGGATGACAGCGTGTTGAGCGATGTCGATACCCCAGAACAATACGCGGCGGAACGGGCAAAAGCCGGTTTGCCCCCTGCTTGAGGGGGAACCCCTGCGAGATTTTCCAAGATAACACAAAGGCAGACCCACAAATTGGGGTCTGCCCTCGTGCGATGCACATGATAACGGTTGGGGATGTCAGTTTAGTGCTTGAGAAAACCGATGAGCCTACCAATGAGCGATTTCTTCTTTTCCTCGTTACGCTTGTACTCGGAATAGAGTTGGGTTGTGACCTGAATCAACTCGTTGACGTGCATCCGCGCGCCATTGACGATCACCCATTCGGCATTGATAACACGCAGATCACGCGGGACACGCTGATACAATTTGTGATAGACTGCGGCATAACCTTGGAGCGCCTGCTCTACTGTGATCTGCATTCCGCCCGACCTCGATAGCTACTCAAAAAATGATAGGACTAAATCCCTAGTTACATAATTGCATTCCATTGTAACAGGGTTTTGCGCCTCTGGATCACTTTTATTTATAAAATTTGTAAAACTTTTTATGCCTACTCCATCCTCATTTGCGCGCCCCCTCTGCGGGGCATGAAGTGGAGGAGAGGCGATCCCTATTTTTTAATCGTATTCCGCTTGTAGGAGCGAGGGATTTAGGGTGGGGATGCTTGTGCCCCATCCCAAAACGTTGGGTCGTGCCTTTATGAGCAAGGACGGCGCGGTATAATAAAAGGCAAAAAGGCGATAGGAGTCGGCAAGGGTGTGCGCCGAACCCCAAATCACCCAAATTCATCACCATATTTGGTTGACGATCACGTTATGATGGTCATTGACCTTATTTAAAGGAAACCAACATGTTCATGTATGATGATTATAGGCGCGCCGCCGACGTGATCCGAGCGCGCACCCGCTATCAGCCAACCATTGCGTTGGTCTTGGGGTCGGGCTTGGGTGTGTTGGCGGACGAAATTCTCGATGCTGATCGTATCCCTTATGAAGACATCCCCCAGTGGCCCCAATCGACGGTGCATGGTCATGCCGGGCAGTTGGTGATCGGGAAGTTGCAAGGGCAAGTGGTGGTCGCACAACAAGGACGGGCACACTTTTATGAAGGCTACTCCCTGCAACAAGTGGGGTTTCCGATGCGGGTGTTGCACCTTTTGGGCGTGCAGACGGTGATCTTGACCAATGCTGCGGGCGGGGTGAACCGGTCGTTTGCGGTCGGGGATGTGATGATGTTAAGTGATCACATCAATTTCGTCGGTTTAGCGGGTGGCAACCCGTTGATGGGTGCAAATGATGAACGCTTTGGTCCCCGCTTTGTGGGGATGGCACATCCGTATGATCGCGGGTTGCGGGATATTGCCAAACAAGTAGCCGCAAGAGCGGCGGTGACTTTGCACGAAGGGGTGTATGCGGGCGTGTCCGGTCCATTTTTTGAGACGCCAGCGGAAATCCGAATGTTGAGGACGATGGGCGCGGATGCGGTGGGCATGTCCACCGTCAATGAAACGCTGGTAGCGCGCCATTGTGGGATGACTGTTATGGCTTTTTCTGGCATTACGAACGTCGCGATTGATTCGGTCGATAGCGATGCTGAAGCGAATCATGAAGAGGTTTTAGAAGCTGGGCGGTATTTGGTGCCAAAACTGAGCCGTATTTTGCGCGGCGTCTTGGAGCTGCTGCCTTCGTAAGGCGGCAGGGTTGTTTGGGCATTTTTTGAAGATGTATAGAGTAGACGGCGGGTTATGAGCGCTCTGGTTTTTTTGATCGAGCAAACCGCGACGGGGTTATATATCCTCCTCGGCGCATCGATTTTGTGGTCGTTGCGAGGATTTTTGCGCGCACGGGGCGCTTATCGTGGCACCTATTTTGAATTAGAACGCGATATGGCGCGCGGGCAGCGGTTTGATAACCTGACGATGCTTATTTTGTTGGTGGAGGGCATGTTGTTGGTCTTCGCGATGCAGCGCGTAGTCGCGCCGACCCTGCGCCAAACCTTGACTTTGCCTCAAGTGGCGCTCAATGTGGTCAGTGATGGTGATTTTCGCACACCCACGCCGGAGCCGTTCACGGGGGGCGTCGTTATTGATGCCAGCGGCGTCCAACTCGGCGTGATCGATCCGGCGGCACAAATCCAACCGACGCCGACGTTGACGCCGACCCCTGTCGGCACGATCATCCCCAATGCCCCCCCTGCCGAGTGTTCTAGCCCGAATGTGCAATTGCAAGTTCCTGCCAATGGCATGATCGTTTTTGAGCCGTTGGCGGTGATCGGAATCGCGAGCGCGCCTAATTTTGCATTTTATCGTTTTGAACTCAACGGTGAATCGACCTTTGGTAGCTATGCCACCATCGGCGTAGATGGCACCAATGCGGTGCCCGAACAAGGAGTGCTGGGGCAGTTTTCACCGAGTTTTTATGCGCCGGGCGAATATCGTTTCCGCGTTTCGGTCTTTGACATCACCAGCAATCAAGTCGCTTTTTGTGCTTTGACCATTTATATCAGTGCGCCCATCCCCACGCCCACGCCGATTGGCACCGAGTCGTCATGAGCCACCCGACGTTGGCGCTGGTGGGCGCGGGGCGGGCGGGGACGGGGCTGGCAGGGGCATTGGCGGCAACGGCTGGGTATGACTTTGTAACGATTTTTGATCGTCAGTATGCCCACTCCGCAAGGTTGGCGGCGGGCATCGGGTCGGTTGCGGTGCGGTCGCTGGCGGCTGTTCGGGGTGATTTGGTGATCCTCGCGGTCAGCGATAGCGCCTTGCCCGAAGTCGCGGACGCTCTTGCCCGTGATGAATCGGTGTTGTGGCAGGGGCGGGGCGTCGTTCATCTGAGCGGCGCAGTCCCAATCACGGCACTGGCACCATTGGAAGCGCGCGGCGCGATGATCGGTGGGTTTCATCCTGCCTACCCTTTCACGCAAACCGCTCATGCTGACGGTGGCACGGTCGCCCCTGATTTGCGGGGTGTGACCTTCGCCCTCGAAACCACTGCCGCGCCGTTGCAAGCGTGGCTGATGGGGCTGGCGGGGGCATTAGGGGGGGCGGTCTTGAATTTGCCGGTGGGCGGGCGCGTTTTATATCACAGTGCGTTGGTGTTCGCCAGCAATTACACCGTCACGCTGATCGCGCTGGCGGAGCGCTTGCTGATGTCTTTGGGGGCATCACCGAGCGAGGCGGCAGGGGCGCTTCAAGGGTTGGTGGCTGGGATGGTGGGCAATGTTCGCACGCAAGGCGCGGTGCAAGCCTTGACGGGTCCTTTGGTGCGGGCGGATGTCGGCACGGTGGCGGCGCATCTGCACGCCCTTGAGGGGGTTGATCCTGACAGCGCCGCGCTGTATGTGGCGCTTGCCCGTGCGACGTATCCCATCCTCGCCGCACGCGGAATTTCCTCGGAAGCAGTTGAGCAGATTTTTACACAGGATAACAGCGATGCGTATTTCCATACGTGATATTCAAAAAATGCAGGCGGATCACGAACCGATCGTCATGATCACCGCTTATGATGCGACCAGCGCACGCTTAAGCGAGGCAGCCGGCGTGCCGATGCTGCTGGTGGGCGATTCGCTGGGCATGGTGGTACAAGGTCACGAGTACCCCATTCAAGTGACGCTCGAACATATCCTCTATCACGCTGCTATCGTCACGCGGGTGACGACCAAGCCGTTGATCGTGGGCGATATGCCGTTTATGACCTATACCGTTAGCCCAGAGCAAGCGCTGACCAATGCGGCGCGGTTGATGCAAGAAAGCGGCGTCGGCGCGGTCAAGATGGAAGGGGGCGAACACCTTGCCCCGACCATTCAACGGTTGGTGCAGGTGGGGATTCCGGTCATGGGGCACATCGGCTTGATGCCGCAAAGTGTCTACAAGGTGGGCGGCTTGCGCGTGCAGGGGCGTGATTTGGAGACCGCCCAACAGCTCATCCGCGATGCCCAAACGCTGGAAGCAGCGGGGGCTTTTGCCATTGTGCTGGAAGCCGTGCCTGCGCCGCTGGCGAAACTGATCACTGAACGCTTGCATATCCCCACTATCGGGATCGGCGCAGGGGTGCATTGTTCCGGGCAAGTGCAAGTGTTTCACGATTTACTCGGCTTATTTGGCGAGTTTACGCCCCGCCATGCCCGTCGTTACGCCGACTTGGGGCAGATCGTCCAAGACGCCATCAGCACCTATGCCGCCGATGTGCGGGCACGTCGCTTTCCCGATGATGACCATAGTTTCGCGATGAAAGACGAGATTCTCGCTGCCTTGAACATCAACACTTCGCCGACCAATGATATGCCTTTAGAAGGGAATGAAAAACATGATGCGGGTGATTGACTCTGTAGAAACGATGATGAACGTGCGCGCATCGATGTCTGGTTCGGTCGGTGTCGTGACGACGATGGGGGCATTGCACGACGGGCATGTTTCCCTGATCAAGATGGCGCAGCAAGATAACCAACAGGTGATCGTGACGATTTTCGTCAACCCAACCCAATTTGCCATTGGGGAGGATTTTGACAAATATCCGCGTGGTCGGGAGCGTGATTTGGCGATTTTGCGCGAACTTGATGTTGACATAGTGTTCACGCCTAATCCCGAAGTCATGTATCCGCCCCGTTTTCAGACGTTTATCGATGTCGAAGTCGTCACATCCGGCTTAGAGGGTGGGTCGCGCCCGGGACATTTTCGCGGGGTGACGACCGTCGTGGCGAAATTGTTCAATCTCACCCTGCCGACGCGCGCCTATTTTGGTCAAAAGGATGCCCAGCAGGTGGTGGTGGTGCGCCAGATGGTGCGTGATTTGAACTTCCCGCTTGATATTGTCGTCTGCCCGACTGCGCGCGAAGAAGATGGGTTGGCGATGAGTTCGCGCAATGTGTTTCTTGATTTGCCGCATCGGGAGGCAGCAGGCGTGATCTATCGGGCGTTGCGGGTGGCTGCAGATGCCTATGACGCGGGGGAACGGCTCCCAAACCATCTGCGCGAAAAGGTGGTGCATGTGCTACGGTCGGAACCGCTGGCAAAGGTCGATTACGTCGCCATTTGCGATCCGAAGACGTTGTTCGGCATTCACGAAAGGTCTAACGACCCGATCCTGATTTTAATCGCGGCGAAATTTGGCAAAGTCCGGCTGTTGGATAATGCGCTCATCCCGTGGTCGCTAAATGATCGCTATGGGTTGTCATCGGCATTGGGCAATCAACGGGCGAGGTAATTTTTGGGAGTCGGTGGGATAATTTACATGAATTTTACACTGGTCTCAGCAACCTCTACACCTATGGGGCGTATATTTACAGAAGTAGGGCTTTAGCCCGCGAAAGCTACGCCGCTTCAGCGGCTGTAGATGAAGCACCTTACGGCTTTAGCCGCCGTCTCAGCGTCTCAGCGGGGTGCATTTCAAGTGAGTGTAAATTCTCCGGGAATTTCCCAGTTGAGTTCAAAAGATGAACATCGACAAAAAACTTAAAAGACTCTATACTCGAAAGTATGAGCTACCGAACTGTTGAATTCCGTAGCCTATACGTCCCAAACCTGCCCAGTTTGTGGAGCGCGGCAC
>Ga0209181_10006973_pt1 | contig 15655 bp, 14 predicted proteins | sample MAT05_FD_187208 | JGI IMG/M metagenome (GOLD analysis project Ga0209181, IMG submission 187208) | Freshwater microbial communities from Lake Fryxell liftoff mats and glacier meltwater in Antarctica - MAT-05 (SPAdes) (version 2) | ecosystem: Environmental > Aquatic > Freshwater > Ice > Liftoff... | reverse complement strand
CATGCGTGAAGAGGTAAGCAACTTTTCACTCGCAGGCAATCTGCTTGTCACATGGCGCGGTCGCTGGCTTTTGTGCAAACTTCATAACAGTCACGGCATCAGTTGTTTCGGACTCTTCGTCGTGGGCGGCACGGCGAATGTTAAAGGGGGGGCATTAGTATGAATGCGCTCTTCCTCCTCGTCTTCGTCTCGACCCTTGCGATCTCGCTCCTGGCCGTCTGGCGGGTCAAGCGCACCTACCTGCGTTACAGCCGCGTGCCGGCCTCCTCGGGGCTGAGCGGCGCGGAAGTGGCAGCGCGGATTTTGGAACGCGCGGGCATCACCGACGTGGAGATTGCGGAGCACGACGAGTTGCTCGGCGACCACTACGATCCCATGAACAAGCGCCTCGTGCTTTCGACGCAAAACTATCACGGCACCTCCTGCGCGGCGCTCGGCGTGAGCGCGCATGAATGCGGGCACGCCATCCAGCATCAGATCGCCTACGCCCCGCTGAAGTGGCGCATGGCTGCGGTCGGCGCGACGAACTATGCGAGCCAGGTAGTGATGTGGCTGCCGCTCATCGGCATGTTCACTGGCCTCATCTCGCCTTACACCGGCGGGCTGGTCATGGCCGCGGCGTGGGGCGTCATCATGGTCTTCAATCTCGTCACGCTGCCGGTGGAGTTCGACGCTTCGCGCCGCGCCACGGCGATCCTCGGTGGCATGGGCTTCATCGGCACGGACGACGAAATGTCCGCGGTGCGCAAGGTCTTGAACGCCGCCGCCTGGACCTACGTGGCCGCCTTCGTCACCTCGCTGCTCTACTTCCTCCTCCACCTGCTGCCGCTCCTGATGGGGCGGCGCGACTAACCAGCCAACGCACCCCGTTCACCAAACTCACTACATTCCATGCAAATCCATCTCAGCCCTCGCAACGTCCGCCTCACCGGAGCGATCCACGCCTACGTGGCGGAGAAAATCATCCGTCTGGAAGAAATCGACGAAGAGATTTTGGCGGCTCACGTCGTCCTGCTCCACGACGAGCAGACGGACTCCGGCGGGCTCTACTGCGTGAAGGTCCACCTGGCCATCCGCGGCCCGGACATCCACGCCAGCGATGAGGATGGCGACCTCTACGCCGCGATCGACAAGATCAGCGACAAGCTCGCCCGGCAGCTCCGCAAACGGAAAACGCGGGTAGTGGACAAACGGCGCAACTCCTCACGGGATGAGCCAGCGCTATGAAGACCAAGGTCTTGCTCGTCGATGATGACTCCTCGGTGGTTGCGGCGTTGAGCGGGGTGCTGCGCGGAGAAGGTTACGACGTGATCGTAGCCTTCGACGGTCACGAGGCGGTCGAGAACTTTCATACCGTCGCCGGCGCCGACATCGTGCTCCTCGACCTCAACATGCCCGTGAAAGGGGGCTGGGACACTTTCGAGCGGCTCACCGCGATCAATCCGCTCTTGCCAATCATCGTGATCACGGCGCGGCCCGACCAGTATGCGATCGCCACCGCCGCGGGAGTCGCCGCGCTGATGGAGAAGCCGCTCGATATTCCGGTGCTGCTGGAAACCATGCGGAAGCTTTTGGCCGAGCCGCCGGAGACGCGACTGGCGCGGCTCGCGGGAAAGAACCCGCGGACCCTTCACCTGGAAGCGCCCACCGGCGCTGCCAAATCCCCACCGAGTGCGCCATGAAACCCACCGAGGACAAACCGAAGAAACCCAGGGTGCTGCTGGTCGATGATGAGCCGAAGATTTGCGCCGCGCTCGCGAGAGCGCTCGTGTCGGAGGGCTACAACGTGATCTTCGCGGAGAGTGGCTTCGAGGCGATCCGCAAGTTTCGCGACGGCATTTTCGACATCGTCCTGCTCGATCTCCGCATGCCCGGAATGAATGGATGGGAGACGCTCGCGCAGCTCACCTTTTTGCGGCCCTTGCTGCCCGTCATCATCATGACCGCGCTCCCGGACCAGCAGGCGGCGGCGGAGGCTGCCGGGGTGGGCGCGCTGCTGGAGAAGCCTTTGGACCTTCCGGTGCTGCTCGAAACCATGCGCCGCCTTTTGTCGGAGCCCATCGAAGCGCGGCTCGCCCGGATCGCGGGGAAAACTCACGCCCATGCACAGCCAGCCCAATCCCCATGAAAACGATCACCGAAAAATCCATCACGGCCATCGCGTCAGTGATTGCCCTGGGCGCGCAAAATCCGGCTCCGGGGCAGGGATGGCCGGCGCGGCGGATTCCGCGCACGACTTCCGTCAAAGCGGGCGTGAACAAGATCCTCGTGCCGGTGGATTTTTCCGCAGGCTCGCGGCTGGCGCTGCGCTATGCCGCGCCACTGGCTCAACGGCTCGGCGCGAAGATCACCCTGGTTTACGTCGATCCAATTCCCTTCCTCGCGGCCGAACTCCACAACCACCCGCTGGTGCTGCCGGACGACGAGGCGGACGCGGCGATCGCGCGCGAGCTGACCAACTTGGCCGCGCAACAGATCGGCGCCGCTTTCCCGGTCGAAACGCTCGTGCGCCGGGGCAAGGCGGGCGTCGAGATCGTCGCGGCGGCAGAGGAGCTGGGCAGCGACCTGATCCTCATGCCGACCCACGGTTACACGGGCCTGAAGCGGACTTTGTTTGGCGGCACGGCGGACCATGTGGTGCGTCATGCGCCGTGCCCGGTCTGCACCATCCGCAACGAGGTCGTGGCCCAAGCCGCCACGGCGACCTTCACCCGCAAGAGATGGCGGAACATCGTCGTGCCGGTGGATTTCTCGGAGTGCTCGCGGCAGGCGGTCCGCTTCGCGGGCCTGCTGGCCAAACAGACGGGCGGCAGATTGACGCTGTTTCATGCGGTCGAGCTGAACGAGGCGCACGCCTCGGTCGCGCTGCTCTATGTGCGGCAGGCGCAGGCCCATCTGCGCCTGGAGGCGGAGCAGAAACTCCAGGCATGGATCAAGCGCGAGGTGCCCGCCTCCGTGCCGGTGAAGACGCTCGTGCGGGTCGGCGCTCCTCCGCTGGAACTCATCGAGCGCGGTATCCGGTTGCTCGGCAGCGACCTCATCGTCATGGGCACGCATGAATACTCCTGGATGCGGCGCCTGGTCGAAGGCGGCGGCACCGAACGCATGATGCGCCTCGCGCCGTGCCCCGTCATCAGCGTGCGCCCCGTGTGCCACGCAACTGCTGCTCTCCACGATCTCGAAGACTAACCCAGACCATGAAAACGAACGACACCCGACCAATCATCTGCCTGACAGACTTTTCCGAAAACGCGGCGCGCGCTGCCGAGGCCGCCGCAGCCATCGCGGAGCGTCTGAAGGCCACCCTCATCGTCGCCCACAGCGTGGACGAACGGGGCGAATTTCCCGACCACCTGCGGCCGCGTTTCATGAAGGAAGATGCCCCGCGCCTGGCCCAGGAGGCGGCGCGGCTTTCGCAGCTTTGTGGGAGCGTGAATGAAAAAATGCTCGCCGGCGTGCAGTGTCTCGGCGGCGTGCCGGACGACGGTGTCGTGACTTGTGCCACGAAAGCCGACGCGCGCCTCGTGGTGGTGGCCTCCTCGGGAACCGGCGCGCTGGGGCGCTGGATGCTCGGGAGCGTCGCCGAGCGCACCGCGGAATCCGCGCCGATGCCGACGCTGGTCGTGCGCGCGGCGGAGCCCTTCGTGGCCTGGGCGCGCGGGGAGCGGGCGCTCGAGATTTTTGTCGCCGCGGATTTCACGGAGACCTCCGATGCAGCGCTCCGCTGGGTGGGAGAGTTGCGGCAGATCGGGCCTTGCGAGATCACCCTCGGCTACATCGATGGTCCCGCCGAGGAACGTGCCAAACCCGCGGTCTTCGACGGAATGGGAAAAGATGTTTTGACGCCGGAAGTGCAGCAGGTGCTCGGGCGTGATCTCCGCGAAAAGGCCGAGCGGCTGCTCGGGACAGTGCCCGCAATTCGCGTCATGCCGCGCTCGGCGCGGGTGGACGCGCATCTCATCGCGCTCGCCACCGAGGCCGGCGCGGACCTGCTCGTGCTCGGGACGCATCAATGGCACGGGCTCGACCGGCTGCGGCACACCTCGATCTCGCGGCGCATCCTGCGCGATGCGCCGATGAGCGTGGCCTGCGTGCCCGTGCCCGCCGCATCGCGCGGCGAAGCGGCACCGATCCCGGAGCTGCGCCGCGTGCTGGTGGCGACGGATTTTTCCGACGACGGCGGGCGCGCGATTCCGCACGCGTATTCGGTGCTGGCAGGGGAAGGCGCGGTCTGCCTGCTGCATGTCGCGAAGCTGGGTGAGTCCGAGCCGAAGGACGCGCTGGAGGCGCAACTCCACGCGCTGATTCCCGCGGAAGCCGCCTCGCGCGGCCTGGTGACTGAAGTGCGCGTCGTCGAAAGCGGCGATCCCGCGAGCGCGATTTGCGAAGCGGCGGGCCGCTTCGGCGCGGACCTTTTGTGCATCGGCTCGCATGGCCGTTCGGCGCTGGCGGCGGCGGTCATGGGCTCGGTGGCCCAGGCGGTCATCGCGCATAGCGCGCGCCCCGTGCTCGTCGTCCGCCCGCCGCTCACCTGATGCCTGATCTTCCCAACCGAAGCCATGAACACCCACGAAACGAAACCGATTCTCTGCGGCACGGACTTTTCCGAAAACGCTACGCAGGCGGCCAATGCGGCGGCGGCGCTGGCGGTGCGTGCGGGCCAGCCGCTGCTGCTGGTGCATGTGGCCGATGAATTCGGCGGGCATGCTGGCTCCAAAGAATCGCTCGCGGCGTTTCTACGGCCACTGCGCAAACACCTGCGGGCCGAGGCCGCGCGCTTGCGCCAAGCGGGCGCGGAGGTCGAGGTGAAGTTGTTGGACGGAAGCGTGCCTGAGAAGGCGATCGAGGAGCTGGCCGGCACGCAGCGACCGTCGCTCGTGGTGGTGTCTTCGGTGAGCAAGTCGGCGTTTGACCGCTGGACGCTCGGCAGCGTGTCCGAGCACCTCGCGCAGTCGGTCGCCTCGCCCACGCTGGTCGTGCGCGATGCCGCGCCCTTCGAGGCGTGGGCGCGCGGGGAGCGTGCGCTGAAAGTTTTCGTGGCGGCGGATTTTACGAGCGTGTCCGAAGCCCCGCTGTGCTGGGTCGCGGCACTGCGCAGGATCGGGCCGTGCGAAGTCACGGTCGCGCATGTGGACCGCCCGCAGGAAGAGCGCGAGCGGCTCGGCGACGGCTCGTTCACATTCACGGAAAACTCGCCGCTCGTGCAGCGGGTGCTGGAGCGCGACCTGAAGAAAAAAGTCCGCGCACTGCTCGGCGGAGAGCGAGTGAGCATGGTGGTCGAGCCGCTCGTCAATCGTGCGGATGCCCGCCTCATCGAGCTGGCCACGCAAGCGCAGGCCGACGTGATCGTCATCGGCACCCGCCAGCGGCAGGGCCTCAGCCGGTTCGGGGAGCACTCAGTGTCGCGGGGCATCCTGCGCCATGCGCCGATGAACGTCGTTTGTGTGCCGGCGTCGGCCAGGGCGGAGGAAGCGACACCCATCCCGAAGATTCAGCGCGTGCTCGTCGCGACGGATTTTTCGGAAATCGGCAATCGCGCCGTGCCTTATGCGTTTTCCCTCGTGCCCAAGGGAGGCACAGTTTTCCTTGTCCACACCACCCCTTCGATGCCGGTGCCGGGGTTACTGGCGCTGAATGTGACCGGAAAAATGAAAGCGTCGCGGGCGGAGCATGCCACCCGGCTGCGCGAAACTTCCGCTCAGTTGCAGGCGCTCATCCCGCGCGCTGCGGCTGAACGCGGCGTGGCCAGCGAGGTGAAGGTCATCGAAAATGCCGACCCGGCGAACGCCATCTGCCAGGCGGCGAGACGCCTGGGAGCGGAGGTGATCTGTCTCGGTTCGCATGGGCGTTCCGGGCTTTCCGCCACGCTGCTCGGCTCAGTCGCGCAGGCCGTGATGGCGCAATGTCGCCGACCGGTGCTGGTGGTGCGCCCGCCCGCCGCATGAATTTTCCAAACAAACCAACCCACACTCGCCATGAATAATACCAACTCCAAACCCATCATCTGCGGCACCGATTTCTCCGAACCCGCGCGGGCCGCCGCGGACGCCGCCGTCACCCTCGCGACGCGGTTCGGCGCGCCTTTGCGGCTCGTCCACGCCTCCGAGAATACCGGCTCGCACACGCACGAGCAGTTGAAAACAGAGTCGCTGCGCCTGCGCGACGCCGGTGCGCACCTGACCTCCGAAGTGGTGGAAGGCGACGCGGATGAAGTGCTCGTGCATGCCGCGAAGAAACACGAGGCGCGGCTGATCGTCGTCTCCTCCCTCGGGCGGCGCGCGCCTGCGCGCTGGCTCATCGGCAGCGTCGCGGAGCGCACCGCCGAGTCCGCGCCGGTGCCGACTCTGGTCGTGCGCGATGCTGCGCCATTCCAGGCGTGGGCGCGTGGCGAGCGGGCGCTGAAGGTTTTCGTGGGCACGGATTTCACCGCCAGCTCTGATGCCGCGCTGCGCTGGGTCGCAGAGTTGCAGAAGATCGGCCCGTGCGAAGTGACTGCGGGCTATGCCGATTGGACGCCGGAGGAAGCGTCGCGGCTCGGAGTGCATGGGGCGATCAAGTTGGTCGGGAATCCGCTGCTTGTGCAGCGCATCCTGGAGCGGGATGTAAAAGCGAAAGTGGCCGCGGTGCTCGGCGAAGAAAATGTGAGCGTCGTCGTGCAAGGCGGCTGGGGGCGCACCGATGCGCAGCTCATCGGCATGGCCGCGGAAGCGCAGGCCGACATCATCGTCGTCGGCACGCATCAGCGCCACGGGTTCAGCCGGCTGGGCGAAGTCTCCGTCTCGCGCGGCCTCCTGCATCGTGCGCCGATGAGCGTGGTTTGCGTGCCGGCACCCACTGCCGAGCGGATGGAAGTGCCGCGCGTTCACGAGTTCCGGCGCGTGCTGGTGGCGGTGGATCTGAACGAGAAATACGGCTTCGCCGCGCCTTACGGTTACGGCATTTGCGGGCCGGGCGGCACGGTGTGCCTCGTGCATGTCGTCGTCCCGTTTCGCCTGCCGAATCCGATGATCGGCGGCTACTATCAGGACTTCCCGACCGAGAAGGAGCACTTCGATGAAGTCGCGCAATTCGAGGCGCGACTGCGCGCGCTCGCGCCGCACGAAGCGGAGGCGCGCGGGATCACGACCGAAGTCGAAGTCATCGACAGCCGGGAGATCGCGCAGGACATCTGCGCGGTGGCGGAGCGCTTCAATGCCGATGCCATCTGCATCGGCAGCCACACGCGGCCCGGCCTGGGCGCGAAGGTGCTCGGCTCCGTCTCGCTCGGCGTGCTCCAGCAGAGCCGCCGCCCGGTGCTGGTGGTCTGGCCGCCGATGGAGTGAATGATCCGATGAAAAACCTCACCGCCATCGCCTGGCATGAACTCCCCGCCGAACAAGCCGCCACGCGGCTGGAGAGCGATCCGGCGCGCGGGCTGACCGCGGCCGAGGTCGAGGCGCGGCTGCAAGAATTTGGCCTCAACCAAATGACCGCGCGGAAGCGCAGGAGCGAATGGATGCGCTTCCTTTTGCAGTTCCATCAGCCGCTCATCTACATCCTGCTCGCCTCGACCGTGATCGCCGCCGCCATGGGCGCCTGGGTGGATGCGTCGGTCATTTTCGCGGTCGCCTTTCTCAACGCCCTCGTCGGCTATTTCCAGGAGGCGAAGGCAGAGCAGGCCATCGACGCGCTGGCGAAAATGGTGGTGACGGAAGCGACCGTGCGGCGCGGCGGCGAGAAGGTGCGGATTCCTTCGCCGCAGCTCGTGCCCGGCGACGTGGTGCTGCTGCAATCCGGCGACCGCGTGCCCGCCGATCTGCGCCTGCTGCTCCGGCGGAATTTGCACATCGAGGAAGCGGCGCTGACCGGTGAATCCGTCCCCGTCGAAAAACAAATCGAGCCGCTGCCCGCCGACGCGATCCTCGCCGACCGCACCAATCTCGCCTTCACCGGCACGCTGGTCACCGCCGGCCAGGGCGAGGGCGTGGTCTTCGCCACCGGCGATCAAACGGAGATGGGCCGCATCGCCGGGATGATCGGCCTGGCGGACGATTTGCAGACCCCGCTCACGCGCAAGATCGCGCAGTTCAGCCGCCTGCTGTTGTATGTCATCCTCGCGCTCGCCGCCTTGATTTTCATCGCCGGCATCCTGCGCGGCCAGCCGTGGCCGGAGATGTTCATGGCGGCGATCGCACTGGCCGTCGGCGCCATTCCTGAAGGCTTGCCCGCAGTCGTGACCATCACGCTGGCCATCGGCGTCGGGCGCATGGCCCGGCGGCGCGCGATCATCCGCAAGCTGCCTGCCGTCGAGACGCTCGGCAGCACCACCGTCATCTGCTCGGACAAGACCGGCACGCTCACGCAGAACCAAATGACGGTGCAGGAAATCCACGCCGGCGGGCGGCTCTACCACGTGACCGGCAGCGGCTACGAGGCGGTGGGAAAAATCCATTTCGAGCAAGCGCCGGTCGTCGTGGGGGAGAATGTCGCGCTGATCGAAACGCTCGGCGCTGGCTTGCTCTGCAACGATTCGCGGCTCGTGCGCAATGACGAAGGCCAGACCATCGTGCAAGGCGACCCGACCGAGGCGGCGCTCATCGTCGCCGCGCAAAAGGCGGGGCTTTCCGAAGGTGAAATGAGCGGGCGCCTGCCGCGGATCGAGACCATCCCCTTCGAGTCCGAATACCGCTACATGGCCACGCTCCACGGGACCGCCGAAGCGCCGAAGATCATCTACATCAAAGGCGCGGTGGAAGCCCTGCTCGGCAAATGCACGCACGCGCTCGACGAGGGCGGCGGCCTCGCGCCGCTCGACGGCGCTCTCATCCTGCGCCACGCCGATGAGATGGCCGCGCGCGGTCTGCGCGTCCTCGCTTTCGCCCGTCGGGAAATGCCGCCGGCGCACGACGGCCTGGAGCATGAGCACGTGGCCGACGGGCTGACCTTCCTCGGCCTCCAAGGCAAACTCGATCCGCCACGCCCCGAAGTGATCAAGGCGGTGGCCAAGTGCCGCGCCGCCGGCATCCAGGTGAAAATGATCACCGGCGACCATGTGCTCACCGCCAAAGCCATCGCCGCGCAGATCGGCTTGGAAAGTGGCGCTGGCGTCGTCGGGCTGACTGGACGCGATTTGGAATCCCTCAACGACGAGGAAATGGCCGACGCCGCGGAACGCGCCACCGTGTTTGCCCGCGTCGCACCTGAGCAGAAGCTGCGGCTCGTCAAGGCGCTGCAAGCGCGCGGCCACATCGTGGCCATGACGGGCGACGGCGTCAACGACGCCCCCGCGCTCAAGCAAGCCGACATCGGCATCGCGATGGGGATCACCGGCACTGACGTGTCGAAGGAAGCCGCCGACATGATCCTGACCGACGACAACTTCGCCTCGATCGAAGCCGCCGTGGAGGAAGGCCGCGCCGTCTTCGACAACCTCACCAAATTCATCCTCTGGATCCTCCCGACCAGTGGCGGCGTCGCGCTGATCCTGCTCGCCGCGATCATCGGCGGAATCACGCTGCCCATGCTGCCCACGCAACTGCTCTGGCTCAATCTGGTCACCGCCCTCCTCCTCGGGCTGACGCTGGTCTTTGAGCCGAAGGAAACCGACATCATGCAGCACCCGCCGCGCGACCCGAAAAAGCCGCTGCTCACCCGCTCGCTGCTCATACGCACTGGGCTGGTGACGCTCATCTCTCTTTGTGGCGCGTTCGGCCTCTTTGCTTGGGAGCAAAGCATCGAAGGCACGAACCTCGACGAAGCCCGCGCGGCCGTCGTCAACGTCATCGTGATGGTCCAGACCTTCTACCTGCTCAACTGCCGCAGCCGCACGCGCTCGATGTTTTCCATCGGCCTTTTCTCCAATCCCTGGCTGCTCGCCGGCATCGCCGCGACCTGGCTGGCGCAGATGGCTTTCACCTATCTGCCCTTGATGAACCGGCTCTTCCACACCGCCCCCGTCCGGGCCGAAGCCTGGCTCTACATCGTCGCCATCGGCGTCTTCGCCTTCGCCGTGGTGGAGCTGGAAAAATGGCTGCGCTTCCGCCGGGGTTGTGGTGCCGGAGTAACCAAATAACGCACCTGATGCACAGCAATTCGCTCTCGCAGTAAAACGGAGAAAACCATGAAACGAACACCCGCCTTGTCTCGCCCCGCCAAATCGAAACCGCCGCGCGCGCCGGTGAGCCAGCCGCTCGACCGCTACCTGCGCGCGGTCAACTACCTCGCCGCCGCGCAGGTTTATTTGCAGGCGAATCCGCTGCTGGAGAAACCGCTCCGGCCCGAACATATCCGCGAACGGTTGCTGGGACATTGGGGCACTTGTCCGGGCATCAACTTCATCTACGCGCACCTGAACCAGCTCATCCGCAAAACCGACGCGAGCGTGTTGCTGCTCACCGGCCCGGGCCACGGTGCGGCGGCCAATCTGGCCAACGTGTATCTCGAAGGCTCGCTCGCGGAAGTGTATCCCGAACTCACGCCCGACCGCGCCGGGCTGGAACGTTTCGTCAAGCGGTTCTCGTGGCCCGGCGGTTTCGCCAGTCATCTCAATCCCGAACTGCCCGGCGTCATTCACGAGGGCGGCGAGTTGGGTTACGCGCTGGCGACGGCGTTCGGCGCGGTGTTCGACAACCCCGATCTCATCGCCGCGTGCATCGTCGGTGACGGCGAAGCCGAGACCGGTCCGACCGCCGGAGCGTGGCACAGCGGAAAATTTCTGAACCCGGCCACGGACGGCGCGGTGCTGCCGGTGCTCCTGCTCAACGGATTCAAAATCGCCAACCCCACGCTCTTCGCGTCGATGACCGACGAAGATTTGCTCGCGTTGTTCACCGGCAATGGCTGGCAGCCGCGCATCGTCACGACGGACGCGCACGCTCATCGCGACATGTCGGCGGCGATGGATTGGGCTTACGGCGAGATTCGTTCCTTCCAAGAAGCGGCCCGACAAGGCCGCGCGGTGGAGCGTCCGCACTGGCCCATGATTATTCTGCGCACGCCCAAGGGCTGGACCGGCCCCGTCGCCGTGGACGGCAAGGCGGTGGAAGGTTCTTACCGCGCGCATCAAGTGCCCGCCAAGGAGTGCAAAACCAACCGCGCCCATCTCAAGGTGATCGAACGCTGGCTGCGCTCCTATCGTCCCGAAGAACTTTGGGATGAACACGGTAAGCCGCACGCCGACATCGTCGCTCTTTGTCCCCAAGGCGAGCGGCGCATGGCCATGAATCCGCACACCAACGGTGGCAAGTTGCGCCGACCGCTCGACCTGCCGCCGCTGAAGAACTTCTCCGTGGATGCGCGCGGTCGCGGCGAGGTGCGCGTGAGCGGCATGGAGACGCTGGGAAAATATCTCGCCGAAGTCATCCGCCGCAGCGAGCCACAACGCCACTTCCGCATCGTTTGTCCCGACGAACTGGAGTCAAACAAGCTCAGCGCGGTGTTTCAAACGACGCAGCGCCAGTTCGCGTGGCCCGTGCCGCGCCACTCCGAGAACATCGCCCACTCCGGCGCGGTGCTCGAAGTGTTGAGCGAGCACAATTGCCAGGGCTGGCTGCAAGGCTACCTCCTCACGGGCCGGCACGGGCTGTTCCCCTGCTACGAGGCGTTCATCTCCATCGTGGACGGAATGATGAACCAGTATGCGAAGTTCCTTAAAGCTGCGGGCGAAGTGCCGTGGCGCGCGCCGGTTTCCTCGCTCAACTACCTGCTCACCTCCGAGACCTGGCGGCAGGAGCACAACGGTTACTCCCATCAAGGGCCGGGCTTCATCAACAATCTGCTCACCAAGAAGGGCCACACCTACCGCATCTATCTGCCGCCCGACGCGAACACGCTGCTCAGCACCGTCCGCCACTGCCTCGGCTCGACCGGCTATATCAATCTCATCATCGCCGCCAAACATCCGCTGCCCCAATGGCTGAGTCCCGCTGAGGCGGACGAACACTGCCGCGTCGGCGCGTCGGTGTGGCGTTGGGCCAGCACGCATGCTGACGAGGAACCGGAAGTCGTGCTCGCCGGTTGCGGTGACAATCTCACCGTGGAAGTGATGGCGGCGGCGCAAATCCTCAGCGAAGAAGCCCCGGCCTGGCGCGTGCGCGTCGTCAACGTGACCGACCTCCAGGTGATCGGCATTCCGCAGAAATATCCGCATGGCCTTGATGAGGACCGCTTCCAACGCCTCTTCCCTTTGGGCTGTCCCGTCGTCTTCAACTTCCACGGCTACACCGCCGCCATCAAACAACTGCTGTGGGAACGCCCGCAGAACGAACGCTTCGACGTGAACGGCTATCGCGAGGAAGGCACGACTACCACGCCGTTCGACATGCAGGTGCGCAACAAAACCAGTCGCTGGCATCTGGTCATCCTAGCGGCGCAGAAGCTGGCCGTGCGCAACCCACGCATGGCCGCGCTGGCCGAGGAGTTGATTCGCAAATACGAAAGCAAACTCACCGGGCATCACGCCTACGTCCGCGCGACGAGCATTGACCCGCCGGAAATTCTCAACTGGCACTGGAAAATCCGCTGAGCCGGACGCATGAACATTCTCGTCATCAACAGCGGCAGTGCGACGCTCAAGCTCGATGTGCTGGAAATCCCTCCAGCCGCCGGTCAGCCGCGGCGCATGGCTCAAGCGCGCGTGGAGCAATTCGGATCTGCGGCGAGCCTCAGCTTCTCCAGCACTGAAGGGCGCACGACGAAAGAGACGAGAAGCGTTCCCAACCACCCCGCCGCTCTGCAATTGTTCCTCGACTGGCTGCGCCTCGAGAATGACGCAGCGCTGGACATCGCCGCCGTGGGCCATCGCGTGGTGCATGGCGGCGCGAAGTTTAGCGCGCCCACGTTGCTCACACCGGAGGCGCTGGTTGAGTTGAAAACCTTGAACGCCCTCGCCCCGCTGCACAATCCGCCCGCGCTGGCCGGCATCCGCGCGGCCCGCGTCGTCCTTGGCCCGGGCGTGCCGATGGTGGCCGTGTTCGACACCACGTTTCACCGCACGCTGCCTGCGCACGCCGCCGCCTACGCGCTGCCGCATGAACTCGCGCAACGCCACGGCCTCCGCCGCTATGGCTTTCACGGCCTCGCGCACGAATCCATGCTGCGCCGCTACTCGGAATTGGCCGGCGTGCCGACCTCACAGGCTAACCTCATCACCGTGCAACTGGGCGGCGGCTGCTCGGTCGCGGCCATTCGCGAAGGCCGCTCGGTGGACACCTCGATGGGCTTCACTCCCCTCGAAGGATTAATGATGGCCACGCGTGCCGGAGACCTTGACCCCGGTGTGCTGACGACGCTCTTGCGCCAAGAAAACCTTTCGCCGTCGGCGCTGGAAGATTTGCTCAATCGCCAATGCGGACTGCTCGGTGTGTCGGGCCGTTCCGCCGACATGCGCGAGTTACTCGCCGTCGCACCGGATGATGCTCGCGCGGCGCTGGCCGTGGAGATGTTTTGCTACCGCGTGAGCAAATACATCGGCGCGTATCTCGCCGCGCTGGGCGGCGCACAAGCCATCGTCTTCGGCGGCGGCATCGGCGAGAACAGCCCGCCGATTCGTGCTCGCATCTGTGAACGCCTCGCCTGGTTTGGTCTGCATCTGGATGCCGCCAAGAACGCCGCGACGATCGGCAGCGAAGCTCGCATCACGAACGACACCTCCCGTCTTCAAGCCTGGGTCGTCGCCGTGGATGAGTCCGTGCTCGTGGCGGAGCAAACCGCCGCGGAAATCGCGGAAAAGAATCGCGTCGCTCAAGGCTGTGGCAAACACGCACTTCCGCAGCAACTGCACCCACCCACACCATGATTGAAACCGCCGTCTTCGACACCAAACCCTACGACCGCGAATACCTTGCGCAGGCGCCCGGCGGGGAGCGCGTCGCGTGGCGCTTCCTCGAATTTCGCCTCAGCACCGAGACGGTCTCTGCGGCCCATGGCGTGCAGGCCATTTGCGTCTTCGTCAACGACAGGGTGGATCGTCCGTGCCTTGAGGCACTCGCCGCGCTCGGCGTAAAGCTCATCGCGCTGCGCTGCGCGGGCCATAACAACGTGGACGTGGCCGCCGCCCGCGCGCTCGGCCTCGCTGTGGTGCGCGTGCCGGCCTACTCGCCGCACGCCGTGGCGGAGCACACCATCGGCCTGCTGCTCACGCTCAACCGTAAAATTCACCGCGCCTTCAACCGCGTGCGCGAGCTGAACTTTTCCCTCAGCGGCCTCGTCGGTTTCGATGTTCATGGCAAGACCGTGGGCATCGTCGGTACCGGCCGAATCGGACGAATCACCGCACAGATTTTCCGCGGCTTTGGGGCCGATGTCATCGCGCACGATCCATTCCCCACGCTCGATTGGGCCGCCGCTCACGGCATCCGCTATGTGGACTTCGACGCGCTGCTCGCCGCGAGCGACATCATCTCACTCCACGTCCCGCTGCTCCCGGAGACGTGCCACGTGCTGAACCCGCAAACGATCGCGCAGACCAAGCCCGGCGTCTTCATCGTCAACACCAGCCGCGGCAAACTCATCGACACCGGTGCGCTCATCGCCGCGCTGAAAGTGGGCCACATCGGCGGCGTCGCACTCGATGTTTATGAGGAGGAGGAAGGCATCTTTTTCGAGGACCTCTCCGGGCAGATGCTGCACGACGACGAGCTGTCGCTGCTGCTGAATTTCCCCAACGTCCTCATCACCGCACACCAGGCTTTCCTCACTCGCGAGGCCCTCGGCGAGATCGCCCGCGTGACGACGGAAAACCTCCTCAAACTGGAAACGGGCGCGGCGTTTCTCGAAGGCACCACGCTTTGAACCCGCAACTATGCAACGGAGGCGATGTCCTCTTCACACAAATATGAATCCACTCAACGAACAGGAAAAAGAGGCGGTCGCCACTCTCTGCCTCATGGCCGCGCTGGCCGACGGCAGCAAGAGCGACGAGGAACGGGCGCAGATCAAGGACGTCGCGCGCCACATGGGCGGCGGCGACCTGACCAATGGCATGCACGAGACGCAGCGCGAGCAGGAACTGGCCGAGCGCCGCAATCACCTCGACCAACTCGGACACCTAACGCTGGGCGATGAAATGAAGCTCATCGAGCACGAGCTCGACAAGCTCAAGGAGCAGATGCAGGCTCTGCGATTGTGGCCCGCGCGCGGGCCGGAACGTGAAATCCACGCCGGCCACCGATTGCACTCTGATGCACCCGCACTTTCCTGAAACCCTGAAACCTTAAAACCACCCAACCCATGAAACGCACAACAACACGCAAGAACCGGGACATCGAACGCGGCTACCCCGTCGGGAAGTTTGTCGCCAAACTACGCCGCCTGGCCGACGCCCTGGAGACCGGCAAACCGTTCTCAATCCAAGTGGCCGGCGAGCGCCTTCACGTCCCCGCCGACGCCATCTTCAATATCGAGCACGAGCGCGCAGGTGGCGCGGAGGAGCTGGAATTCCAACTGCAATGGAAACGTCGCTGACCGCCAATCTCTCCCGTGCGTTGCGCGCTGCCGCTCGCGGCGCTGGTGCTCTACGTGCTTCTCCTCGGCTACTTCGCCGTCCGGCCGGTGCTGGTGCATGCCGCCGTGGTCGAGGGATTGCTCACCGCACTCACGCCGATCCTCATCGTCTGGGGCGCGATCCTTCTTTCCAAAACGATGGAGCACTCCGGCGCTATGGCCACGGTGCGGCAGT
>Ga0209181_10006972_pt1 | contig 15656 bp, 9 predicted proteins | sample MAT05_FD_187208 | JGI IMG/M metagenome (GOLD analysis project Ga0209181, IMG submission 187208) | Freshwater microbial communities from Lake Fryxell liftoff mats and glacier meltwater in Antarctica - MAT-05 (SPAdes) (version 2) | ecosystem: Environmental > Aquatic > Freshwater > Ice > Liftoff... | reverse complement strand
GCTGGCGGCATCCACGCCCAAGACCGCCGCCGTGCGCCCCATCCCATGCAGCATCACAAACGACGACAACAGCAACGCCCGCGCGATCCCCCGCCGACGATAGGCGCGCCGCACCGCAAGGGTATAGATCGATCCGGCAGCTTTGTCTTCGCCATTGGTCGGGGTACACAAGCTGGTGCCCACGATGGTGTCGCCGTCCAATGCCAACAGCCACGCGCCGGGCACATAGATCGGCTCCCACTCGTGGACAAACTGGGCAAACCGTTCTTCAAAGGGGCGCTCGATGTACCCACGATGATCGCGCCACGCATCGCTGTACGCTGCCACCACGGCGCGCCAATCATCGTTTTCATCAGCGGCGCGGATCGTGATCCCCGGAACCGGTGCCGGCGCAGTGGGCGGCGCGTCAAAGTCGATGCGCATCCCCAAACTCACCCGCTTGTCGATCATACCCGCGTTTGCGAGGACGGTGCGGTAGCGCACGTCGTCGGCATACGTCCATGCGCTGAACGCCACCCGCATTTCCTCTGGCACCGACGACGGCATCACCGCCTCGGCACGGCGCATCGCCCACGCAATTAGAGCGGGTTCGGTTTGGGTATCAGTTTCCCATCGGGCGGGGTGCAGATACAAATCTATCATGGGCACCATGGGGCGATCCAGATAGATGATCCCATACGTGACGAGCGCGCCCTTCGCATCAAAGCCCACCCGCGTGTTTTCGGTGAGGTCAAAGCCCGGTTCCGTCCATTCGGTGATGATTTCGGTCAAGTCTTCTTCGAGGGCATTCACAAATTTTAGGGCATACGCTTCCAGCAATGCCAAGACCGCTGGGGCATCTTCCAGCGTCGCGGGACGCACGGTCAAATCGGGGGCAAAAGTAGCCACGCTGTTTAAACTGATCATAACCAGCCTTCTCACTATGCTTTATGGTTTGGGCAGAATTAAAGGTGTGGACAACGCACAGTTATGAACCATCCTGACCCTATGATGTCCATTGTAATTGATTTTCGGCAAGGGCGGTATAGTCGAAAATGTGTTTTTGGGGGCACAACAGCAAGTGCAACATAAAAAACAACGCAGCGGCATGAACCCTCATGCTGCTGCGTTGATAGACGCTTTTTAGAGCGCATCGGTCATAGGGACGTGCGGCGTCCCCCTAACCCCAAATCCTAAACCTTATTTCTTGTCCTCATAGCTGGAGTCGAGCGCTTGACGATTGACCGTCCGCAGACGACGCGACACGAAGATCACGCCGACCAAGCCGATCACCACCAAGAACAACATGCCCGCGCCGCCCCCATCGCCACCGATGACATCATCAATGAGACCGGCATTGGGGAGCGCCGTCGCCCGTGGCGTCGCTAGAATGCCGAGACCGCCTGTTGGGGAGGGTCCGGGGGTCAACGTGATCGCCTCTGGGGTAAAGCCTTGGGCGGTTGCCGTCAAGAATTGCCCGGCAATTGCCGTCGCCGTTTGGTTGACCGCCGCCAGCGCGTCGTTCACGATGGGGGTGTTGGTCGGTGCTGAATCCGTGTTGAGCTGAACGACTTGCACCGGATTGAGCGCCAAATTGATCAAAGATTGCCGCGTTGCCAACGCCACTTGGGTGGCGATACCTAGTTGGGTGGCAAACTGCTGCGGTTGCTCAAAAGCGGCTTGGGTGCCGACCGCAATTTGGGTGCCGATGATCGCTTGTGCCTCCAGCGCCGCCCGGGTGCCGGTGCTGACCTGTGTCGCCAACACCGCTGGCGTCACAATATCCACCCCCGCCGTCGCTTGTTCGGCGAAGAAGGTTTGGGTTTCCGACGCTTGCCGCGTCGCATCCGCGATCACGGTGGCGATGCCGCCGGGGGTCGCGAGGTTGGGATTATTGAACTGAAGCGCCAGATCAGCGACCAGCGTGCCATCAGCGGATTGGGTCGCCCCTGCCGCTTGCGTGGCTTGAGCAAAGGGCGCAATGAGCGCCGCTTGGGTTTGCAAGCCTGCCGCCTCCACTTGCAACAGCGCCGCCGCGAGGATAGCGTTGCTTTGGGCGATGGCTACTAGTCCATCATCTAATTGCACGATGGCATCTTCGGCAATCGGTCGTTGGCTTTGCACCGTCGCCAAAATTTCACCCGCCGCTTGCGCGCCCAAGCCCACGCCTTGCGTCGCATTCGCTTGCAAAGTCGCGATTTCGCTTTGGCTGCCCCCACCCGCCAAAGTCGCAAAGGCGACTTCGGTGGCGAAGCGTTGATTCAATTCAATCGGGATGGTCGCCGTGGGCGGCAAGGTGACTTGTGCCGTCAGCGCGGCTTCGGCGGTCAACGTGGGGAACTGTGCCGCCAGCGTCAGCGCGGCGATCACCTGTGGGTCTAAGGTGAACGTCGGCGTGATCGTCGAGCGCGGTTCCAGCGTTAACGACGGGGATGGCGTCAACGACGGCGACGGCGTGTAGGTCATCGTCGGGGTCGGCGATGCCGCCAGCGCGGTCTGCGTCATCTGGATGTTGAGGACATCTTGGGTATTGGTAAGCGCGAGTTGCGCCTCGACCGTCTGATTGAGCAAAACCACCTGCGTGGTCGTCAATTCAGCATCGCTCGGTCCGGTGGGCTGAGTGGCGATGAGCAACACGGCGACCAATCCGACCACGAAGACCAAGACCAACACGATGGCGAGAATGATGAAGGTGCGATTTCCCCCTCGTTCTTCCTGATCGTCGCCATCCCCGTCGATAATGGGCATATCGCCATCGAAGTTATCGCCTAAATTATTGCCGGGCCCGTCATCGTCGTTGTCTAAATCGCCGAACGGGTCATTATCGCCACTCAGAAAGTCGTCGTCATCTTCAAAATCGAAATCGTTGTCGTTACGGTTTGTCATAGCCATCCCTACAAGGTAAAGGGCAACATAGGAGCGGATTATGCCCCAGAAACCTCAAGATTCGCCAGTGGTGCTATTATCTTTTCGCCAGTCGCCAGTTCAACCTGCGCACACTGGACACGTAACCCATTGTCCATGAGAACAGGGGTTTTTGGCAAATTTATGATTCTGCCCATTGCGCCGGCGCTTTCACCACGCGCCAAACGCACCGTTAACCCCACTTGCAACACGACATTGAGGTTGGGCGTGCTCGGTCGGTTGTTAGGGTCAAAGGGCACATTGATCAAAACTTCTGGGCGGCGGGCATCTAATAAAGCGGGCGTGACCGCATCTAACGCGGCTTGCCGCCCATCCACAGATTCAAAAAATTGCATCGCCGCTGTACTCATGCGTATGTCACCAAAACCCTCGATCAGCAAAATGGCGGCGGAAGTCGCCAACGCTGCCTCGCGCAGACTAGGGGCGATGCTAGGGGCGATCACGCCCACCAATCCTTGAGATTGAATCATCTGCAAGGTGTATTCCCGTAAGGGGCGGCGTGTGACGATGATAGCACCCCGAAACTCGGTATCTAGCGCATCATTATAAACGCTCTCCAACCCGTTCGACGGTTCAATCCGCAAGATGCCAATGGTATTACGATTGTTGCCCCACACCCCTTGCAGTACAGCGCCATAGCCCTCGATGACCGCGCCGCGCCCGATGCGGACATCGATCACGGTGCCGTTGAGTCCCGCTTGCAGCTCCACTTGATCGGCATATGCCTGCAAAACAATCTGCCCGTGCCAAAAATAGGCGACCCGCCCGAACACCGGGGAGGTCATTTTCTTGCGTCCTTTTTCCGCCAATACTTGATCGATTTCGACCTCATCGCCTTCCGAGACCCGCAGAATGCTTTCGAGGTCTTTGCTTTGGCGCAAACCGAAGAAGCTCATGGCGTCCAGCAATTTATAGGGCGCGGGCGAAATCCCCCGCGCGACGACATCCAACAGCGAAATACGTAATCCGCGTTGGACTTCGACATCGCCCGACACGGTATCGGGCAACATGCGCGACCGCCGAATCGTCGTCAGGGGCAAGAGGTGGCGGTGTTCAGGGAAGTAAACTTCTGAGGTCATCCAGTTCTCCTTCCGGCTCATTATTTTGTTGCATAGGCACAGGCGCTCCTTTTTGATCGCTGCGTCCTCTGCCAAACATCCCGCGTCGCGGCGGTTTGCTGGACTCGGTGACGACACTGCCAATCCGATCTTGTTGAGCAGCGTCACGCGGCAGGACGGTTTCGACATTGGCTTCGACAGGTTCGGGTGGGGTCAGCCATGCGTCGGGGATTTCAAAGGGGGCGTCACCTGTCGCATCAGCATACCACCCAACGATTTGCGCCGCCCGCGCCTTTAGGTTGATTTCTAGCGGTAGCGGTCGCCCTCGGGTATCGATGATCACCCCGGCGGAACCGCCCACAACCTCCGCCCGCACGCCGCGCCGCCCGCCCACCGTAAGACCCCGCCCGCGCACCTGCACTCGCACTTTGGCGGTGATGCCGATGGAGAGGGGCAACAGATAAATTTTGCCGCCTTCGAGCGTGTGTTTTTCTGCCCCCCCGTTTTCCGTCGTGATCGTGACGACGGCGACCGCCCGCCCCGGTCGGGGGGTACCTTCCAAACTGATCGCCGTGCCGATGTCTTCCAAGCCGCCGGCATCAAGGACTTGCACGACGGCGGTGGGGTTGATGCGCGCCAGCACCCCCATCGCCGGGATGAGCGCGTTCGCATCGGCTTGGAGGCGGGTCACGCCGACAGGTTCGAGCGCGTCCAAGAGCAGCATCGCCGTCATCCCCGGACGCCCCGTGCCGGTAATGCCCGACCCTGCGCCGATGATTTGCCCCAACGGGGGCATGGCTTCCCGTTGGTCATCCAGCGCCACTTCGGGCGTCCACAACGGGCGCGCGGATTTGAGCAAGGTACTTAAGACCGCCCGTAAGAGGGCATGTTCCATATAGAGGGTGCGATGAATTTGCGGGATCGTGCCGGGGCGCAGCGTTTTGTTGAGCATGTAAGCGCGAATATCCTCATCGCTGGCGATGAAAGGGAGCCACGCGCGCACTTTGTCTAAGCCGACCGCATCCAGCGCGCTATCGGCTTGATGTCCCAAGCCCATATCGGTGCGGATGGTGGTCGAAACCACCCCGTTGACCGATGCCGACATGGTGCTAACCGCGCTCCCGACATCCGCGAGCAACACCCCTTTGCGCGTCGCCGCCCCCAAATAACGGGCGATGGTTTCATAGCTTTGGGCATTAGGCAGCACCCCCAACCGTGCTTGAAAGCCTACTTCATCAAAACCGAGTCCGCGCTGTTCGGTGAAGGAGTCGAAAGCAATGGCGAGCTTGGCACGGGCGTCATCGATATTTTCGCGAAGGAGCGAAGGGCGCACATTGTCCGCAAAAAAGATTTGGGTAGCCCCTTCAAAGATGGCGGCGATTTGGGGGCGCAAGGCGCTGTTGCCCGCATAAATGATGCTGGGGGGCAATGCGCGGTGCATCAGACGCAAAGCGAGGCGTGTTAGGCGTGCCTGTTCCAAGATCGGGGTCGTGGCACCTTCCTCGGTGCCGCCCGCGATGGCGATCAAGTCCGGGTCGGCGAGCGCAATCGCGTTGAGGTGTTCCTCGGTCGTGCGCCGATCCTCCACGCTGATCACATCCACCACGTTGATATAGGTGCCGGCAGTCGCGCGGATCATGCTGGCGATGCTCATTTCGGGGAACAAGCCGATCACAACCGTGCGCAATGGTCGCCCCACGCTGGTCGTGGTCAAAAACACATCGACCCCCACGCGGTCGTTGCCTTCGGGAGTGATCACCCGCCCGTCGTCGGTCAGCAACTTGCGTCCGGTTTGGGCGCTAAGCTTGCTGATGACACGGCGCATCCCAATGCCGACATCATTGGTCGGAAACCCGGACGTGGTACGCTCATCCGCCCGCGCGACCAAGCGAAATGCCCCTTCGACCAGATCGATCAAGAGGGCGCGGGTGTGGATATTGCCAAAATCGACGGCGAGGATTGAATTATCCGACATAGTTCGCCTTTAGCTGTATGCTTGACTCGAGATCGATTAATTGATGCGCCCACAGCGGACGTGCCGTTGCCCGTCCTTACAGTCTGTCGGCGTGCCCGGATTTGCCAGCATCACCCCAGCAAGCGGGTCAACAAGCTGGCGATCCGTTCGCTAAAAATGACCAACCCACTCAGGATCGCCCCGCCATACAGCGCGCCGAGCGTGACCACAATCACGCCTTCCCCAATGGCGGCGACACTGCGCACTAGCAAACCGCGTCGGGTCATCACACTACCGGGGATGCGCCGTGCCGCATATTGAAAGTAAAAGAGGGTGCAGACGACCCCAACGACGACCAGAAAACTATTCACCAAATCACCCGCGCTGGTTTGCGCGACACCGTTGGCGGTGGCACTGCTTAAGGGCAGCAAGGTACCACTGATCGCCCCGATCACCGCGACCGCCGTGCCGATGCCGATCACGAATGCCAGCGCAATGTTCGCCAAACGATGAAGGCGTCCCACCGCTTTCAGCATCAGTAAGCCGCCCAAGATCAACGGGATGATGCCCACGACCTGCGCGCCGACATCGCCTTGAATGACCGCTGCGTTGATCCAAGGGATCAGCACCCCTTCGACGGTGACAATCGTGATCGTCCCCGCGACCAAGCCAACGAAGATATAGATCGCCAGCCGATACAGGATGTTATCGCCCAAGATATAGCTGAAGACCATCAAGGTCAAAATGAAACCGCCCCACAACGCGATCTGTTCCATAAACGGTTAACGCCTCTTTCGCGATATGCGCAGGCGGCGGAACAACCCGCGCCCGATATTGACGACCGCCCCAGTGCTGATGATGAGGACGGAGACGATAATACCCAATTGCAGCCCATACCAACGTTCTTGCCGCATCCCCGCTGAAAACACCAGCGGGGCGGGGGTCGGGACGATTTCCGGCGTGCTGTCCGCATCAACTTCGGTCGCGGTCGCCGTTAGTGTCGCCGTTGGTGACGCCGTTAGTGTAACCTCAACGGTAGCGGTATTGATCCCTGTTTCGGTGGCGTCAACCGTTGGACGGGCGGTACGGGTGCCTTCCGGTTCCGCTGTTGCCAGCGTCCGCGACGGGATGGGGGTGCGCGAAGTAAGTGGCGTCCGGGTGGGCTGGCGGGCGGCAGGGGTGGCGGTGCTGTCGTCGATCTCTTGCTTGGCGACATCCGGTAGCTGGTCAGGACGCGGTTTATTACGTGGGGTCGCGGTCGGTGCTAATTCAATCTCTAAAAGCTGGCTCGATATCCACCCTTCGCTGCCGTTCTCAAGGCGGACATTCGCCCAACTAGTATCCTCGCTCGCCCCTAAGACTTCAAGGCGCGTCCCCGGCGCGACACTCGTCACCACCGAGAAATTGGTGCCCGCGCCGCTGCGCATGTTCACACGCGCGTTCGACGACACGACCGCGAACAAACCGGTACTCGCGCTATTGGTTTCGCCAGCGGGGGTATCGACCCCTTCGGTGGCTTCGGGCGTAGCTTCGGCACCCGCGCCAGCACGACCCGCATCCTCCGCCGCGCTAGGCGCAGGGGTTGCCGGGATGGGCGTGGGCGGCGGCGTGATGACCCGACGCTCCCCGCGCCGGACAGCGGTCACGCCGTCCAAGAGTCCGGCATAGGTCAAGCTGTCCCCATAGCCCACCCACAAGCCATCCACGGCTGCCGATTGCGCGTAAGGCTCAATCAAGGGTGCCGCGCCATAGGAAGCCGCAGCCACGAACGGGGCACTGGCATAAGGTGCGACTTGTTCAGCATAATTGCGCAAAATTTCGCCGTTATCACTGATGACGACTACGAGGTCAAATTCATCAATGCTGTCGATATACAGATTGGTCGTTTGCCCGCGAATGTCGGTCGTCAAGAGATTGGCGGTGTCTTGGCTGAAGGCGCGCAAGCCGATGATGCCACCCGGCAAAAAGCGGGTGATAAAATACTCGTAATTGCGTTCCAACGGTTGTTGGACGTTTAGACGGGCGATGAATTCGTCATCGGCGTTGATCGCCGCCATTTGCGATTCAGATCGCATAAGCGCCAGCGGGTTGCCACTGATGATCACAGGGGATGCGCCCCGCAGCAAGACATGGCGCAGAATCGCCTCTGTCATGCCGTCCAGTTCGCCCGCCGAGCCGGGTTGGTACTCCACCGCCAACAACACCAGATCGTCGCGTCTGAGGGCATTCACTTGCGCAAATGCTGCTGCTTGTAAACTGTCCGCCGCGAACACCGAGGGCGGTGGATCCCCGATCCGAAGCGCCGGCACGATAAACGGCAAGAACATGGCAAGCGCCAGTAATGCCGCAATCAGCAAGCGATCCACTTGCACCCGCAAACGACGGCGGCGGGGACGGTCAACCGTCGCGACGGACACCGCGCGTTCTTCGGTGGTCGTGCGGACGATATTCTCTTCGTCGTCCTCAAGGTCTTTCATGAACGGCGAGTCGTAAGTCAGTTCGATGGCGGTCATGCGTTCGGGCACATCCACCACCCCTGCCAGCGATTGCAACAAAGCGATGCGCGCTTGTTGTTCGGGCGGGATGGCGACATTTTGATCAATGGCGGGGGCACCGGTGGTGAAGGGTGCCGCAGACCCTAGCCCAGTGGTCACGCCCGGCAGCACACTCGATAGCGCGGTGTTGGGGGCAGAGTCGGCTTCGTTGGGGATTTGCTCCGCCCGTTCGCGCAGTTTTCGTAAACGTTCGGGCAGTTCCTCAACGGGGCGATCTTGTTTTTGGCGCACCATCGCCGCTGCCGACATGTCGTTGACCGACCCGCCCATTTGGCGCAGCCAATCTTCTTGGGCGCTTTCTAACGAACTGCCATCGCTCATGGTAAACGGGGATGCCGCTTCGCGCCGTTCGGTGGGCACTTCTTGGTCGAGCAGGGCATCAATGTCGAATGCCCCCGGTTGGCTGAACGCTGCCCCCGTTTGTTTAGAGATCGGCGGGGCGGTCGGGTCGAGCGATGATAAATAATCGTCGATATCTTCAAAGACCGGATTTGAAGAACGGGGTTTCTCTTGCGGACGGTTGTCCACAAATGCCTGAATCTGATCGGCGCGCACCTGCTGATCGGATTCGTCGGCGAATTCATTTGCCCAGTCTAGCCCGGCACCCAAGCCTGTGACGCCGGTCGATTGCATGGGATCGGTTGTGTCTTCAGTGCCCCAGCTATCATCCCAACCCGCGCCGAATGCCAGTGCTTCGGGGTCTGGTGTGATCGGTTCAGGATCGGGGTCGTTGAGCGAGGAGAAAAGCGACTCCACCCCATATAAGTCTTCAGCGGGGACAACGACATTTTGGGTGGGAGTGGTGTCATCATCCATATCCAACCCCAACGAAGCGAAGAAATCATCTTGCATCGCTTCATGCGCTTGCGCGGCGTCTTGGTCGGGCGAGGGCGCTTGGGTGTCATCGAGTAGACCGCGCACGGATTGTGTTTCGAACGGATCGAATAGGCGCGGTTCTGATTTTGGACTCATCAGGTCGCCAAAGCCAGTAGCCGCCTCGTCCGTGCCGAACAGGGCGAACAGATCGTCCACATCGGTGGTCGTGTCGGGGCTGGCAAGGGGCGCGCTATCGCGCAGAAAATCGGGCAGCCTCTCGTTTTCGTAGCTCGGTTGCGCAGACGGCGACGCGAACAAATCGGCTTGGTCATCACCAAACATGAAGTCGGGCAGTTCACCGGAGTCCGGCAATTGGGACGAAACAGGCGAGAACAGATCGTGGTCGCTGCTGAGGCTGGCGAACAGGTCATCATCGTCGCTGGCGGCAGATGCTTGGGGGGCGGTCAGCGAGAACAGATCGTCGTCCGTGTTCGTGCCCCCGTCACCAAACATGAAGTCGGGATAGGCGGAATCAGCCGCCTCGCCATTGGGTCGCTCAAGAGCAGGGGTGTTTAACTCATCGGTATCAAATTGAGGCGCAAGCGCGAAAAGATCATCCTGTAAAGAGGGATCGTACCCTGATGCAAGCGGTTGCGCCGTGCTGGAACCCCGATCGATGAGGGTCAAAAAGTCGGCATCGTTGGCGGCATCTTCGGCAGAGAGCGCCGAAGCAGCCCAATCACCGGCGTCGGCATCTAGCGCGTCGGCTTCTTGCAATAAGTTGTCCATCAGCCAATCGTCATGGGTGGTATCGTCTTGTGGCGGACGAGCGGCACTAGCGCCTGTCGCAGGGTCGGCGGTGACGAAAGACATAAAATCATCGTCGTCATCTTCGCTAAGGGGACGGCTGGATTGAACGATTTGTTCCCAATCGGTGGGTCCGTCATAAGGCGCGATCTCGGACGCGGCGGGTTGTTCGCCAAATGCCGACGGCGCGAGTCCGGTCAGGTTAAAGAGATCATCCTCGGCAGGTTCATTGACTGGGGCAGCATCTTGAAACGCTTGCTCCTCCTGTCGGGGTTGGCGGTTGCGATTCAACATGCTCGAAACACCCAAAGCGGCGAGATCAATGGGGGTAGTCGCCGCCTCGTAAGGGGTATCATCTACGGGATCAATATCGTTGAGCCAGTCCGAGCCTTCGGCTTCTGGCTCTGGGTCAATGGCTGGGGTCGCGACATCCCCCCAATTAAAGCCATCGTCGGACGAGGTGCCCCCGCGCGTCGTGCGCTGATCGGAAGTAGATGCGAAGTCAAAATCATCATCTTCAGGGACTTGCGGGAGCGCTGTGCCTGTCGGCGGTTGATGGCGATCCCCGACGGTGTTGGGGTCAAGGACATGCGTGACTGAATCGACCATCGAGTCGATTTGACTCAACCAATCCAACGTCGAGTCGGTGTAACTCCCAGATGTTGTTGGCGTGTTGACATCATCCCAACTTTCCGATACTGGGGCAGGGGTGGCGGGCGGCGTAAATATAAAGTCCATATCTGGGTCTTCAATTGCAGCCAATTCGGCAGTGCTCATGCCCACATCATCCAAGCCTTCGAGAAAAGCGTCTAACTCGTATTGTGGGATTTCGACGGCAGGGTTGCCACTAGGGGTATCCTCTTCGTAATCATCACTATCGAAGCGGATCGTCACCCCTTCTTTGCGCGCTTCAAACAAATCAGTCAATCCACCCGACGGCGCGTTGAACGGCAGATCGTCGTTCTCCTCGGTATCAAAACGCATGGTCACGCCACCGACAGGCGGATCGTCGTCGTCAGTATCAAAGCGCATGGTCGCGCCACCGACAGGCGGATCGTCGTCGTCAGTATCAAAGCGCATGGTCGCGCCACCGACAGGCGGGTCGTCGTCGTCAGTATCAAAGCGCATGGTCGCGCCACCGACAGGCGGATCGTCGTCCTCAGTATCAAAGCGCATGGTCGCGCCACCGCTGCGGGGGTTAAACAATCCGGGGGCGCTGGCGTCCTGCTCCGCGTCGCCCTCAAAGAGGCTGCGGGTTTGAGCCTGTTCACCAAGATCAAATTGGGATTGCGACAATGGTCCTGTCACCCAACCGAGATCAGGCAGATCATCATCCGCTTCCAAGTTGGAGACATCGAAGTCGCTCGCAACTTGAGGGTCTGGCGGCGGCGGTGGGGCGGCTGGTTTTTTGCCGACGAGTTCCGCGAAGAAGTCATCCCCCGGCACTTCCGACTCGCTCTCCCAATTTTCAGAAGTAGGAGCGTCGAACGAGGTGCCGATACTTTGGAAGAAATCATCAATGGGGTCTGATTTCTTCGCCGCTGGCTCAGAGGGTTTCGGCGACGGGGGCGGGGTTTGATCGTTCAACCACTTAGGCGGTTTATCCTCTTTGGTGGGCGGCTTGGGCGGCTCTTTCAGGAGTCCGGTATTGCCTGCCTCCATCTGCTTAAACCATTCGGGGGCGTCAGCGGTGTCCAGCTCTTCCAAGCCTAAGAACCAATCAGGCAGTTGCCCAGTAACGCCGGGGGTGCCGGGCTGGGGACGGTTCGGCTTCAGTTCATTGACGGGCGGCGTGGGGGTGTTGGTGCCAAAGATATCCGGCAGTTCTTCCTCGACACTTTTCTCGCGCTTGTCCTCGATCTGATTGGCAAGCCATTGATCGTAAGTGAGCGAACTGTTCTCGGTTTCGGGGATCGACTCGGCATCATCGAAGAACTCGCGGGAGACCTCGGTGCCGCCGATCATAAATGTTTTCTGTTCGGGCGGCGGTAAACCACGCAACCACGGTGGGACGCTCTCGTCGTCGGCAGAAGGCGCGCCAGCAGCGGGGGCGTCTTTGCGATTGGATAAGCGCGGAAGCGATGAGGCGCTGGCAGGGGGAGTTGCGGGCGCTTCATTTTTGGACGGTTCCGGATCGCCACGCAACCACGGCGGCAGTTCCGCGCCGCCGCCTGCGTCCGGTTGATCGCCCGTCGGGGGTTGCTTTTGAGGGTCTTTAGCCATTTTCCTCACTCACGGTAGGAACGATCTTGCCCAATGAAGACGCGAATGCCAGTGACAACGGTCGCCAGCGCAATGCCGATCAACAGACCGCGCGCACCTGCGCTGACCGGAACCGCCAGCAACCAATCGCGGATAAGGCTAATCGGGGCGACTGCCGCCAATGGCAGCGCCCCGATCAACACGATGAGGACGACCAGTGTGAACAAGGTGCCGCTCAGCGTAACACGCTGGCGCATCAGTCGATAGGCACCAAAGACCAAAGCAAACAGCACTAAGCCGCCTAATGCCGCCTCCACCGAGACTTGCACGGTGTCGAGTAAAATTTGGTTGGTCTCGCGCTGACCGACGATCCATATCCCTAAGACGAAGAACAACGTCGCCAGCAAAACGAGGCTGTACGCCCATCCCCGCCCGCGTTGGAGGATCCGTTGACCATGAACGCCGATCAAGTTGAACACACCCATGAGGATCGTGACGGCGACGGTGATCATGGCGATTTGCAAGAACAAGCCGCTGATCGTGTTGTAGACCGCGCCGCCCGTCAGCAGCAGCACCAACATGGCAATCCCCACGCCGATGGCGACGATGGTTGATAAAGTGGTTAGCAGACGCCCCACAGCTGTTATCCCCCTCCCAACAAGCGCGCTAAGCCCTCATTGAGGGGGACGCGCAACGACAACAAAGCACCACCGATGATCACGACGATGATCAGCCAGCGCAGGACATCTATCGTGATGAGCGATGCCCGCTGAATTGCTGAGTCGCCCATGTAGGCACCCGCCACAAACAATTCTTCGCCAAGCAAAACATTGTCCGCCAGCGCATAGGCGACCGCTTGCCCTTCAAGCTGGGTGCTACCCGCAATGCTGATGCTGCGCCGCCGCGCCAATGCCTCTAACGGCAACGCCAACGCGCTGTTAAAGTCGCCGAGGTAGATGCCACCATTGACTTTTTCGTCCCCGATGTCCGCTGTCAAAGAGGCGATCAATGCCAGCGAACTGGAAGGTGCCCAACGGATGGCGGACGGGCGGAAACGATCGATACGCCCACTATCAAGGTAAGCGCGGCGGGCGGCACCGATCATCAACGGCAGCATGGCGGTTTCGCCGACAGTCGTCACGGGTGCCTCGCCCCCAATGGCAGTCCGCCGCGCCATTTGATAGAGCATTTCTGCGCTGGCGAGTGCCAAAGCGGTCGATGCCCCACCGAGGGTGGCGGCACCGCTCGAAAGTTGCACCCGTCGCCCGGCTTCGATGGCTTGCCCGACCAAGAATGGGGCAGTGGTATAGGCAGGGATATCGCGCACGGGGTAAAAATCACGCCGCCGCCGCGTAAACTGACTTGCAAGGATGCTGACCACCAGCGCGATCAAGATGATCAGAGTCGTCAATACTTGGGTTGTGCTGTCCAAACTCGTCCCTTTCTACGGCTTAGGCGTCCATGTCCCCATCTGAGTGTGGCGGTGTTTCCAAGTACGAGCGCATCTGCGCGATCCCTTCAGGGGTTTCGAGCAGTTGTGCCAGTATGCTGATCTGACTGCCGCGATCCCCCAACAGGCGGGCGGCGGGTTGGGCGACATAGAGCAATTGGGCGCTCAAAGCGCTGACCGGTTCAAGCAAATCAAGCAGCGCGAGCAAGGGTTCGCGCCCAGCGATTTGGCTGATCTGGTCGAGCAAGGCAGAGGCATTTGAATGGGTCAGATTTTTCATATTTCAGAGTATAGCACAGCGGACGCTTCTGCAAAAATAGGACCGGAGTTAAAGTAGGGCTGTTGCAAAGTCTTATGTGAAACAATTTCAGTGGATCACAAAGCACACCCCCACCCCGTCCGACCGAAGGTCGTCCTCCCCTCCCCACTTCGTAGGGGAGGGGAGGACGCCTTTTGAGAAGCGATCCAAGTTTCTCTCGTAGGGGCATGGCGCTGTCATGCCCTCCCGATCAAATTTTCAAGAAACTTTTCCCTCACATTCAAACATGTCCTCCCATCAGCCATTGTATGGAGAGGGGGCGGATGAAGTGAAATCATCCCCAAAACTGGGGAATGAGCCTGTTGGACTAAGGAGATAATTTAGATATCAGTGTACAGTATACAATATACGGTGTGCTGCAGGGTGCATTTATTTCTGACCAATTTTGCTCATGCTAGGGGGGATAATAATGACTTCGCTTGAATCCGAAACCCAATCCGTTGAATCCGAAACCCAACCCGTGTTAAACCGAAACCCAACCCGTGTTAAACCGAGAAGTATTGCTTCATGCGTGGGCACGGATGTCCGTCTATGATCAAACCGCCAGCCGCCTGAAATTGATCTTCGTCAACCGCCGTCGGTGGGTCATCGCGATGACGCTGAGTTCGACAGTTGCCGCAGTCTTGGCGGCGATCATCGGCAACAATGTCATCGCCGTTATCCTTAGCTTGATCGGTATCATCTTGCCGACAATCAGCTCTTATTTAATGAATGATGTCGTGAAATTCACAGGGACGACCTCGTGGATCAAATATCGATATATGGCAGAAATGATGCGGATGCACATCTATCTCTATCGGATGCAAGCGGGAGAATACGCCAACGGACCGGTCGATGAGAAGGATGATCTATTGGCGGACAACCTCAATGCCGTGCGGGAAAAGGTGCAATGGGATGAAGTCATCCCGCCGATGGTCAGCGAACCCCATGGCGAGGAAGCCATCATCGCAGTCATCAAAGACGCCAATGGCAACGGACCCGATGATGGCTTGAGTGAACTGAGCGTCGAAGATTACTGCAAGTGGCGTATCGATGGTCAACGTCAATGGTACGAAAAGAATATTCAAGGCGATTTTGACCGCATGAAGCGCTTCGTGCGCTTTGCCCAAATTTTCTTATTGCTGGGTGCCTTAGCGAGTTTCCTGGGGGGCTTGGGTAATGTGCAAATCGTGCTTATCATCGCAATTACCGAAGTAGGGCTTTAGCCCGCGAAAGCTATGCCGCTTCAGCGGCTGTAGATGAAGCGCCTTACGGCTTTAGCCGCCATCTCAGCGTCTCAGTGGGGTGCATTTGAAGTGAGTGTAAATTCTCTCGGAATTTCCGAGTTGAGTTCAAAACTCGAACATGATTGCACCAAAGTGAAATGCACCCGTCTTATGATGAACATCGACAAAAAACTTAAAAGACCGTATACTCGAAAATATGAGCTACCGAACTGTTGAATTCCGTTGGCTGCCTGATAGCAAACCGCAGTGGGAAGTATTGACCCATTCACGGTTAGAAGCGGCGCGCCTATGGGCAGATTTGGTGGTGCGCCATGCGCGGATTCGACGTTTGCAGTGGAATTGGCCCCCCAAAGGACGATGGGAAC
>Ga0209181_10006969_pt1 | contig 15665 bp, 9 predicted proteins | sample MAT05_FD_187208 | JGI IMG/M metagenome (GOLD analysis project Ga0209181, IMG submission 187208) | Freshwater microbial communities from Lake Fryxell liftoff mats and glacier meltwater in Antarctica - MAT-05 (SPAdes) (version 2) | ecosystem: Environmental > Aquatic > Freshwater > Ice > Liftoff... | reverse complement strand
TAGAGGCACTGCAATACGGCCCAACGGTGTTCGATCAATTTGCCTTTAGCCCACAGGTGACACACACCTACACTGTTTTATTTCGGCAACAGCTCATCCAAGAACACGATCGTGCCCAAAAAGAACTTGAGCATGCGCACAATCGCGCCCAGCAGGTACTCGACCAAGAACGCGATCGCGCCCAGCAAACGCTCGACCAAGAATGCGATCGCGCCCAGCATCTAGAAGCGTCATGGAACCAAGCCAAAGAACAAGCCAAAGAACAAGCTGAAGCGCTACAGACTCAGATTAATCAGCTAGAGCAAATGCTTCAGCAACAGCTAGCCGAGGAGCAAGAACGCATCCAGCAGTTAGAAAAGTCAAAAGCAAGCTATTACCAGTCAAGCTGATGCGCTACAGGTTCAGCTTAACCAACAAGAACAAGCATTCGCCCAAGAACGCGATCGCGCTCAGGCACTACGAAGGAAGTGGAAACTAGCCAGAGAGAAAAACAAAATACTTAATCAGCGCTCTAACCAGGCAACTAAAAAAGCAAATCGGCTCAAACAGGAGTTAAGGTCTGTCTACACCAGTATTTCATGGAAATTTGGCGCACCCCTTCGGATCAGCAAACGTGCTGCAAAAAGAGTACTGAAACTCTTGCGAATAACCTCAACCCCCAAGCGAACCGCATCTGACTCCTAGGCGACGTCAATCAGTTACAAGCCGTTCAGTTCAAAAGACAAGAAACCTATAGTCAAAATCCTCAATTCTTATTTTAAAATCCTAAAAGGCTATCCATACAATATCTGAGCAGCTTAAAAACATGAGAATCGAATTTTATAAATAAATTCTGAAAGGTCGATAATCAATGATTCCTAAAAGGACAAGGGTAACTTCAAATTTGTTCTGCCGCTTGTCAAAAGTTTCTTTGTTTTTTTAAGAAGCGCAAGGTTGGAATATTCCACAAAGTGAGAAAGTAACCAACCTGTTCAATACGTATCAATAGACACCTCTTAAAAAACTCTGAGGTAAAGCTTAGAGTGGTATATTGCGCTCTTTCAGATCAAAGGCAAGGAAATATGAGTCAAACTACGTCAAAATTCTTCCAAGCAGTCAAAAAGAGTCAGTGAAGGGACATACAAACGCTTACCTCAGCCACAATGATCTCAAAAAGTAGTGTGTTCCGCTTAATCGTAGAGCGTAGGTGATATCATCAAAAAACTAAAGTGTGACTGAATCACGTAGATATGTTAAAGAGTGCGGGAGAAATCAGAGTTGTCATTTTATTACCTGTCCATAATGAGGAAATGAACCTATTGAGGGTAGTTGCTGATATTGATACAAATTTTCAGGCTTCAATACCGAATATGGCTCCCCCCTTACTTCTATTTGTGGACGATGGGAGTTTAGATACATCCCGACTAGTGATTCAGCAACTAATTACCCAACGAGGAAGCGCCTGTTGTCTTGGATTTTCACGTAACTTTGGTCATCAAGCAGCAGTAATGGCCGGACTTGCCTACACACCCGAAAACTGCATCGTTCTGGTGATGGACGCTGATGGTCAAGATCCTTCGATTGTGGGAATTGAGTTAGTTCGTCGAGTCCTAGAGGGGGTAGATATTGCCTATGGTGTGCGGAAAAAGCGTGAGGGTAGTAGCCTAATTAAACGAATCGCCTACTGGAATTTTTACCGCATCTTATCCTGGCTATCAATGATTGAGATCCCATTAGACGCAGGAGATTTTTGTGCATATTCTCCTAGAGCAGTAAAAATACTAGCAACTATGAAAGAGCAACATCCCTATGTAAGAGGTCTACGCGCTTGGGTTGGATTGACCCAGATAGGTGTTCCTTATAACCGACCAGATCGCTACGCTGGAGAAACCAGCTATAATTTCAGACGACTAATCAAGCTTGCCTTTGACGGAATTATTAGTTTTTCTCTTAAACCGCTACGGCTTGCTATGGTAGTTGGGTTTACTACATTTTTACTGTGCATTCTTTTAGGATTTTCCTACTTAATCTTTTATACATTTGATCTGCATATTGCTGGAGCTAGTGTGCGACAGGTTCCAGGCTTTACTACCCTAATTCTGGTCGTCCTAGCATTTAGCGGATTACAAATGATGATGCTAGGTGTAATTGGCGAATATCTGGGTCGCGTATTTGAACAAACAAAAGGAAGACCTTTATTTATCGTTGCGGAAACATTAGGAAGTCTAAATCACCAAGCTACCCATGAACATCGCCAATCAAATTATTCAGCTTAATGAGCCAGCCCCTGTTAGCATGGCCGATTCCTGGTTTGAATACAGTACACCCGATCATTTTTGGGTACACCATCGCAATATTGTGCTCGATCGCCACTTCAAAAAAATCATTCGCGGCGCTGACCAGATTGGAGAGGTTGGCTGTGGCAACGGGTTAGTGCTGCACCACTTAAATCAGGCTTATCAGAAGGCAGCTGATGGCTTTGAACTGAATCTCAATGCTCTAAACCTTTGCCCCAAACTACCAGGGGATTTGTACATTTACAACATTTTACAACGCCACCCAAAGCTAACTGACCGATATCAGGTGCTGCTCATGATGGATGTGCTAGAGCACATTGAAAATGAAACTGAGTTTTTGGAAGCAGTTAGAGACCACTTAAAACCCGGGGGGCATCTGATTATTGGGGTTCCTATGCGACAACACCTCTATTCAGATTATGATTCAGTTGCCGGACACTATCGGCGCTACTCAACTCGACACCTCAAATCGGTTGTACAGGCATCTGGTTTCGTCGTCAAAGAGGTTGTTCAATGGGGGCACGTTTATATTCCCTTAGTGATGGTTCGCAAAATAATGCTGAAAAATGTCAGTGGAGAAGAAGCTATCCAAAAAGGATTTGCTACCTCTCCGATAATGAATCAGATGTTGTCGTTGCTACGACATCTCGACTTTGTGATTCCTACCCTTGGCGCTACCGGAACTTCTGCGTTCTTATTGGCTCAAAAACGTTAGACGATGCAAGTGCAGAAGTGCGATATGCTAACTCGCGGGAAGCGGATGACAAACCTGTAATCCTGACAGATTTCAGGCTCTTCCGGATTACAGGTGAAACAGTAGCTTAAGATACCAAAAAAATGCCACAGAAGGATGGAAAACCATTAGACGAGGACATAAGTTTTGTTTATAGCCACAAACTGGAAAAGTCTTCACTGCTAAATATTTTACTATCTGCTGAAGATGGCGCTTACTAAGAAAATTACTTTCATTCTTTGCTTAGACTTAGAATCCTGGTTGACTGACAAAACTCCTAAAACCCTTGGAAAATCGTAGGTTGGGTTGAGCTAGCGAAACCCAACGCGAAACTGTTGTGGATGTTGGGTTTCGCTCTGCTCAACACCAACCTACTCAAAAAGATTTGTCAGTCAATCAGCTTAGAATCTTAGAATCCTTAAGCAAGTTTTGATAATTCATCAGCAAGCTTAAATAATCTAATGGTCACGCACCAGTCGTTGAGGATAGTCAACCTTATCAGCAGGAGCATAAAGAGGGCGACCAATCATCCTTGCTTTAACATCCTCTTTGTTTGATAACCAGATTTTCTCCCCGCCAGCAACTCCAGCGCTCTATGCTCAACATCTAATGGTCTTGCGTTTGACAATTAGCTTTCATTAACAAGAATTGAGTTCACCCCTATTGAAATTTTCCTTGTATCTTTAGGCGGCACAATAGATCCTTCACGCACATGAATTCGTAATATTTCCTCCTTACGGATTAGTGGAACAACAAAATCATAGTATTTTGCAGAGTCAACATCCAGCGTTTGCAGTATCTTTTTGTCTAAGTATAGATCGACAGTTGTTTTAGGTAGAAGCGGCACAAACTGAATACTTAGACTGACTCTAGTCTGATCAGGAGATTTTCGACGGATTTTAAGGGTCGCATTTTGCTTAAGCCAGTGAAACTGATCTGAACCTGCCTCCTTCAGCCAGGATTTTTCTGCACCGTACCACTTCTTACCTAACGAAACTTCAACTTGATTATTAGAAAATCCTTCTTGAAGAATAAAATCATCGTTTTTCCAAATAATTTTTTCGCCAACATCACTTATATTACTGATAAGTTTTCCTGACAGTGTTAATAGGAGAGCATCGGAAGGAGCAGCTTTTGACACCAGTTTATCGCCTCCATAGTATGCATTGGGTGCCTGGAAGATCATTGGGCGATCGCCCAGAAACTTCGCTGCCCATAGCTGCTCCCATAGACCTATGTCATCGTCAATATAGATTATTTCCTCCTGACCAATCGGTAAATCAGCTAGCTGAACTAAGCTTGAATCTACAGAATGACTGCCATCACTACTCGACATAGTCATAAACATAGGAAAAACTGCATTCCATAGTGAGGTAGATAAAATTCCTAAAAAAGCGAATTGAGCTAATAAAATTAAGTGTTTTCTTCTTAAGAAACGTTCAAGCATTATAGATATTTTACCGAGACCAAGTGAAAAAACAATAATAATAATAAAGTTTAAGAATGCTGATGCCTTGTGATATCCATACGAATAACTTCTAAATAAGCCTAGCCAGATTAGAATTGCTACTGTAAACAATAACAAGGATATCCAAAACTCCTTTTGCTTGAGGCGGAAAATCGTAACAAGGACTACAAGGGATACTGGAAAACTTACTAAATAGGGCAGGTAGCTAGGAAAATCAGTTGGAGAGTAAACACTGAATAGGCCGACCATGTCGGCGGGAAATGCCCATCGAATCATGGACCAACCCGCCTCCACTTTATAAACTGTTCTCAGCCATTGGAACCCCTCATAGAAACCTAACGGATCTACTAAAACAGTGATAAAAGTAACACAGAGGAGGAAGATCGATATTTTCTTTACAAGTTGAAACCTACCGTTTGAGCGCCTCAGCAATAAGAGAGAAAAATATAAAAGCAATGGTAAAACAAAAAAAGGAATTAACTCAATATATAAAGTTGATAGGGTCGAAAGGCAGAGCGCTAGCGAAATGATAGTTTTCCTGGACTGATGTGCATTGAAATCTATTGAATACAACAGTAGAAAAGCTAAAATTAAAAGTCCCTGAGCAGGAATTTGAGCACCAAAACCATGATAGTTGAAGAAAAGTAAATTAACATTTAAGGCACTGATTATTGATGCACACAAAACAGGGAAAACGCTGCTAGTAACATGCTGAGTAAAAGTTCCTACAAGTGGGGGAGTTAATGCAAAAAACACTCCAAGACTGATAGTAAAAATTTCATGAGTTCGAAGATTTAGTAGAGAAGAAATCGTACTATATAGAAGCCATGCTCCGGGGCGCGTTCCCGGAGCAAGCATATATGTCGTCATGTATGAATTTGGGCGATCAAGCTGAAGTAACGGCTTTTGATAAATAGAGCTTTCCTTTAAGAAGTCCCCTAAAAGTGCATAAAGTTGGGGATCATTGTTTCCGAGCGATATTGTCGTTGGTAGACCATCAACTGCAATTAGTGGAGACAGTGCTAACGTAAGCGCGACCAAAGCTGCACCTGCAAAGACGACATCAATAAATCTAAACTGAGGTGTTAACTTAACTTTGCGGTACTTACAAAAACAAAGTAAACCAACACCGAGCAGGCATACCATATAAACGCTTTTCTCAGTGCCGATGCCAATACGGCTGAGCCACACAGTTGATATATCTACTACTATTAAGCCCACCCACGGAGCAATCCAAAACTGATAAGGACGAAGGGTTGATGGCAGTATAAGAAGGGATGCACCCCAACCCATAAGGAGCATAAATAAGTAAACAGCTAAGGCAATACCGATAATGCTTAACATGTGATCTCTATAAAATAAAAGGTGGCAACCTGAAAGATGACATTGGGAGCATGTCACCCTTTTTGGTAGAAAAATCAAACCCCCGAAATGCGTTCTACCATTGACACGGATTTACTGGCTTTTAAATTTTTCTGGAAAAAGATAACATGCTCCCGTTGCAAACTGGGCAATTAACCCTCAGTACCATTGTTTGGTCTGTCGCCAAACTCCAACTCCTATCAGCAGAGAAGCCAGAACCCAGCACCCCAATGTAACCAGACGGCCAGTGTCGTGATTGTAGGTCAGGTTAAAGAACGAGTAAAAGCTATTCCAGATCCAATTGAATGCTGGACCATACTGGGTGTAAATATCGCTATAGAGTGAACCACCCCGACTGCTCTCCCTTAACAGAGCAAGCATGAACCCCTCGTCATCGAAAAATGCAAAGCCATTGAAGATTCTGTAGTAGCCGATCGCCCAACTCAGTGCCGTCACACTAACAAAGACGAACCATTGGATACCCCGGAGGGTAGCCCCATTCAACTTCTGAGATAAACAATGGATTTTCATTGAGGGATTTTCGTTTAGCGGCGGAGAACAAAAAACATTTGAGAAGTGCGGGCGAAAGGTTTGCGTAGAAAGTCGAAGATAGCAAAAAACGCGCTCAAAAATGGAAAGAGCGGATGATAGATCGCTGGGCGCGCTTTCGTAATTGAAATCCAGCCCTTGTCAGCAAGCCAAAATAAAATGCTCATTGCCCAAAAAGGAGCACCCTGAGTATAGGAAAACATTACCACATCTAGCGCTGCCTCCTGAACAATTCTTCTAAAGCTATTTCTTGTGAAAATCACCCAATGTCTGGGGCAATGATACCCTGCCCAATCTCTGTGCCGAAATACTCTTGCATCCAGGCTCTGATGGTTCGGTGTTTTGATCAGGATGTAGCCATTGTGTGTAAGAAGTTGCCCGACTTTTCTTAAAACAGTTAATGGCTCGGCCACATGTTCGATTAGGTTTAAGAGAATAATGAAATCAAATTTTTCAGTTGTCTCAAACTCCTCGATGGTACCGTGATAGTAGTGATGTCCGGCTGCTTCGGCAATGGCAGATGCTTTGGCATCGATATCCACAACTTGCGTAAGTTTGACACGAGGGTCAATGTTTCTAACCAGAGTTAGTTGCCATCCCACTCCGCCGCCCACATCTAACACGTTAATCGCATCACCAGGAATATTGGCCAGAACTTTCTTGAACAGCCCTTTATCTAGCTCTTGTTTAACCGTTTGAAGCCCGGATTTTAGAAAATTGCCCTGGCTGTCTGGGCTGAATGAGTAGTAGTTTGCCGGGTAAATCAGATTGAGCTTGTCTCTGGGGACAGGATCGATGGATAGCGATTGACACTCTCGACAAAGATAATACTTGAATGTCTCATCTGTAGTCAGATATTCCGCATCTTTGGCGTTTGCCCAGAAAGACAGGTCTGTCGAACCACAAGCGAGGCAAAATGGCTCGGAAGAAACATGTTCATGCTTCATAGTATTCAACGCTCTCCTACCTGCTAAACAGTTGCAAAAATGCTTTGATGTAGGTTGTGCGACGCGCCTGAAGGATTGCTTCTACGTTCGTTTTTGCCAAAAACTGCTCTACTTCCTTGAGACGGGTGTAGGAGATTTGTGGATCCCAATGATGGATTAAGTGTCGGCTAAACCCGGCTCCTCCAAAGGTGCTCGCGATCGGACCATCGCCAAACAGTCGATTAACGGCACCATGATTAGTAATGCTGTAATCAATTGCAGCATTCGCATCCTCATCTCGATGCTCTAGAACTTGTCTCAGCGAGGCAAAAAACGGAAACATCGCAAACATACCAATCATCCAAGCTAGAGCGATCGCCCAGAAACCTGAAACGACTGAGGCTGCGACGATCGCCAAGTTGAAAAGCAACCCACAAACCAATAAAACTTTGCTCTTGGTTGAAGCCTGCTTGCGCTCTGGGCGATCGCCAGACTGCCCTTTGCTCAACGCACTAGAACGAGTTATCAGCACCCGTAAAACCTTCATCCCAGTGAGCGATTCGATGATGAATCCCAAGTTTAATGGAGCAAAATAGGTGCGCTCGGTATCGTTAACCGTGCCAAAAACTCGATGATGCTCACTATGAACCCGGCGATAAGTGCCGATTTCCAGTCCTACCATTAAACCAACAAAAAGATTTGTGAGCGTGTCGTTTAGTTTCTTTGCTTTTGCCAGGTTGTAATGTGCAGCCTCATGAAGGAATAATTGAAGATACGCCAAGGTGTAACCAAACAGGATTCCTCCGAAAGCAGCAATAGCAACAGAATAAAGCGCCGAGCTTGACGAACTCAACAAGGTAATCAAAAGCATTGCGATCGCCGCAAATGCCACGTAGGCACAAGCAATGTGAAACCAAACAACAGAATATTTTGGTTTCAATTTGCGCCGAAAATCTACATACCTTATGTCATCACAACTAACGACAGAATCAAAATTTAGACTAATATCTTTCTCAACCGCTGAAGAAGACTCCTCGCTATAAACATACTTATTGCTCATTAGAGTTTTAATTTCCTCCATTCCTTAAGACTATCTCCTCCAAAGCCTGGGTAAAGCACCCAATGAAGTAACCATTTATACACCATTCACCACAGAGATTTAAGATTAAACCTGGCTGTTTCAAATCTGCGTACCGTAGAAACACAGGGGGCGCATGTCATCTTTTTCCAGAGAAATTTAAAAGCCAGTAAATCCGTGTCAATGGTAGAACGCATTTCGGGGGTTTGATTTTTCTACCAAAAAGGGTGACATGCTCCCGATGACATCGGCGGCAGAACTAAGTTTGGCAAAGATTGGGATCAGGCGCAAGTGACAAAACACATGTCTGGGTATCATACAGGAGTTTTTTGTCTTCCACATGACTCTTCCGCTTCTATTGCCACGGATTTTATTAATTTCTCCTAGCAAGGGTCGGCGGTTGCAGTTCACCTTGACCTGAGTACTACGATCGCCCGGCAGACCGGTTGACTTAAACTATGATATACATTAGCTGATTAATGTGCCGTCGATCAACTCACCTATTTACTCTCCTGCAAGAGGGCTAACTTCTCAAGCAATTTTACTCCGGCCAAATTATAGTGAGAACACTAGTTTGCCTTTCGTCTTTATTAGAAATGAGTTCAAAGAAGTTAAAGCGATGAAAATCTCTATTGTTACGGTTTGCAGGAATGCTGAACAGTCCATTGAGCTAGCCCTTAAAAGCGTTGTCAATCAAACTTATCAAGACATTGAATACATCGTTGTCGATGGAGCTTCTACAGACGGCACCAAAGATATAATTGCTCAGTATGGCGATCGCGTTACTAAATTGATTAGTGAACCAGACAACGGCGTATACGAAGCCATGAACAAGGGCATCAAACTCGCGTCTGGTCAGTTTATCTACTTTCTCAATGCGGACGACTATCTTGCTGACGAAACTCTTGTGCAAGACGTTGTCAGTTTTTTGCTGACTCACCCAGACTGCGACTTCTTGTATGGTGACTTACTGTTCCAGATCGACAAACCTAGTGGCTGCTTCACTCAACTTATTACCTTTCCAAATCCTGAAGGAATTCCTGAGTACTTAATCTGCGACTGTTTGCTACACCAGGCTAGTTTTGCCAAAGCTGATCTGTTCACCAAACTTGGCCATTTCAATGAAACTTACCGAATTGGTTCAGACTATGAATGGTTTCTCAAACTAATTGGAGATGATACTATCAAACTCTGCTACTATCCCCGGACGATCGCCGCCTACAATGCTGGTGGGATGTCTAGTGATATGGAAAAAACATTGCCAGAAATGTTCGAGATTCAAAATCATGCACCTGTTTATCAAAGCGACGATTGGCTCAAAAAAAGATTGATCAAATATCAAGATATTTTAGTTAAACCACAAGGTCGATTTGGGTTAAACAGGGTTCCGCCTGTCGCCTCGCTCGATTCTCAACTCGTAGAGCGAGTGCATCAACTAGAGAGACAGGTCAAACGGTTAAAAGCTAGAGAATCAGGCTTGAAAAACCAGTTGGCAGGCATGGAATCTACCATCACAGCCATGCAGACCAGCAAATTTTGGAAAATTCGGCAGCAATGGTTTAATTTTAAACAGCGGTTAGGGATCGAAAAGACCGAAAGTCCATAACGGATGGGAGCTATATGTGCGAGTCACCTGAAACGCTCGTTAGACAAATTAGATTAGATTTAAATTCGGGACTCAAATTATTTGTACTGTTTGCACATTGGGCACCATAAAGTATATACTTTGTTGCCTGCGAGTCAAACCTCCACTCTATTTTCTATGACCAAAGTGACTGCATCAATCGAAGAAATTTTGGATGAGATTAGCCAACTGCCTGAAGACTGGCATTTAGCTGGCACCGTCGAACCTATTGTGCTGAAGGCGATCGCCAAACATGTCGGCTCCATCAAAGTTTCTCATTCGGTAGAAACTGGCTCCGGGAAAACAACCCTACTATTTTCTAACCTGAGCGAAAATCACACAGTATTTGCAGTAGACGCCGGAAACAAAAGCATTAGTTCTGTCAACGCCCACTTATTATTTAACGCAGACACAGTAGAGTTCATTGAAGGCCCATCGCAACAAACCCTACCCCAATATCAGTTCAATCACAAACTACAGGTTGCTCTGATCGATGGCCCTCACGGCTATCCTTTTCCTGACCTAGAATATTACTACCTCTACCCCCACATAGAAGAAGGCGGGTTACTTCTCATTGATGATATTCATATTCCAACAATTCGAAACCTGTTCAATTTCCTCAAAGAGGAAGAGATGTTTGAACTAGTTGAAGTAGTTCAACAAACTGCTTTTTTTAGACGAACAGCGGCTGAGCCTTTTAACCCTTTAGGAGATGGCTGGTGGCTACAAAAATATAATAAAGAGCGGTTCCCTCTCAGCCTCAATCAACCGAATCCACAGAGACTGAAACAGAGTCTGCGCCAAACGAAAGTAGACGTCAATAAAGCTCATGCTGAGATAGCAAGATTGAAAAGCAGAATTTCAGCGATGGAAAGCAGTAAGTTTTGGCAGTTTAGAACGGCCTGGTTTACATTAAAACAAAAGCTAGGCTTGACAAATGAGAAGTAAGGATGAAATTTGATTAAGTGCCTGTAACATGAGTATGTTCAAACCCTAAGTCATTTAGGCTCTTAGCAAGACAACTCTAACTAGAAGAAAAAGCTCATGACAGGAACCCCTCACTCAATCACCAAAACAGCTTTAGTCTTCTTTCCTCATAATCCCTATCCGGCTCAATCCGGAGCTCATCGACGTTGCTTATCGATGTTACAGGCTCTTCAGACGCTTGGCTATGAAGTAACGTTGTTCAGTTCAACGCTGTTTACCGATGCACCTTGGACTGACGAAAGCATTCAGCAACTACAAGCGAATTTGGGTATTGAAGTTAACCTTCATCAAGGAACAGCTGCCGATCAGGACTATATTTTTTACGCCGGAAAACGCGTGGATGGCACAGTCAATTTTTCGATGTTCACACCACCTGGGCTGCGAACTAGTTTCAGGCAACTCTTTCGGCAGCTATCGCCCGATATTGTAGTAGTCAACTATTCTCTTTGGGGGGGGCTTGCAATCGGGAAAGAATTCCAATCTGCACTACGACTAATCGATACAATCGATTTATATAGTCAGAATTTAAAGATGAATTATGTGCTAAAACAACACGCACTAAAGACTCCTATTCAATTAAAAGAGATTAATCCACTTTTAATTGAGGAAAACTTTTTCTCCAAGTTTGATATTGAAGCAACGGCAGATGAATACTGGATTTTTAGTCAGTATGACTGCACCATTGCTATCTCTCCCAAAGAAGAGAAGGCGATAGTGCAACATACTAAAAATACAACAGTAAAATATATCCCAATTACGCTTGACCCAGAATCTATTGATAATACTTATACAGGTCAGCCGCTGCTTGCGATTGGCCCAAATCCATTTAATCTACAAGGCTATTGCTACTTTACAAAAAAGGTTCTGCCTCTTGTTTTAGAAACAATTCCGGATTTTAACTTACAAGTTGTTGGCTCTAGTTGCAAGCACTTATCACCCACTCTAGGCACAAAAATCTTAGGATTTGTACCTGATTTAAAGCCGCTCTATGCAGCCAGTCGTTTTGCCATTTGCCCATTGATTGGAGGCACAGGGCAACAAGTAAAGATCGTCGAGGCAATGGCACATGGAGTACCTGTAATCGCACTAAGTAATTTGGCAGAAAGTTCACCCATCGAACATGGAGTCAACGGGTATATTGCCCAAGATGCTGCCGAATTTGCTAAATACACCGTGCAGCTTTGGCAGGATCCAGAACTGTGCCGCACCCTAGGTAGTGCAGCGCGTGCCACGATCGCCCAAAATTTCTCGGAACAGATTCTGACTCAGAAATTGGAATCTATCATAAATACGGTCAAACCAGCAAAAGAGACAAATTTAGAGAAACCGTTTCCCAGTGTTGTCATAGACGGCGTGTTTTTCCAAATCAATCAGACAGGGATTGCCCGCGTTTGGCTTTCTTTATTAGAAGAGTGGGTAAAAACAGGGTTTGCCCAGCATGTCGTTGTCCTCAACCGAGGAGGCACCGCCCCCGAAGTACCAGGCATTCGATACCGCTCTATTCATCCTTACAATTTCAGTCGTACTGGAATTGACGCCGAAATTCTACAGACTGTTTGTGACGAAGAAGACGCTGATCTATTTATCTCTACCTACTACACAACCCCGACCTCAACCCCTTCCATTTTTATGGGGTATGACATGATCCCAGAAGCGCTCGGCATGGATCTGAGCACTCCCAGTTGGCAAGAAAAGCGTTACGGCATTCTGCATGCTTGTAGATACATTACAATTTCAGAAAATACGGCTCGTGATTTAATTAAATTCTTTCCTCACATTTCTGATGAATCTATTACGGTTGCCCATTGTGGCATCAATCCTTTATTTTCCCCTGCAAATTCCGAGGAAATCCAGCTCTTTCAAGACAAGTTTAATATCACTAAACCCTACTTTCTGTTAGTTGGAGAACGCCTGGGTGTTGATGGCTACAAAAATGCAACACTATTATTTAAGGCTCTACAGAAATGTCCAACTCAAGACGTTGGAGTAATCTGCGTAGGTGGTCAACCAGGGCTAGAGCCAGAGCTAGCCTCTTTAGCCAAAACGGTTACAGTTCGGCTATTACGCTTAACAGATGAAGAATTAAGAACCGCCTATTCTGGTGCATTGGCATTAGTATATCCCTCCTTGTATGAAGGGTTTGGGCTACCGATTGCGGAAGCAATGGCATGTGGGTGCCCTGTGATTACCTGCCGTAATTCCTCAATTCCTGAGGTTGCTGGAGATGCCGTCTTATACATCAATCCATCTGATCCGCAGGAGCTAGCGTACGCTTTAGAACAGGTGCAGGACTTAGGCATCCGTCAAACATTAATGCAAGCAGGTCTGACTCAATCCCAGTTATTCTCGTGGGGAAAAATGGCGGCGATCGTTGCCGAGACCTTAATTCAAACCGTACAGCAGATCAAATCAGAAAAATCGTTAGTTACTCCTAGTGTCTGGTCAGAGTTGCGAAAGTTACAACATCAATTACAACACACTGCAATTCCTGCTGAGCTAAGTCAAACCCAATCAATTCAGGAACAACCACACACCATACAGGAACCACTGCATACGGTTCAAGCTCAGTTGGAGACGGCTCAAAAGAACCTTAAGCAAGCCCGAAGCCGCTTAAGCACATTGAGATCTAAACTAGAGGAGAGCAAAACTCAACTCCACAAGTCGGAAAGTATGGTCATTGCCATGCAAACCAGCAAGTTTTGGCAAATTCGTGCGGCATGGTTTCGGCTCAAGAAGGTCTTCAAGTTACCTGCCGCTGATTAAGGGGGACAGTATTTTCTCAGGGTAAACTAGAACTTTGTGCTCCTCGTGCAACAACAAAAAGGGCAAAGCTTAAAATCTGACTTTTTAAGTCTGCCAACCCCCTCTAGATTGGAACTCGATATGAACGCTCATAAAACTTGTTGGTGTGGGAACGATCAACTCAAAGAGTTTTCACCTGAATATCTTGAATGTTCTAAGTGTGGAACATTGGTTTCATGTGAGGGACTAGGGATTGAAGACACCCAAGTCAAAAATGATGACGTAGATTTCTATGGCAAAGAGTACTGGTTATCCCATCAAACTGAACATTATGGGTTTCCTGACATCTATCAAAGAGCACGGCAAGACTTAGTAGAACGATGTATCTACTGGCTGCACACATTACTTGACTATAAACTACCACCAGCCACGGTCTTAGAACTGGGCTGTAGTCATGGTGGCTCAGTTGCTTTGCTGCATTGGGCAGGCTTTCGAGCCAGCGGATTAGAGATGAGTCCTTGGGTTGTAGAGTTTGCTCATAAAACGTTTAATATTCCTATGTTGCTGGGTCGAGTTGAAGATCAGCAAATAGAAGCAGCATCTCTAGACGCAATCGTCCTTTATGATGTATTAGAACATTTACCTGAACCCTTATGCACCCTACGCTACTGCGCTTCTTTACTTAAACCAGACGGCATTTTCATTGTCCAAATGCCCAGTTTTGAAGAAGGTAAGGTCTATGTGGACATGGTGGAACAAAACGACTTGTTTTTGGAACAAATGAAATCCATTGAACATTTACATTTGTTCAGCCGTCGCGCAGCACAGCAGTTTTTTGAACGCCTGAGTTTCAATTATCTGGAATTTAAACCAGCACTGTTTGCTTATGATATGTATTTAGTGGCTAGTAGAGAGCCTCTGGTGAAGCGATCGCCCGAAGAGATTGAAGCCAGCCTGCTTGCCAGTACATCAGGCCGCTTGGTTCAAGCGTTGCTCGATCAAACTGCTACACTTCAGCAACTCCAGGCTTCTCATCAAGAACTCGTGGCTTTTTATCAAGCATCTGAGTCCGACCGGGCAGACCGTTTACAGGTCATTGAAAACCAGGGACAAGACTTGGTCAAACTCAGTTCTGCAATCCATCACACGCAAATGGTGATGAATCAATATCGGACACAACTAGACTCTGCACTGGAGCAGTTACATCGTGTTGACAGTGAACTTCAGCAAGCTTACGTTCATCTAGAATATTCGCAAGCTCAGCTTCAGTTTCAGCAAAATGGGTTGGCACAAACACAGATACACCTCAAGAAATCACAGACTGTAGTTGAGCGAAAAGATTTCAGATTGAAAAATTTGAAAGCAAAACTTGAGTCTAGCCAGTTAGAAATTAGAACTATGAAATCTAGTAAATTCTGGAAACTCCGAGATCAGTGGATTAAGCTAAAGGCACGGTTTGACTCTACAGCAGTTTCGGGAAAGTAATCAAAAATTCTTCTGAAAAAGTGAGAGCACGTTTTTTACATTAATAATCTGCTTAGAACTGCCTGGAAATTTTCCTAAATCTCAGGTAACTTAATATAAATAGAAATACCCAATTTATGTGTGAACCTAACTGCTCTTGAAAAACATCCGATAACATCTGCTTAATCTCATGTTTTCTATTCAGGTAACACGAGAATGTAGATATCGTTGACAGTAGCTAAATTTATGTTTTTGGCTTACCTATAAAGGCCATCCATGCGAGTTGTTGTTCAACGTGCTTGGCTCTGCTATTATGTAATTTCAGCATTCTGGAGAGGTGGCTGAGTGGTCGAAAGCGGCAGATTGCTAATCTGTTGATGCCTTTAGGGGTATCCGGGGGTTCGAATCCCCCCCTCTCCGTTCAAAAACCTAGGTCGAGTGGTAAAAAGCTAACTG